>Ga0316208_1000653_pt1 | contig 38783 bp, 29 predicted proteins | sample 3monopyrite_MG_FD_204944 | JGI IMG/M metagenome (GOLD analysis project Ga0316208, IMG submission 204944) | Microbial mat bacterial communities from mineral coupon in-situ incubated in ocean water Damariscotta River, Maine, United States -... | ecosystem: Environmental > Aquatic > Marine >...
ACATGCCCTAAATTGACTGCTGAAATTGCTTTGCTCCAACTATCTCCAGAAGAAATGTTTGTATTGAAGGCCATTTCTAAATAATCTCTGGCTTTGCTCCACTCTTTTTGTTTCATATAGGTGTTTCCCATATTAGAAGCAACACTTCCAATTGCAAATGAATCTTTGATTTGTAACGAATAATTTAACGACTGCAAGTTGAAATAGTGAGCTGAATCTAACATTTCCAAATCATCATAGGCAATCCCAATCCTGCTTTTGACGAAATACATATTGTATTCATCACCAATTTTATTATAAATATTCAGCGCTTTCCAATGCCACTCTAATGCTTGTTTAAACTCTTTATTTCGATCAAAACAGTAACCAATTTCTGTCATGAATTTGCCAATGAACGCACTGTCTTCTCTCTCCTCCGCAAGCTTTAGTCCATCAAAATAATATTGCAATGCTCGATAATGATTCCCTTTGCCACCCAACAACATTGCTAGATTATTGGTAATGTGAATGTCGAGCCATGCAAGCGAAGTTCCTTTTACTTCTTCCAAGACTTGCTTGTAGTGAAAAATGCTACTATCAATTTGGTTAGCTTCATCATAGCCTGCCGCTAAATAAAAATGGGCCCTTAAATAAAGTGCCTCTTCATCTAACTTCTTTGATTCACGCAGGGCCCATTGCGCATAATCAATGGCATTATTGCCTTTTATAGTGATTGCGCTTTGTCTAGCAAGTTTTATTGCACTGTCCACTTTCAAACTGTCAGACAATCGTTCCCATGATTTTACGAGGCTGTCTACATTAATTCCGAGCAAATCCGAAGTTGAAATAGAAAGTAAAATTGCAGTTAAATAGAAACCATTTTTCATACACCTAATTTAAAAAGAATGCGGTAAATCAATTTGCGAATTCAATTTAACTCCTTCAATAAATCCCCCATATTGAGTTCAGAAATTCAATCGTCTATTGAAAAGAAACACAATGCATTAATTAATGAGGCCCTATTTTACAAAGGAATATTGCCGTGCTTTTTTTGTGGCAATCTGTCTACTTTGTTCTCCAACATTGAAAAGGCTTTGAGCAGTTTCTCTCGTGTTTGCTCTGGGCGAATCACTTCGTCTACATAACCTCTGGCTGCTGCATTGTAAGGGTTGGCAAACATATTTGCATATTCCGCCTCTTTTTCTTTCCATTTAATTTCAGGATCATCGGCAGACTTAATTTCATTCTTAAAGATGATTTCTGCCGCCCCTTTGGCTCCCATAACTGCAATTTCTGCAGTAGGCCACGCAAAGTTCATGTCTGCTCCAATGTGTTTAGAGTTCATGACATCATAGGCGCCCCCGTAGGCTTTTCTTGTGATAACTGTAATTCTTGGCACTGTTGCCTCACTAAATGCATACAACAGTTTCGCCCCATTGGTAATGATGGCATTCCATTCTTGATCAGTTCCTGGAAGAAAGCCAGGTACATCTTCAAAAACAAGCAATGGGATATTAAAACAATCGCAAAAGCGCACAAACCTTGCCCCTTTGTTCGAAGAATTGATGTCCAATACGCCTGCTAAAACTGCAGGCTGATTGGCCACTATTCCGATAGATCGACCACCCAATCGGGCAAATCCAACCACAATGTTTTCTGCAAAATCTTTGTGTACCTCATAGAAGGAATCCTCATCTACGGTGTTTAAAATGACCTCCCGAATGTCATATGGTTGATTAGGGTTTTCAGGCACTATTTCGTTCAGCTTCGCCCTGTTTTCATCTGACGATTGGTAGTCGACAAATGGGGGATCCTCCTCGCAATTTTGAGGAATGTAGGAGAGTAATGTTTTTAATCCATTGATGCATTCAACCTCATTCGGGTAGGTAAAGTGGGTCACACCAGATTTGGTGGCATGTGTGTTGGCTCCTCCAAGTTCTTCTGCACTGACTTCCTCATGAGTAACCGTTTTTACCACATTCGGCCCTGTCACAAACATGTAAGAAGATTGTTCCACCATCATGATAAAGTCTGTCAATGCAGGAGAGTACACTGCCCCACCAGCACATGGTCCCATAATCGCTGACAATTGAGGTATCACTCCACTTGCCAAAGTGTTTCGATAAAAAATATCTGCATAGCCCCCTAAGGAAACAACACCTTCTTGAATACGGGCGCCTCCTGAATCATTTAACCCAATCAATGGAGCTCCATTTTTCATGGCAAGTTCCATCAATTTCACAATCTTTTCTGCATGTGCCTCTGCCAATGAACCTCCCATAATGGTAAAATCTTGAGCGAAAACGTAGGTGAGTCTTCCATTGATTTTACCATAACCTGTAACGACCCCATCGCCGAGTGGTTTGTTTTTGTCCAACCCAAAATTGCTGCTACGATGGGTCACGAACATGCCTATTTCTTCAAAGGTGCCCTCATCCATCAAGAAATGAATGCGCTCTCGGGCCGTAAGTTTATTCTTGCTGTGCTGAGCCTCTATTCTCTTTTCGCCACCACCTTGTTTGGCCAAAGCAATTTTTTCTTCCAGTTGATTTAACTTGTCGTTCATGAGGTGATGTTTTATTCAAAAATAAAGATTAAGAAAATGTAGGCTTGGTAAATCCCTTTATTCCATTTCGGCCATTAATTCTTCAGATAGTTCCATGTTGTGAAATACGGTGTTGACGTCATCGTCTTCTTCGAATTTCTCAACTATGTTCAATACTTTTTTACCTTCTTCGAGATCGACATCTTGAGTAGAATTCGGGATGCGTTGCAGTTCTTGGCTTTCAGCTTCAATCGAAAGTTCCTCTAATTTCTTCTGCATGTTGCCAAAATCTTCAAAGGAAGTGTAAATGGTAACAAACTCATCGTCTTTCTCCACTTCTTCCGCTCCACCATCAATCAACTCCATCTCAAATTCATCCATGTCCCAATCTGACAAGCTTTCTACTGGTATGCTAAAGACTCCTTTTCGGTCGAATATAAATTCAAGAGATCCGTTTGTTCCAAGGCTGCCTCCGTATTTCGTGAAAATGGCACGCACATTCGAGACTGTTCTGTTGATGTTGTCTGTGGTGGCTTCAACAAACAAAGCAATGCCAGCAGGGCCATAACCCTCATAAGTAACTTCTTGATAGCTTTCGCTGTCTTTGTCAGAAGCCTTTTTGATGGCTCTGTTGATGTTGTCCTTGGGCATGTTTACCCCTTTAGCATTGGCAATGGCCAACCTCAATCTCGGGTTGGAATCTGGATCGGGGCTACCACCTTCTTTAACCGCAATGGCTATTTCCTTTAATATTCGTGTGAAAACTTTTGCCCTCTTTGCATCTTGAGCTCCTTTTCTTCGCTTAATGTTCGCCCATTTACTGTGTCCAGCCATAGTTAGTATTTATGGAGTAAAAATAAATATTTCGACTTCAACTGAAAAAATGTTTCCACAATGATCAAGTCGAAAGAAAGTGGCTAAACATACAGCAATTTGGCTATTCGTACAGGACAATATGCTCTGAAATGTCTCGTGTTAGTCGTTCTTCAATTTGGTCCAAGCCTTTTTCGTATTTGTCTGCCACTAATTTTACACGAGTCCAGAAAATATCAAATATGGTATCAATTTTATTCATTTGTTCTATTTCAAAAACATAACACAGATGATCATAGGGGTAAAAACCAAGTATAGTTAGAATATTATAGGACCTTATTATAGTAGAATGGGTCTTATAACGCTTAATCTTTAAGTGAAGAAAAGAAGTGTCCTGAACACTATCTTCTTTCCATAATTTGCAGTCGATGCCATAAAACTTAAAGCCACTTTTTAGATGATTTGTAAATTTCAAGACCGTTGAATCCATTTTCAAAGTGCTGTCAGGAATTAAATAAATACCTCCACAATGAACTGGACTTTCTTTTTTTATTTTGATATAATAATACTGTTTCTGAGCGATTGAATTGCTAAAAAGCAGCACACCTATGATTAAGAAAATGACTGCTCTCATAACATATTAATTGATTTATTTTATAAGCTAAAATAGCTGTCAACCAAATTAATATAAATCCAAAGGCCATAAAAAGTCCGCTGAGTACTTCCACGGACTTTGCCTGAAATATGAATTATTAAACTAAAGATTAAGGGAAAACCCCACCGTAAAAGGGTATATTTCAGGGCCTTCATCGTCAAATATTGGCGTCATGCTGTAGGTAGCAAATGTGGTAAAGCCTCCATAACCTACCCTAGCAACTAAATTGAACCTATATGGATTCATATTAAAGTCAGTTCTGTCTTTTACCTTGTGCATCTTTCCATCTTGGTCAAAGATTTGTTTGGTCTTGGATCCTACTCTGTAGGCCACCATTCCTCCAACTTGTAAGTGAAAAGAGTGATCGGCATCTTTGCCAATATTTGTTTCGAACATTACCGGAAAGTTTAACATAGTGGATTTAAACTTGTTCTTTTCGATGTCTTTGTTTAGGTCATTAATGCCCATTGTGGTGTCACGATCACTAAAGACAGTGATGTCTCTGCTTAAATCGTAATTGTTAAACTCAAAACCAAGCCCAGTAGCAATTCCAAATTTTTCTTTGGCTATGGGGATATAGGCCTCCCAAAAATTAAAGCTGATCGAGATCGATTTCGCATAATTGAGGTCCATAAACTTCGCTTCATCTGGTAAATCTACACTGTTGCTTGCGCTCATAAAACCGTTGATGCCGATATCAATCCCAGTAAAGTGATTTATCCTTTGCTCTTTCTTGTATATATCCACTTCTGGTTCCTCTTCATAATTCTCATTAGGAAAAATTAATATTCTTTTTCTTTTCGTTGTTATCTTAAAAGTATCACTCTCCTCTACTGTTGTGCTTGAATCTTTTTTTATTGTGGTTTCCTGCCCTATAAGAAGCATAGGAAATGTACACAACATCAAGCCGATTATTATTACTGTTTTCATGGTATTAAGTGTTGTTATTTATAGTGAGACGAACAAGCCCTTTAAAAGTTACAGAAGCACTTAAAATTTCGAGATGCCCAGACTTCCAATGTTTAAAGCAAAGCGTTTTACTTTACCATCTTTATCTTTTTCTTGTTTATACTTTACTTGATCATTCGTCAATTCAGCAACTTCATCCCCTACGAATTCAATGAGAGTTTTATTCTTTAAAATTTCTTCGTCTACTTCTCTTTTCACAAATTCCTGAAGTGTTAGATAATCATTTGTCTTCTTGACTTTAGGTTCTTTTGTTACAGGTTGAGTTTTCTTAATTGGGGGATCCTCTTTAGGCATAGAATTTTCAACTTCATTCACAGGCAATGAAGCTATGGGATCCTCTTTTATTGGATCCAGAGATTCAGATTGAGGTGTCTCCAAGTTGTTATTTTCTGCTAAGGTTGGTTCCTGTGAATTCATCACTCTAACGGGAGATTTAGTCAAAATAGGTGTCTTTAACAGCTCATTTGGATTCGTTTTGGACGCTTTTAAGGGGATGTATTCTAGCAGTTTCTCATTCAATTCACTTTTTTGCTCAGTCAGCAATTTGTTGGTCTTATGCGGATTTGGGTAGTAAAACTGCTCAGACGTGTTCAAGTAGAAAAAGAAAAACACGGCTGCTGCTGCAACTGCCGAGCTGACATACCTCAACCATATGATGGTTGCCTCTTTTTGGTAGAGATTGTGTTTTTTTTCAAACACAACTTCTTCTTTAGGCAGTATAGACTTGGCATAAAGCGCCAACTTATCTACCTTGTCTTCTTCTTGAAGAAGCAGGTCAAGAGCCAACTTATCCTTCGCACTCAATTCGTTTTCTGTAGCAGCAATGAAAAGGTAGTCATCTTTTGATAAAGCAGTACTCTCTTCTCTTTGAAGCGAAGACTTCAAGGAAGAAGACAAGACAGTTTTTTTGTCTTCTTCAATATGGAGTAGTTCGAGCTCTTGCAACTCCTCCTTCAATTGAGGGTGCTCTTTTGTAAAATTCATTAAGTCCTGAACCTCCTGGGGAGAAAGATTTCCTTCGATATAATCCAAGAAATAAGCTTCGTAATTATTTAAATTCATCTTCTCCATCAGACCACCAAATCCATTTTAACCAAATAATCCTTCAGCTTTTTTCTTGCTCTAAATATGTAAACTTTAACTTGAGACATGTTTAAGCCAGTGATTTCACCGATCTCCTCATAATCGTAACCCTCATAATCTCTCAACATTACAACAGATTTTTGAATTTCACTCAAGCGCTCTAAGGCTTGGTTAAGCATTTCTTTTAAATCAGAATAATGCCCTTGATGTGACAATTGTTGCTCCACAACTTCATCCCACTGACCCTGTTTTTTTTCTCTACGAATAATGTCAATCATTGTTCTGTAAGATGAAGTAAACAAATACGACTTAGCTTTTTCGAAATCTACATCTGAATGTTTCTTCCACAATTTCTCATAGGTGTCCTGCACAATGTCCTCTGCTTTCTCAACATTCTTAATGTTCTTAAGAATAAAGCGATACACATTGTCTGAGAACAGATCTACAGTCTTATTGTACTCCTTTACGGTCATGAAGATTTCCCTTGTTTCAAATGTAGGACGATTAGGGTTAGTATTTTGTTACAGCTTACCTTTAGAAAAGTATGTGTACTATTTGTCCAATAAGTTTATATTGGCAGTTAGGATACATTGTGAAAAATCGAGTGATACATTATAATCACCATCATGCGTGATAATATTCATTTGCTCTTTCTCAGCGAATTTGACAAAAAATAGGTCGTTAAAGTCAGCTTGATCGCAATTGTCTACTATTTCCTCTAATTCACTTGGAGCAAATGTTCCACTGATCAAACTACTTTGCCTAGTTATGTTTTTCGCCAAGTCTTGTGCTTCAGATCGCACCCTATTAAAATCCTGTGTTTTCTTCCAGTCCTTTAATTTTTGGTATTGGTATTTCGATGTATATAATTTATACTCAATTGAAATTACAGCATTTATTAACTCTGAAAGTTGTATTGGATGCGTTAGAATTAACGAACCTTTATTCAGCAATTTGTGATGAAAATCAGAGTATGCTTGGATGATTGATTTAGAAGGCAGTGAAGATTGGGGGTACAACAGATACAACCAAACATTTGTGTCAATAAAAAACTTGTCTGAAAATTTAATTTGGTAGTCTGATATGGACTCAATCCTCATTGACCAAATCAATTTTATCCAGACCCTCGGGGTATTCTTTTTTAAAGCGCAATTTAGCTCGATCAATGACCATTTTCAATAATGGCAATTCATCTTTTGCAAGATTTCTAATGTGCAATAAACTTCTAATCTGCTCAGTCGAGTATTTAGAATAAAGTTTCCCAATGCTTGCATTTAAAAAAGCCGTAATGGTTAACTTAATTTCGGAAAAGTCCAAAGCAACTTTTTCACTCTTTGTAAAGGCTTCGTCTAACTTTTGAAAAATTTTCTCACCATCGGCAGCCGAAATGGCTCTTTGGCTTTCAGTGAAATCTTTTACAAAAAGTTCTATCATAATCACAATAAACTATTAGCGTCTAATTCTTCAGAAAGAAAGTACTCGTTTTTGTCGCGAAGGTTAAATTCTATGTTCACAATACTCCCACAGAAACTTCGCTCACACTCTTCAAAGTTAGTCATTCCATTCTTTTCAATCCAATACCCATTGCCACTGCGAATTTGCAATTTCCCTTGGTTCATTTTAAGAAAATCACGAATTAGATCTAGTCCTAAGCCTCCTGTTTCTGTTTCTGGCTTTGTAGTATTGCCTGATTTTACAGCCCAGTTTAAGCAGTCGGCCCCACTAAAATGCTCAAATTCAAGATAACAACTTTTAACATTTTCTTCAAATGTTTTACCTATTTCTACCATGGTAAGTGCCATTCTGCCTTTATATCTAAAAAATTGACCACAAACAAAAACCTGATCTGCTCCACTGTGTAAAACAGAGTTTTGATATAACTCAAAAATGCTGCGGTATATTTTCTTTTTAGCTCCCTTGCTCATTTTAGGGACCTCTTCCTTTAAAAGCACATATTTGAAAATGTATTCTTCAACTACCTCTTCATTTTTCATGCTAAATTCTTGATAAGGAACGGCACTTGATTTTCTTGTATCTCTCTCTTCTCCAGTTATCTCTTTTAAAAAGCCATTGTTTCTAAGGGTGGTTTCTAAATACGAATTCTTCATATTGACAAACTCAAATTTGGCACCGTAAGTTTTAGTGTTGGTGGCGACTATTGCCCCGAGAACAGCACATAAATTAGCTTCCACCCATTCTACATGCTCAAAATTTAAGATGAATCGCTTCTTTTTTTGCGTTTCTTTTATCAAATAAGAAAAGAAGTGAAAGCCCTCTTCGTCTGTTTTTAAAGAATCGGGGAATAGGATTTCTTCTTTCGGAGTAGAAAACAGTTTCAATTGCTATTGGTTTTTATATACTCTAAAGCTGTTTCTTCATCTTGCTCTATGGCTATTTCTACCGCTGTTTTGGCTACCTCTAATAAGTGTTCGGATTGTTTTTTGAGTTTGAAGCTTTCTTCAACTAATGCTGCAATTTCTATTTGTTTATCATAGTCAATGACTGGAACAACTACATTTTCAATCTCGCTTACACGCCAATGCAGAATAATTGAGCCACCTGCGTCACGTTCTGCTTGCATTTGAACCAATTTTGAGTTCAGGGCAAGAGTCAAGTATTCTGGAATAATTTTGGTTTTGTCTTTTACTGATAAATGCAGAATAGCACCCGAAGTAATAAAGTCAGCATCTTTTCTGAGCATGTAAGCAGTGCCAACACTCCCATCTTTTGAGAAAAGTATTGTTTCCTTTTTTGGCTTGAGCTTTTTGATTAGCTCTGCGTTTTCGTTGCAGAATTCATCAGTCAAATACTTGTCAGGGGTAGAAAGCCCAAACTTGTCATAATCTGAAACACGAACAAAAGGTAAACCTTCTTCAGTATAATGTGCAGAACCTGGCTCAATGGATTTCTTGATTTTTACAAGATCGGATAAGCTATTATAATTCGTTGACTTGATTTGTTCAACAATTTGCTCATACTTAATTTGGTAGTATTCTGCATCTAGTCGACCTGAAAGCCCAAGAGATTCAGAATGTTTTTTAACATTTATGGGATTTATGCTGGGTTGAAATTCAGATAAACTTAGAATCTGTAATAGGTAGTTTTCTGCTGCTGTATAGGTGTCATTGGATTTAGCTAAGACTTCTTGGCCTTTGATAACAGTTTCTTCAATCTTTGATTGAAACCCATTCGAAGGAAGTGAGACTAGAATGTCTTGAAACTCAATTAGCTTAATTTCTGGTCGTGAAACTTTTATACCTCTACGTCTGAGTTGGGAATAACCATAAGCAGAGTTGAAGAAGGTGGATAGAAAATATGAATTGACCGTTTCAACTGGAGTGATTTTGGCAACATGTGCACTTGTATTTGCTCTAGCAATTTCGATAGGAATTACTGCGCTTTTGCCAAAATAGACCCCTGTTTTTGTTAGCACAATGTCACCGGGGTGTAGCTCAGATCTTTTAAGTTCGGTATTTAATTCTTCGGAAATATATCTAGTTCCAACATTGAGATCTATATATCCTTCCTTCACAGATTCACTTAAGAGATACAGTACTCCACTTTCCTCATATTTGGTCTTTCCATGATCGCCATCGGTTATTTGTGTGGTTATGTCTTTAAGCTTTTGAAAAGGAACATGAGATATTTTAATGGTTTCAACTTTATCTACATAATGCTGACCGTAAAACTCTGCGCCAATTGTGAATTCATTTTCAAGTTGTAATAGATTGTATTCGACAATTTCAAGCCCTTCCAACAAAGCCTTGTATTTGGCTTCATTAAAAGGGCTAGTTACTTTCCCACAAAAGAGAGTTTTTCTTTTTTTGCAAATTCTAAAAAGGCTTCTGCAATGCCTTCTTTGGTTAAACCATCGTGGTTAAATAAATCGTGCTTTACAATTAAATGACCGTGGCTATCTAACAAAAACTCATCTATGTTTTGGGGGGTGTTTTCATAATGCGTAGTGGGATCTTGAACGACTTTGCTTTCAGCCACAGACTTTGCTTTGGCTTCAGGGAAGTCTTTACGTTTTAAATAGATTTTCTCACCACTGTTGTCCTTACTAGGCTCTTGCATGGTAGCAAAAAAGATGGGGTAATCTTCTACTTTGGGGCAAAGTCTATCGTCCCATTTTTGTACAAATAGCACAGAGGTTTTGGTACCGGTATGTGGTTTAAATACATTGCCGTGCAAACCTACTACCGCTAAAATTCTACCTTGCTCAGCTATAAACTCTCTAATTTGTTTGTCGCTGCTGTTGTTAAAGCGCCCTTGTGGTAATACAATGGCCATTCTACCACCCGGCTTTAAAAAGTCAAGGTTTCTCTCTATAAATAAAATATCACGCCCAACTTTGGTTTGGTACTTGCCGTTGGACTTTTTACCTAATTCATATTTGGCTATAATGCGGCTTTCTTTTATGTCTCCTGCAAATGGAGGGTTTGCCATTAGTACATCAAACTTAAAATCACGATTGCTTTTTTTGTCATCCCTCAGTTTTTTAAGCTTACGCCAACCATTAAAGTAAACGTCTTGCCATTCTTCATCTTCTGTTTTTTCATCCCACCTCTCCCAATCTAGGGTGTTCAAATGCAATACGTTGGTTTGTCCATCACCTGCAATTAGGTTTAGGGTTCTACCTACTCTAACTGCTTTTTCATCAAAATCAATGGCAAATACCTTGTCCTGCACATAGTCGGTGCATTCAGGTGGCTTTTCTTCTAAAGTAAAAAGATGGCTTTTGTCTAAGCCTTTGGCTTCAAGAATTTGCTCCCATACATGGAATATGGTATGAACTGGAAAGCCACAACTGCCTGCAGCGGTATCAATAATGGTGTCTTTTGTGCTAGGATTTAGCATTTTAACACACATGTCAATTACATAGCGAGGCGTAAAGTATTGCCCTTTTTCACCTTTACTGCTTTTATTAATGAGGTATTCGAAGGCTTCATCAACCACATCGAGGTTGGAGTTAAACAGTTTTACATCCTGTAAAGAGGAGACACAAACCGACAAGTGCGAAGGGGTGAGCATGATTCGTGAGTCATCTGTAAAAACGCCTTCCCATTTTCTTTTGGCTTCGTCAAACAATCGTTGAATTTTAGCTTTTAACTCGCTTTCAGTATCTCCATAATTTCTAAACTCCAAATGTCGAGAGCGGTTTCTTCCGCTTTCCATTTCATCAAAAAGTTTGGTGAAAATCAATTTAAACAGCTCTTCAAAAACATCTACACCTGCATTTGCCAAGACTTCATCTTCCATTTCAAGGATGAGATCTTTGAGCGATTTCCTTTCTGTAACAAGCTTGTCTTTGTCAATCAAGTCACCTATAATCCAACGTTCCGAGAGTATGTCAGAAAGTTTTTGATCTGCTCTTGGTATACCCGAAATGTCTTCAAAATAGTTAGGGTCTTTACGGTGATAGAATGAGATGGAGTCGCCATTGCTCCAAACGCCTATAGGGGCGCCAGTTGCGTTGCAATAAGATTTGAGTTGCTCTTTACCGTCTTTTAATTTGGGCTTTTTGAGCTCTACCATCATATAAGGTGCGGTGGTTTGATCTTTGTCGAATATGACAATGTCAGCCCTTTTCTTTTCGCGCCCAAAAGAAACCGCATACTCAAGCTCCATTCTATCGGTTGGGTAACCGAAGTCCTGCATAAGTACCATAATGTAAAGCTGTCTTACGGCTTCTTCCTGTGTGAGCTTAATTTCCTTTTTTCTAACTAAACACTTTATGAAAGGGGTGTCTTTACCTCTCGTTTCTCGAACTTCAATAGCCTCTTCTAAAGCTTGTATGTTTTCCGGAGAGAATTGAGTGAGTTTATAATTAGAGTCTTTAAGAATTTGTGCGAGTGTAATGCTTGAAATAGCTTCCATTTTAGTTCTTTTCATCAATTCACCACAAAATAAGTCTTTCTACAATTAAGTCTAATTATTTAAAAAAAAGAAAACACGATATTTCTCAATACTTTAGTTTTCAAACTACTGTCTCGCTCATACTATTCTTAACTTTGCCAAAATTCATTAGAGATGCCACAGGCGAGGAAAAATAAGCCCTTTACAAAAAGAGAAGATTCAAAAGGGGGAGATTCAAAAAAGAAGATTTACAAAGGGAGTAAATCATTTAAGTTCAAACCCAAGAAAAAAAAGGAGGACACTAAAACGACTCCGTTAGACAGCAGCATTCGACTCAATCGATTTCTTGCCAATTCAGGAATCTGTTCGAGAAGAGAAGCTGACACACTTATCGCCTCAGGAGCGGTGAGTGTGAACAATGAAGTGATCACCAAATTGGGCACAAAGGTTAGTCCAGACGATACCATTCACTATGGGGGTGAGCTTATCCAAAGTCAGCGCAAGCAATACGTTTTGCTAAACAAGCCAAAAAACTACATTACCACCATGGATGACCCCAAGGGACGAAAAACGGTGATGGAATTGATTCATCGTGCCTGCAAGGAACGCATCTACCCAGTAGGTAGATTGGACAGAGCAACAACTGGTTTGTTGTTGTTCACAAACGATGGCCAAATGACAAAAAGGTTGACTCATCCAAGTGGACAAGTCACCAAAATCTACCATGTAAACTTAGATAAAAACGTTTCTCAAAGACACATGATCGAGATGGTAGAAGGCATCCAATTGGAGGATGGCTTTTCACAAGTTGACAAAGTAAGCTATCTTCCTAATTCCTCAAAGGCAAGCATTTCTATTGAACTACATTCTGGCAGGAATCGCATCATTCGACGAATTATGGAGCACTTAGGATACAAAGTCACCAAGCTTGATCGAGTGAACTTTGCTGGGCTTACCAAAAAAGACATTCCAAGGGGGCGCTTCAAACAGCTCTCAGAGCAAGAAATTGGTCTGCTGCACAGGGTGTGCGGACTCCAAAAAAAGTAAACAACATCTTCAAATTGTATTCGTTAGCAAAAGATGAAGTTTCTACCTAGACTCTTTCTATTTCTTTCCTTGCTTGTAGTAATTCTGTTTATTGGAACATCAGTAATCAGCTATCAATATGGCGATGAAATCAAGTCTACTGTGGTTGATCTGCTAAATCAGCAGCTCAAGACGAAAGTGGATGTAAATGAAATTGAGTTTAGTCTTTTTCGAGACTTCCCAAAAGCAAGTGTAGTTTTCAATGAGGTAGCGATTTATGCAGTTGAAGCAGAAAATGACACCCTCCTTTATGCCAATAAAATTAGCACTTCATTTAACCTTTTAGATATATACCATGAAAAATATGAACTTACTACCCTGATTATCGAAAAAGGAAAATGCGACCTTGTCGTTGATAATTCTGGCCGACGAAATTTTGAATTTTGGGAGCCGGCAAATGATAGCAGCAGAAATGCAAACGCACAAATTGTTCTAGATGAGGTTGAGATTTTAGAAGTGGCCTTTTCTTATCAAGATTTTTCAGCAAACAGCACAACATTATTTAATATCGATAAAGCAGAGTTAAAGGGTGCTTTTCATGATAATTTATTTGAGGCAAGCCTCATTATAGATCTAAACAAATTGATTGTAATTTCAGAAAACAAATCTTTGTTTAAATTTTTAAGTGTGCACATTGACATGGATGGTAAAGTAGATCAAGAAGCAGAATCAATCGCATTTTCTGAGGCTGAATTGAATTTAGACGGCATTCTGCTCAAGACTACAGGAAACTATACTTACAATGACAAAAACTTTTTAGAATTGGTCGCTGAAAGCGAAGAAATTAACCTTGAGAAAGCCATTAATCTCTTGCCACAAAGCATTGAAGAAAAACTAAAGGACTATGAAATTAATGGCAATGCTGCCATCAAGGGCAAATTAAAAGGTATTATCTCTTCCACGTCTGTCCCTGATTATTCTTTTGAATTTGGTTTAAGCAATGCTGTATTGAAATCGCAAAAGCATGATTTAAAATTCAATAACTTGGGGTTAAGTGGTGAAATAAGCAATGAAGCTGAAAGTCATTTGACCATTGATACTTTTAGTACCAACTTTAAAGAAGGCTCATTATCTGGACAATTCGAATTGAAAAATTTCAATGCTCCCAAGTATTCAACATCCATCGCATTTCAGATGATGGCAGAAGAATTGACCCAACTATTTGAGATTTCAGTCTTCGAAAATGTTGAAGGAAAAATTGCTGGTACCATCAAAGCAAATGGCAAATTGAAGGAGCTAAATAAATTTGACTCAAATGATTGGAAAACTGCTAAGGTCAATGCTAAAGTGAAGCTTGATGCTATGCACCTAAATTATGTCCCTCAAAACATCAAAATAGAACAACTCAATACTGAACTGATCGTTGAGAACAACTCAATCTATACTACTACCTTAAATGCAATTGTCAATGAAAATGCAATTGAATTAAGTGGTCAATTCAATAACCTTATTCCCTATTTATTTGACGATAAAGCTCCCTTATTGATTGATGTAGAATTAACATCTCCTGAAATTCTTCTTGATAACTTTTCAAATCAATCAACTGCCTCAGAAAAGTCAACGGAAGTTGTACACTTGAATTCAAGAATTCAAGTGTACGCCAATGTGAATACAGAACGCATTAGATACAAGGAATTTTTGATCAAAGATCTTAGCACACAATTCATCTTCAAATCTGGCAAGCTTCAATTAAATGACTGTAGATACCAAGCCCATGACGGGAAGGTTATTGGCGACGTTATTCTCAGTCAAAACAATGACTTATCGTTTAATTTTCTTGCAGAAGTAACAGCCGACAACATTAGTATTAAACAGCTTTTTGAGGATTTTAAAAATTTCGATCAGACAAGTGTTAGAGCAGAAAATTTAAATGGAACAACAAACATAGAAATAGAAGTGAAGGGTAAGCTTTCCCCTTCTTTTGAATTAAATACAGCAAGTCTAAGGTCAGATGCGAGCATTTCGATCAAAGATGGACAGTTAAGCAACTTTAAGCCACTTTATAAATTGAGTGATTACATTGAAATTGAGGAGTTAAAAAACGTCCGCTTCAAGAAGCTTCAAAATCAAATATTGATCAATAACAAAACCATTTTCATTCCACAGTTTGAAATTAACTCTTCTGCACTCGACCTCAACCTTTCAGGAATCCATCGCTTTGATGGACAAATAGATTACCACGTCAACCTATATTTAAATGAACTGCTCAGCAAGAAAGCCAAAAAACCTGAAAACTCGGAATTTGGCTATATAGAAGAAGTGGAAGGAGGAAGAAGTAGGCTTTTCTTGACAATTGGCGGCACGACCGATGACCCAATCGTAAAGTATGATAAGAAAGCTGTAAAAGAAAAAAACCGAGTGCAATTTGCCAAAGAAAAGCAAACATTGAAAAATTTACTCAAAGAAGAATTTGGACTTTTTAAAAAAGACGAAACGCTACAAAAACCTTCTGCTCCAAGAAAAAAATCGCCTTTTCAGATAGAATACGACTCCTCATTTAAACAGCCTCAAAAAAACACCAATAAAACACAAAAAAATCCTCCTAATAAGGAGGAGACAAAAGAGAAGAAATCAAAGTTTGGGAAATTTTTGGATAAAATTGCAAAGCCAAACGAAGATGAGTTTGTCGACCCGTAAAGACAAATCTCATGAAATCGCAACTATAACATTATCAAAAACGTCATAGAGTTACTTATTAGACGGGAGGAGTTTTGAATATTTACTCAAAAAAGCAGCGTTGGAAATTTATATTGGCTATATCGGCCGCAGTTATCGTACTGGCCTCTTTATGGTATACCAATGTTTTGGTAGGCCAAATTGCAAAAGAAGAAAAAACTAAAGCAAAATCTTGGGCAAAAGCCATAGAGCGCAAAGCAGAACTTGTTGCTTTTACGAAACAGCTTTTTGAAAAAATTTCCACAGAAGAACGCAAAAAAGTAGAAATATGGGCGATGGCCAATCGCCTATTCATTGATGCTCCTCTCAATAAAGATGTTGATGTTACTATTTACTTGGAGATTTTAGCCAGTAACAAAACCATTCCTACAATTATTGTTAATGAAAAAGGACATATCCTCCAGAACTCCAATTTAGATTCCAACATTTCAAGAGATACCGCAGCCATTCTATCACGCATTGAAGAATTCAAAGCAATAAATGAACCTATAGAAATCAACTATTCTAAGGACAAAAGCAACTTCTTGTATTATGGTGAATCGAAAATATTTACAGAATTAAGGAATGTCTTAGAAGATCAAATAGCTTCCTTTAACAGCGATATTATTGCAAACTCAGCTTCGGCACCAGTGATCTACACCAATGAAAAAGGAGAGCTTGTTGCTTTTGGCAATCTAGATTCTAGCTTTATGGAATCTGAGGTATATGTTTCGGAGGTAATCGAAGAGATGAAATTGACAAATGCACCAATAAAGGTCCCTTTAGGAGAAGATAAAGTAGGTTATATCTACTACAATGATTCTCCATTATTGGTGAAGCTTAAGTATTATCCCTTCGTTCAACTGGCCATTATCGCTCTGTTCTTATTGGTTGCATACTACCTTTTTAGCTCTGCAAGAAAAGCAGAACAGAATCAAGTATGGGTGGGAATGGCAAAAGAAACTGCTCATCAATTGGGGACACCTTTGTCCTCTTTATTGGCATGGATTGAAGTACTGAAAAGTCGAAATGTAGATGAAAAAACCATTGCTGAAATAAGCAGAGATCTTGGCAGATTAGAGACCGTTACAGAGCGTTTTTCTAAAATTGGTGCAGCTCCAAATCTAGAAACGGAAGACGTCAATGAAATCATTAAAAAGACACTCATATACCTCAAAACGAGGCTATCTAAAAAAGTGAAGTTTGAGCACACGACTTCTAATGGAGAAATTGTGAGTGCAAGCGTAAATGTTCCATTACTTGAGTGGGTTCTGGAAAATATTATCAAAAACGGTGTAGATGCAATTGCTGGAAATGGAGAGATCAGCATTCACGTCACTGACCAGTCTCAGTTTGTTTATATAGACATCTCAGACAATGGCAAAGGAATTCCAAAATCTGCTAGGAGAGACGTATTTCAACCAGGATATACAACAAAAAAACGCGGATGGGGATTGGGACTTTCACTCACAAAGAGAATCATAGAAAATTATCACTCAGGTAAAGTCTTTGTAAAGCAATCGGAGCTAGGCAGAGGAACAACTTTCCGAATTGTACTCAACAAAGTCACCCAGAATGGCAGGAATATACATTCATATTCCTTTTTGTAAGCAAGCTTGCAGTTATTGTGATTTCCATTTTTCAACGAAGCTGGATGCCAAAACAGAAGTATTGAATTGCTTAAAAAAAGAGTTGGTAAATCGGCGAAACTATCTTGGCAGTGAAACTGTAAAAAGCATTTATCTTGGTGGTGGCACCCCCTCTCTCTTGGCAGTAGAAGAATTGAACGAATTGATAAGGATTGTTGATGCCAATTTCCAGGTCGATAATGAAGTTGAAATAACTTTAGAGGCCAATCCAGATGATTTGAGCAAAGATTACCTGAAAAGCTTGAAAGACAGCAAAATCAATCGACTCAGCATTGGAATACAATCTTTTTTCGACAAAGATTTGAAATTTATGCGCAGGGCACATGACCGGAAACAAGCCCTCCAATCGTTAGAAGATGCTGTCAAATTACAATTCACTAACATCAATGTGGACCTGATATTTGGAAGCCCAACTACCACAATGCATATGTGGCAGGATAACCTCGACATATTTAGTGACTTTGGGATAAAACACCTCTCAGCTTATTCTTTAACGGTAGAAAATAAAACCTTGCTTCAGCACCAAATAAAAACAAATCAAATTTCTGCTCTAGATGAAATAACCGCATTCGAACAATATGCATACCTACAAGATTTTATCTCCAAAATTCATTTTGAACAGTACGAAGTTTCCAACTATTGCCAATCGGGAAATTATGCAGTGCACAATTCCAATTATTGGCTGGATGAAACCTACTTAGGGATTGGACCTTCTGCACATTCGTACGATGGCAATTCAAGACAATGGAATATCTCTAACAACAACTTATATATCAAAAAAGTGAAGAACCGTGAAATCTACCATGAAAAGGAATCTCTTTCTGAGGTTGATAAATACAATGAATACCTAATCAACAGTCTTCGTACAAAGTGGGGAATTCATCTTTCCAAAATAAAGCAGCGGTTTTCTGATCAAATTGTCGCTCACTTTAATCGGCAAATGCCTCTACTCTCATCTGAAATAGTATCATTGAGTGACGAACATTTAGTTGTAAGGAATGAAAAACTATTTCAATCTGATGAGATTGTTAGGCAATTGATGATAGAGGAATAAATTGGTTTTTAGCACTTTGTCAAGTTCTATTAAAAATAATATTTACTTATTTGAAGGATTTATTTTAATGTTTTTGCCAAGCCAAGAAAGCACATTGTGATGCCAAATATCTTTTCCTTCCTGTTCGGTTAATATTCCAGTTTCAACAGCATAATCCACCACTCGGCCGGGATATGAAGTTCCTACACCTTTCATTTCACCTAAAGGATATGGATCGTCTAGCCCCATCATAATTTGACTCGCACCTACACGTTTCTTTAGTAACTCTAAGGTAAAAGAATCATGCACTAAAGTGTCATAATATAGATTTTTGTGCCCCAATGTTTTTCTAGGGTCTTCTAATCCTTCGAATATATCAGGTCGCCCATCAAAGCCTTGAATTCTTCGGCCATAATTTGCTACGCCAAGCATTCCTCCATGAGCGAAACTGGTTCTGATAGAAGGATATTTGTTTGGCAAATCACGCAAAGTAAAAAGATGCAGCGTATCTGCACATTGAGCCATCATCCAAACCAAATGAAATCTCCAGTATTGATTTTTTAAGGCAATCATTTTTTCCGCATCATAGGGGTGAATTTGGAGTGCTAAACTGTACTTATTTGCCAATTCGTAGATAGGGTCTACATCCGCTTCTGCAACAGAGAGCCATTCCCCAGTCGATTTAAGAAAGTGCGTGGGCAAGCAAAGAATATTTAATCCCAATTGATTCACACATCGATCAATCTCTTTAAGGGCTTGATCAATGTATAATGGTTGAACTACAAATCCACAAGTAAATTTTTCAGGATAGTCAGCTTGCACAGAAGCGTTGAAATCATTTTGGAAACGAATACCGTCTGCACAATCCTGCTCATTCCAGCCGTTGCAATACAATTGTGAAAGACAAAGCATGACTGAGTGGTCGATCTTAGACCTTTCCATCCAGTCTAGTTTCTCTTTGATAAAAAAACTAGGATCTGTAATTGGTCTAGACCAATCCCCTTGCCTCATAAATTTCTTATCCTCATCAATCCAAAAAAGCTTCTTTTCTTTCATGAATTGCGGAATTTGAGAAGGCTCCGGCAATATATGCCCGTGACCGTTTATTCGCATTTTGTGAACGCTAGTTGATTGTTAAACAAATCTTTCGTCTGCTTCCATTACAGTGCCACACTCATCACAGGTCCTCAATTCTTCTGAGCTATAAAAGTGCTTAAATACAGGAATAAAATCTTCTACTATATTATTCAAAATAAAGTACTGATCATACAACTTGTTGTTGCAATTTTCACAAAACCACATCAAGCCATCTTTTTCCCCTTCTCTTCTTTTTTGTTCAATGACCAATCCAACAGAATTCTCTGAACGAATCGGTGAATGAGGTACATTCGAGGGCAACAAAAAGATTTCTCCTTCTTTGATTGGAACATCTACAGACTTCCCATTCTCTTGTATTTTTACAAGAATGTCTCCTTCCAATTGATAAAAAAATTCTTCTCCCTCATTGTAGTGGTAGTCTTTTCTCGCATTAGGACCTCCTACCACCATCACGATAAAATCGGCATCTTCAAACACCAACTTATTGCCAACCGGAGGCTTAAGCAAATGTCTGTGTTCTTCGATCCATTTTTGAAAGTTAAACGGTCGTCTGATGGCCATGTCTTTTTGATTTGGGGTTATTATTTGTCGAATGTATGAAGATATTTAGAGATGTAAAAATGGCTAATTTCGGATTTCATCTACAATCAAGGAACATGACGTTAAATGGCAAACGGGCGCTAGTATGCGGAAGTACAGGAGGAATTGGCAAAGCCATCGCAATTGCACTTTCAGAAATGGGAGCCTCCATCGTGTTAATGGCACGAAACGAAATTAAGCTTCAAGACACATTGAACAGCCTTCATCAAGGGACAAATCAAGTTCATGAATATATTGTTGCTGACTTTTCTAAGGTCACAGATGTTAAATCAAAAATTGAGCACTACCTTGAATCAGAAAAAAACATACATATACTCATCAACAATACCGGCGGTCCTCCTGGCGGACCTATTGCAGAAGCTACCTTAGATGCATTTCAAAGTGCATTTAACATGCATTTACTCTGCAATCACACTTTGACTTTAGCAGTGAAAAAGGGCATGATCGATGACAACTATGGGCGCATTGTAAATATAATTTCTACCTCAGTAAAACAGCCCCTAAATGGATTAGGCGTTTCAAATACCATTCGAGGAGCAGTCGCCAATTGGTCTAAAACCATGGCTAATGAACTCGGTGCCTTCGGAATAACTGTGAATAATGTATTGCCAGGTGCAACGGCAACAGAGCGTTTGGCTAGCATTGCCCAAAACAAAGCGGCTAAGATGAATAAGACAGAAGAAGAGATTATGCTTCAATTTGAAAGTGCTGTGCCTATGAAGAGAATTGGCAAAGCTGAAGAAATTGCTGCTGCAGCAGCATTCTTGGCTTCGCCCGCTGCCTCATACATCAATGGCATTAACCTGCCAGTAGATGGTGGGAGAACCTCTAGTTTATAAAGATACTTTGAATTAGTGCTCCTCCCATTATCGTAGACCTGCTTGTAAAGTATGCTGATGAAAATCATTTAAGCAGCTTTATGCATTGTTGAATTTTGATCGCTGCAAATAATGAACAAACAGAATTCAGCTATAAACTTTTCAAATTCCTGCTACCATTGTGGTGATGATTGTGCAACTGAAGAAATTCATCTTGATGATAAGTTCTTTTGCTGCTTAGGATGCAAGACAGTATTTGAGATTCTTTCTCAAAGTGATTTGTGTAATTATTATGACTTAGAGCGGAACCCGGGAATTCGCATGAAAAGCAAGAAACTAGAGCGCTTTGAATTTTTAGACAAAGAGGAGATCCGCCGTGAATTGTTAGATTTTCAAGACGACAACATTGCGAAGGTTCAGTTTTATTTACCTCAAGTCCATTGTAGTGCCTGTTTATGGTTACTGGAAAACCTATACAAACTGCATACAGGAATTGCTGCCAGTAGGGTCAACTTTCTTAAAAAAGAAATTTACCTTACTTACGAGCATAAGTCCATTAGTCTAAGACAATTGGTAGAGCTTCTGAGTAGCATAGGTTATGCTCCACAATTGTCGCTGCAGGATGTAAATAGACCGCTAAAAAAACCAGTCAGTCGAAGGTTAATTTATCAATTGGGAATTGCTGGTTTTGCTTTTGGAAACATCATGCTTTTGAGTCTTCCAGAATACTTCGGTTTAGACAAAGAAAGCTTTGAAGAATTTCGTAGTTGGTTTGGGTGGATCAATATCATATTGGCAACCCCTGTTGCATTATATAGTGGTCAAGACTACTTCAGATCGGCTTGGGTCAGCCTCCAACATAAAAAACTAAACATTGATGTCCCCATTGCACTAGGAGTTTTGGTCCTCTATCTGCGCAGCGTTTACGAAATCATTTCTTCAACTGGACCCGGTTATCTTGATTCATTGTGTGGATTGCTCTTTTTTCTTTTGCTAGGAAGGGTTTTTCAAGAAAAAGTATACCATCAGCTTTCCTTTGAGCGGGACTATCGTTCTTATTTCCCAATTTCTGTGGCAAAAAAAGTTGATATCCAGGAAGAGCAAGTACCCATCGAAGAGTTGAAAAAAGGAGATCATATCATTATTCGTAATGGAGAAATCATTCCTGTAGACAGTTTGTTGGTAGAAGGTATTGCGCATATAGACAATAGTTTCGCAACTGGGGAAGCCAAATTGATCAGCTACCAAAACGGACATACCATTTATGCCGGAGGAAAGCAAATGGGTAGTTCATTGACACTTAAAGTCATTAAGCCTCTAAACCAAAGTAAGCTTAGCCGCCTTTGGATGGACTATCAAAAAAAGGAAATTGACAAAAGAACATTCTCAAAAATGACTGATCAAATCAGTCAATGGTTTACACCAGTCATACTGATTGTTGCTGTCTCCTCTCTTATTGTTCATTGGACAATTGGATCAACGTCTCCTGTTCAAGTATTTACCGCAATACTAATTGTTGCGTGTCCCTGTGCTTTAGCACTTTCTTCTCCTTTTGCATTTGGCCATGCCATCCGATTTTTAGGAAGAAAACAATGCTATCTTAAAGATGCAGCCATTATCGAAGACATGTCTAAAATCTCACACATTGTCTTCGACAAAACAGGAACCATCACGAATTCAGAAGAACAAAGAATCATCTACCATGGAAAGAAGCTCTCCAATGAGGAGTTGTTTATGGCCTGGACCTTAGCAGATCAGAGCAGCCACCCTTTAAGCCGGGCACTTGCAAAAGAAATATCAAAAAATCATTCCCCTATTAAGGAACAAGTTGAGCAATTTAAAGAATATTCTGGAAAGGGAATAGAAGGAAAAATCAATGAAATTCTTGTGCAATTAGGTTCAGCAAAATGGCTTGACAACAAACAGGTTGAGGCTAAACAAACCGCTGTTTATATTGCCTTCAACAATGAAAACAAAGGCTATTTTAGCTTTAATACTAAATACCGTAAGGGACTTCAAGACTTATTGAATGAACTAAAAACAGATTATAATCTTGGACTGCTCTCTGGAGATCAAGAAGGAGAAAAAGAGAAGCTAAAAGATTACTTCCCCAAAAACAGTGTTCTTTTATTCAACCAAAGTCCAGAAGACAAGCTCCTCTATATTGAAAAGTTGCAAAAAGAGGGTGCTTTCGTAGCAATGATTGGCGATGGTCTCAACGATGCTGGAGCACTAAATCAATCTCAATTGGGCATTTCTGTGGTAAATAAAGAAGCAGCGTTCTCTCCCGCCAGTGACATTATTTTAAATGCAAATAAATTCGCCCATCTTAAGAATTTTTTCTCCTTTGCATTAAGTTGTAAGAGAATAGTAATGGCCAGTTTCGTGATTTCTCTGTTGTACAATTTGGTTGGTTTAGGGTTTGCCGTGAGTGGCAATTTATCTCCAGTAATTGCAGCCATCCTCATGCCAATCAGCTCAATCAGTGTAGTTGCCTTTGCCAGCTTAAGTGTTTGGATCTCTGATCGCATTTATTTGCACAGAATCTCGCTCACTGTGTAGAATTGTTCCAAATTATTGCTTTACACTAAAAGCTGATAATTGTCATTTTTTAACATCTCAAGTGCCGACATCTTTGCCGCAAATTGACGCTATGAGTGTGCTTGTCATTCTTATTCTTGCCAGCTTAACAGTCGCAGTAGGTTTTTTAATAGCCTTTATATGGTCAGTACGATCTGGACAATATGAAGATGATTACACTCCATCAGTACGAATGTTGTTTGAAAACAACAATACAGCAAAGAAAGCAACTTCAAAATCAAAGAATAAATCATAAGAGATCATGCAAGTAGAAAAATTTAGCTATGACAATAACATTGTTCGAATGTTCGGCAATGCCACAATACTATGGGGACTTGTTGGAATGTTAGTCGGCCTTTTGGTAGCTTTTCAACTAATTTTTCCAGCCTTAAATTTTGGCATTGAATACACCTCCTTTGGACGAGTGAGACCCCTACATACCAATGCAGTTATTTTTGCCTTTGTTGGAAATGGCATCTTTGCGGGTGTATATTACTCTTTGCAAAGGTTGCTCAAGACGCGTATGTTCAGCGACCTGCTCTCGAAAATAAATTTTTGGGGTTGGCAATTAATCATTGTTTCAGCAGCCATCACACTACCTCTTGGAATCACAACTTCAAAAGAATATGCGGAATTAGAGTGGCCAATTGACATAGCAATCGCCCTAATATGGGTTGTGTTTGGAATAAATCTTTTTGCGACAATAATTAAACGTAGAGAACGTCATTTGTATGTTGCTATTTGGTTTTACATAGCCACATTCGTAACAGTAGCAGTACTTCACATTGTGAATTCTTTTGAATTGCCAATAAGCTTATTCAAAAGTTATTCTTGGTATGCAGGAGTACAAGACGCTCTTGTACAATGGTGGTATGGACACAATGCAGTAGCATTTTTCCTTACTACTCCTTACCTAGGATTGATGTATTACTTTGTACCAAAGGCAGCAAATCGACCTGTTTTCTCCTACAGATTGTCAATCATTCACTTCTGGGCTCTGATCTTCTTATACATATGGGCTGGCCCTCATCATTTACTTTATACCGCCCTGCCAGATTGGGCTCAATCTTTAGGCGTTGTATTCTCAGTTATGCTGATCGCGCCTTCATGGGGAGGTATGATCAATGGTTTGTTGACTTTAAGAGGCGCTTGGGATAAAGTGAGAGACAGTGCTGTGTTGAAATTTATGGTAGTGGCTATCACGGCATATGGTATGTCAACATTCGAGGGTCCAATGCTGTCACTTAAAAATGTAAACGCCATAGCACACTTTACTGATTGGATCATAGCACACGTACATGTTGGAGCACTTGGATGGAACGGATTCTTAACCTTTGGTATGTTGTACTTTCTGTGGCCAAAGCTATTCAACACTAAATTACACTCAATGAGAATGGCCAATTTCCACTTTTGGATTGGCACCTTAGGAATTCTTTTTTATGCAATTCCAATGTATTGGGCAGGTTTTGCTCAAAGTCAGATGTGGAATGATTTTACAAGTGAAGGATTCTTAAAATACCCAAATTTCTTAGAAACGGTTACCAATATCATTCCAATGTATGCATACAGAGCATTAGGTGGGTTGTTGTATTATGTTGGAGTTGTCATAATGGTAATAAACCTTTTCAAAACAGCTAAATCTGGCTCATTTGTAGCCAATGAAGAAGCGGAAGCACCTGCATTAAAACCGATTCCATCTAATTATAGGGATGAGAGCTGGCATAGATGGATTGAGCGCAAGCCCACTCAAATGCTTATAGGTTCTTTAGTCGTTATTCTGATTGGCGGTGTTATTGAAATGGTTCCAACCTTTTTGGTAGAATCAAATATACCAACCATTAAAAGCGTAAAACCATACACTCCTCTTGAATTGCATGGAAGAGATGTATACATTCAGGAAGGATGTAATGCCTGTCATAGTCAAATGGTTCGCCCTTTCCGATCAGAAACTGAGCGTTATGGCGAATACTCTAAGGCTGGAGAATTTGTTTATGATCACCCATTTTTATGGGGATCTAAAAGGACAGGCCCTGACCTGGCAAGAGAAGGTAGTTCTAAGTTAAGAAAGCCCAACTCTTGGCATTACAAGCACATGTATGAGCCACGAAGCGTATCTCCAGGTTCTATTATGCCAGCTTATCCATGGTTGTTAGAAAAAAGCTACGATACTACAACTACAGCCGCTAAAATTAGTGCAATGATTACATTGGGTGTGCCTTATGATGAGGACTATCCTTCAAAAGCAAATCTTGATGTTGTAAAACAAGCCAATGAAATTGTCGAAGACATGCGCGAAACACTGGAAGAAGAAGGGTTTGATGTTGCCCCAGACCGCGAAATTGTTGCATTGATTGCTTATTTGCAACGTTTAGGAGTCGATATTGAAAAAAAACAACTTACTAAAAAACAATAGCTATGTTAAAGTTCATCAAGCACAATATGGAGACCATTGTTGGAATTGAAATTTTTCCAATCATCTCCTTTTTGATTTTCTTTCTATTCTTTATTGTATTATTCGTTTGGGTTTATCAAATGAATAAAACAGAAATCAACCTACTATCATCTCTTCCTTTGGATGAAAAAAAAGGAGAGATCGAATAACTAAAGAGAAACTGAATCTATCATGAAAAATATCATCTTAAATTCCTCGGATCTACTTGCCTTTAATAACGCTCCTTTCTCTATGAAGCTTGGAAATATTGCGGGTATTTCTGACGGAGCCGTTCTTTTTATAATGATTGGCTTCGTATTTCTAATGCTCGCAATTGTGAAGGCATTGGCAAAAACGATTGAAAGTTTGAGTAAACACACACCACAAAAAGAGGTGAAGTCTAAATCTAAAGCCGCAAAAGTGATAAGCACCCTAGCACTTTTAGGTGCTTCAGCAAATTCGTATGCAGAAGTGTTAGTTACACCAAAAGCGCCAGAGATTCACATAAATGATTACTTATTTTGGATTCTTGCTAGTTTGATTGTTTTTCTTGCAATAATCATTGGAGTGCTTTTTAGAACACTTATGGCACTTATTCGATTGGAAAAAGGAGAAAAGGTCGAAGAAGAGAAGGAGACCGTTGACATATTCAAAACACTTAAACTAACCGACAATGTTCCTATTGAGGAGGAGGTAAATGTAATATTAGATCATGAATACGATGGTATTCGAGAACTAGATAACAGCTTGCCTCCTTGGTGGAAGTATTTGTTTTATGCGACAATAATATTTAGTGTCATTTATTTGATTCGATTCCACATAACAGGAAGTGGTCAATTAAGCTTGGAGGAGTATAACGCAGAAATTCAAGCTGCATCGGAAGCAAAAGCAGAATTCATTGCATCCTCTGGTGAAATAGTTTCTGAGGAGAACGTAACATTCTTGGCAGACGAAACAAGCATTTCTCTTGGTCAATCTATATACGCTGGCAACTGCGCTACATGTCATGGTCAACTTGGAGAAGGTGGTGCAGGACCAAACCTTACGGATGATTATTGGATCAATGGAGGCGGCATAAAAAATATTTTCAAAACCATCAAATATGGTGTGCCCTCCAAAGGAATGATTCCTTGGCAAAGTCAATTTAATCCTGAACAAATGCAAAAAGTGTCAAGTTATATTCTTACTTTAATAGGAACCAACCCACCAAATGCGAAGCCACCTCAAGGGGATCTCTATGTTGAAGATAGTGCTTCTGCAGATTAAAACACCTCTATTTGAACTGAAAATTCAGACAAAATAGGGGTTTTGAAAATTTACCTTCATGACAAATAAAGAGGAGTATATGGATCAAAGCTTCCGTGACTCCATTGGTACAGTCACGGATGAAGGAAAAAGAAAATGGATTTTTCCCAAAAAGCCGAAAGGAAAATTCTACAACTACAGGACCGTTGTCAGTGTCTTTCTATTGATTCTCTTATTTTCAGGCCCATTTCTTAGAATAGACGGACACCCTGTCTTACTTATCAATGTCTTGGAAAGAAAATTCATTCTTTTTGGACAGGTTTTTTGGCCACAGGACTTCTACATTTTTGTCTTATTAATGCTTTCTGGGGTTCTCTTTGTTGTACTGTTTACTGTAATTTTTGGTCGTTTATTTTGTGGGTGGGTTTGTCCACAAACCATCTTTATGGAAATGGTTTTTCGAAAAATAGAATATTGGATTGAAGGCGACTACAAACATCAAATTAAACTCAATAACAGCCCCTGGAATGCTGAGAAAATACGTAAAAAAGGGTTAAAACATCTTGTCTTCTTTGCTATCTCATTTTTGATTGCCAACACTTTCCTTGCCTACATAATTGGCTCAGAAGAGCTTATTAGAATCATAACGGATAATCCAGTTAATCATCTAGCAGGACTTTTTTCCATCCTAATATTTACTGCGGTTTTTTATTTCGTTTTTAGTTGGTTTCGTGAGCAAGTATGCATCGTAGCTTGTCCCTATGGTCGTTTGCAAGGTGTTATGTTGGACAGAAACTCTATAGTAGTAGCCTATGATTATATCAGAGGAGAAGTACGCGGAAAGTTTAAGAAAAACGAAAATAGAGCAGAAGCCAAAAAAGGAGATTGTATTGATTGCCATCAGTGTGTAGATGTGTGCCCAACAGGAATTGACATTAGAAATGGCACACAGTTAGAATGTGTAAATTGCACAGCCTGCATGGATGCATGCGACCATATTATGGAAAATGTTGGTTTGGAAAAAGGCTTGATTCGGTATGATTCTGAATCGGGTGTAGTCAATGAAGACTCGCGCATATTCACTGCAAGAACTATAGGTTATTCCATTGTGCTTGTGCTGATTTTAGGAATTACCGGATTTCTTTTAACTACAAGGTCAGATTTAGATGTGTCTATTTTAAAAACATACGGACAGCAGTATCAAAAACGCGAGAATAACGAAGTCAGTAATTTGTATAATTACAAAATCATCAATAAAACATTCGATGAGATTGAAGCGGAAATTTGTTTGCTAGACATTGAAGGTAGATTTGAATTTATAGGCCATGATGATGTGTTAATCCCATCTGAAAGCATGAGTGAGGGGACGTTTTTTTTAGTGCTGAATATGGACGACTTAAGTAATCGTCAAACAAAATTAAATCTTGGCATATATGACAAGGAAGGGAAACTATTGGAAAAGGTAAAGACGAACTTTCTGGCGCCTGTAAAAATTAAGAAACAATGAAGTGGAATTGGGGAACTAAAATTGCATTGTTGTATACTGCCTTTGTAGGGTTTATTTTGTATATGGTTTATATGAGCTTTCTTCAAGATTTTGATTTAGTAACAGAGGATTACTATGCAGAAGAAATTAAATATCAAGAAACCATTGATAAAAAAGCCAATGCCGCCACATTAGAACATCCGGTAAAAGCGCAGATTAAGAATGGACATCTCACCTTGACATTCCCTCCTTCAGAGTATAGTATAAAAGGTAAATTAATATTCTTTCGTCCTTCCAACAGCGAGTGGGATTTTGAACATAATTTCGAATCAGAAGACCAAACTGTAAATATTCCATTAAGCAGCTTTAAATCAGGTAAGTATTTGGTAAAATTTGATTGGAGCTCAGATGATGAAGAGTTTTATCAAGAAATTACGATAATCATTCCATAAATTATGGAATTCTTAGGGGCGTTTTTAATGGGTTTTCTGGGCAGTTTGCACTGTCTTGGCATGTGTGGTCCAATAGCTTTTGCGCTACCATTAGACAGGAGCTCACAACGGAAAAAAGTATTCGGTGGGTTATTGTACAGCTTTGGAAAGATGCTTTCCTATTTTTCCTTAGGCCTCATATTTGGCTTAATGGGTAAGGTACTTGTAATGATGAAAATTCAACAGTATTTATCCATTTTTATTGGCATTGTGCTTATTCTTAGTGTGACCCCAATATTCAAAACGCTTCTCATAACCAATTATGGTTGGTTCAGTAATTTAGTTCAACCTTTAAAGCTGCAAATTTCGAATCAATTCAAAAATAATTCTCCAGGATCCCTATTAACAATTGGCTTTTTCAATGGACTTTTGCCTTGTGGGTTGGTATATATTGCACTTGCTGTTGCCATTGCTTTAGGAGATCCTTTAAAAAGTGCATTATTTATGGCAATATTTGGGATGGGTACTAGTCCTATGTTAATGGCTGTAATCTTTTCAAAAAAGTTTATTAAAAAGAACACTTATTCCGCATTTAAAAAGGCTATTCCGTTGATGATAGTGTTTATGGGGCTTTTACTTGTTTTGCGAGGTTTAAATCTGGGACTGCCTTATCTTAGTCCTAAGGTTTACCACCAAACCGAATCCGTGGAGTGTCATTGATGGAAATCAATTAATCAAGAATTACTTCAACTCTTCTATTCTGAGCTCTGCCTTCTTTATACATGTTTGTCGCAATGGGAATTGACTCCCCCTTCGAAACCGAGTTTATACGATTTGACTCAAGACCTTTATTGACTAAATAGGCTTTAACTGCATCAGCACGCTTCTGACCCAATGCCATATTGTCGGCCATTGTTCCAATCGAATCCGCGTGTCCTTCAACGGTTATCGTTGCGTTGACATTATTCTTTAAAAATTCGATGACAACATCTAATTTATTGATTCCATTTGGATTCGTTCGGTTAAATTCAAATTTCACGCGAAGAAAATCCCCGGACTTACCATTCCATCCTTCTGACAGTAGACCCTCTTCTTTTTCCAATGGTGCAGAATTATCGTTTATCTTTTGATCTTTCTGATCTACAGATACAATTTCATTACTGTCTTGGATTTCAGAAAAAAAGAATTGATCCTTTTTTAAAATAAACTCATAAGTTCTGTTGCCATCTAGGTCAGTCAAAAATATATCAGAATTGTTCCATTCATCGTCGTTTAGTGCCAAAGGAACAACTGAATATCGATCATCATATATCAATTTGTCATATGAAAAATTACCATTTTGATCCGTGTAAATGGTGTCAATAGGGAATCCGTTTTCATCGATGAGCACCATTGCTGCATCCTTCATGGGGAGGTCCTTGTAATTAAAAGTACCCTGAATACGTTCTGTTTGATTAATGTCTTTCGCATCTGCAAAAACACCGTCTTCAGTTAAAATATACCTGTTCGTGCGTTGTCCATCTTCATTTACGAAATAAATTTTACTGCCTATAAAATCGTCCTCTTCTTCAGCGGCAAGCTTTATCATATACACAGCATCAGGATCTAATTTTTGAAAAGTGAATCTACCAAATGCATCGGTCACTACTTCGGCCACTAAATTATCCTCCGCATCAAATATTTCTAAACTGATGTTCTCTCTTGGTAGCCCTTTAAAAAAGAACTCTCCACCAACAGAATCCAAATTTGCGAACTGAAACTCTCCTGTTGCTTTTGTAAAATAGATGTTGTGATGTCCGTTTACTCGATCACTTGTGAAATAAATTTCATTGTCATTCGCTAAAACGAAAAACTCATCTGTTGCTTCAGAATTGATTGGAGCACCTAGATTCAATGGTTTGGACCATTGAGTCCACCCATCTGTAAGTCTATAGGTAACGAAAATATCAAGCTCTCCTAATCCTCCATGCCCATCACTAGCGAAATATAACGTCTTGTTGTCAGCTAGTAATACTGGGCTGTACTCTTCTTTTTGTGTATTGATTCTGGGGCCTAAATCTATGGCCTCACTCCATTTGCCATTTGAATCCTTAATGCTAACATATAAATCCTGATCTAGGTGCTGTGGCGAAGGGGACATAGCAATCAATAAGATATTTCCATCAGCATTCATGTGGAAATCGCACCACTTTTCCTCAAATGTGAGGTTCGGAATTTTTATCTCAACAAACTCCGACCATTTGTCTTTTCCTTCACTATCGTAATAACCTAATCTATATATGTACTTGTCCTTATCACTGTAATCAGTAACGAAGGTATATATTCTCTTTCCGTCAAGACTTGTTCCAATAACCGTAGGATGAATTCCTTCAATAAAATCAGCTTTAAATAAACGATAAGGTGCCTTCCAACCATTTTTTCCCTTTTTAGAATACCAGACTGCTTCTCCTTTGGATTTAGCATCTGAACCCTCCCCTTTTGAATAAGTGCGGTAGAAATACATCTCCTGCCCATCATTAAATGGAACCATAAACCCCTCTTCGTCATTGGTACTTAGCTCTTGAATGTTCTGAGGCTCCTCAAACTTGGGTATAATGAATTGACCAGTTGCAATGTGACACAGAGCCATCCCAATAAAAAGGATAAATAATCGTAATTGCTGTTTCATTTTGATTTGGTTAAAGTATGCCAAATTTAGTTCAAATCCTCTTTTTTAATAGAGCACTTTACAAAAAAAAGAGCCGCTAATTAATTAACGGCTCTTTTGCATTCAAGGTTACATTCTTGCTTTAATTCAGTTTTACTTCTACCCTTCTATTCTTAACACGTCCTTCGGTAGTTTTATTGTTAGCCGCAGGTTGAATCTCTCCCATACCATAAATAGTAATTCTATTTTGTGCTATTCCTTTTTCCATCATATATGCCCTTGCTGCTCTTACTCTGTATATAGAAACTCTTAAGTTGTTTCTCGCGGTGCCCACTTCATCTGTGTGCCCAGTTAAAGTAGCTTTCACGTTTTTATCTTTGGCCATTTTGCTAATTGCTCCATCTAATTTTGATTTATCATCTGTTGAAAGCAACCAATCATTAAAATCAAAATATATGGTTAATCGGTCTTCCTTCATAGGAGAAGTCTTTTTAGTAGCAGGTTTCTTACTATCTAAAGAAACATCCCCTATATCTTCTTTCGGCATTTTATTCTCTTTGGGTGCATCATTTTCTTTGGGTGTGTCACTCTTTTCAGGCGATCTGTCATTCACTGCAATGTCGCTAGCAGATGAAACAAATTGGAAACTCCCATTTTGATTCGCATTCGAATCATTTAGTCTGTTACCTGCACCATCTGTTAAATAAAGATCCACATTGTCAAGTTTCACATCTTCAACATCCATTGGCTTCAAGCTAAATGGATCATCATATTCCAATTTATAGTACTCAAATTTTCCTTCATCGTCAGTATAAATGGTATCCAACGGAAAACCGTTTTCATCCAATACAACTAATCCAGCATTTTTCATTGGCAATTCATTGTACTCGAATACACCTTCAATAAGTTCGGTATCTTGTGCATCTTCAGCAGCTAATCCATCTCCTTGCAGTACCAGCCTTTTCAATCTCTGACCTTCAACATCCATGAAATATACTTTGCCTCCAGCATAATCTTCTGTACTACCATCCTTTATTTTAACGTTGTATTCTTCATCTAAATTAATTTTCGAATACTTGAACTGACCATATTCATCCGTAAGTACCTCTTGTACAACATTTCCTTCATTGTCCAAAATCTGCAAGCTTGCACCCTCAACAGGAAGTCCTTTGTAAATAAATTCAGCTATCACCTGATCAGCAATAGAGTTAACTGATTTTTGCGACAATTTCGTGGTATAAATATCATTGTACTTCTGACCTCTGTTGCTTGTAAAAAACACCTCCTTGTTATTGCCAATTATAAAATATGCATCAAAGCCATCTGAATTGATTGGCTGTCCTAGATTAAGTGGATTACTCCATTTTGTCCAACTCTCATCCTGTCTGTATGAAACAAACACATCGGCATCACCTAATCCGCCATGTCCAGTGCTAGAAAAATAAAGTGTTTTGCCATCCTCGGCAATGTATGGACTCAATTCTATCGCATTTGTATTGATGGTTTTTCCAAGATTTTTGAGGGCACTCCAATTGCCTGAAGCATCTTTTAAAGAAACAAACAAATCCTCTGCAATGGTAGTGTCGTTCGGTGACATACTCACTAGCAAAATATCTTCTGAAGGATTCATATAGAAGGAATAATATCCCTCTCCTGCTTCAAATCCCTCAATTTCAAGCTTCTTTAAGTCGCTCCATGAGCCATCGCTCTGCAATTGAGTATAAGCAATCCCTTTCGCTAATTTTCTCCTGGTTTGAATAGAATTAAACAAATAGATTGTTTTCCCATCTTTTGAAGACCCAATAACTCCGTTATTCCCTAAATCATTCATGTGGTCAAATAGGCTATTGGGCTCACTCCATGTGTCATTGGTGCGATTAGAAGCCCAAACTTCTTGTGCTTTCTTACGCTCTTTTGCCTTTCCCTCAATGTAGGTTCTTACAAAGTAGAGACTTTCCCCATTTAAATAGGGTATCGGCATAATTTCTTCTGCCTCACTATTTAATGCTTCAAGTTTTACCGCTTTCTCAAATTTGGGTTGCAATATTTGAGCGCTTGCATTATAGGTGAATGCAAGAATACAAATTGCTAGAATAATTTTAATTTGCTGTTTCATAAGTGTTCAGTAAAGCTTTTAAAATAAGGTCATTCCTAGGAAAATCTCATGACTGCCATTGGATCTTTCATTAAGATCCGAGGTGGTATAGTCATAAGCATAGCCCATTCTTAATAAATGGTTAATCTGAATCCCGCCCATCAATGAGATAGCATCCTCGGAACGATATGTTAGTCCTCCATAAATGAATTGCTTGTAGGTCAAGGTTGCATTTATGTCAAAACTAGCAGGGTTATTTCCCAACTGCTTAAAAAGTAAGTTTGGACTCAACCTTAAATCATTTGTCAAGTCAAAATTATATCCTCCCATCACATAATGGTAGATTTCAAAATTCACTATCCCTGCATCTGGATTTGTGGCTATGTTTGCCAATCGCAATTCGTTTTGCAACAACTGTTGCGCAGAATAGCCAAAAAAGAACTTATCACTGTAAAGATAAGTTCCTGCATTAATGTTCAATTGATTTGCATTCTCTCCCGCAATGTAAGCATTGTAGGTAGGGTCGTTTTCCTGGATCACAGTCGCTTTTGATTGATTAAATCCGAAATTATTCAACCCACCGCTCAATCCAAAAGACAGTGAAATGTCCTTGTATAAAGGCAAATGAAGGGCATAGGTCAACATGGCTTCATTCGTTTCAAAAGCGCCAAATTCACTAGAAATTACCGATCCACCTAATGCATGCTTCACCATTGGTTTTGATAAACTTTTAGATTTTTTGTAAACTCCATTACTGCTTAAAGAACTTATCCTCAAAGCTGATCTTTCATGGGTTTTCGGCCTATTTAATACAGAATGGGCCGTTGCATAAAATGTTCTTGGAGCATCTTTCACTCCTGCCCATTGTCTTCTAAAACCCAATGCAGCATCAAAGTAATTTTGGTTTCCTGCAGCTGCTGGATTTACCAAATAATGGTTTTGATTCCACATGGTATACTGGCTAATATTCTGCGCCATGGATTCCCCAATGAAACAGCTCATAATGCCTAATCCTATTAATAACTTTTTCATACCATATTGTTTATATGAATTTTTCATGTGTTTATCTTAAAATAGATACAATGCCAGTTTGAACCTCTGGTTCTCCATTGGTTCTTTTAATTTCAACTGAATAATAATACGAAACACCTCCTGGTAAGTCTTCACCATTGTACCTGCCATCCCATCCTTTGAAGTCAGTTGATGAAAAGACCTCTGCTCCTGCTCCGTTATATATTACAACTTTATGGCTAGCTACTGACTCATCATCAATGTTCTTAATCAACCACAAGTCATTGATTCCATCTCCATCAGGTGTAAATGCTGACGATAAACTAATCATACTGTTGACTGTTACCATAAGGCTGTCTCCTCCGACACAGTTCTGTGCAGAAACTACTCTTACAGCAAACTGCTCTGACTCTTCAAGGAAGCTACTTGTTCTCGTTTTCGCCATAAATGGATCATCAACCATAATGGAAGGTGTCCATTGATAAGTAAAGCTGTTTTGAGACATCGTATCTATTGGACTAAAGCTCACAATTGCTTCTAGTTCTGCTCCATCATCTTCAAAAATAGTTTGGTCAGGACCAACCGATACCGTCGGATTCAAGGAGACACCAATGTGCACATTATCTTGAGTATCGATACAGGTTCCATTTGATGTTGTCCATACAAATCGGTTGCTGTTGTCGCTTAGGTTACTCACAATCGTAGACGGATCATTCGCATTGCTAAATGTGCCACTGCCACTTAAAACAGTCCAAGTGCCTATTCCAATAGTAGGTGTATTAGCGCTTAAAGTTGTTTGATACTCCTCACACAATATCTGACCACTTCCCGCAATCGCTGGAGTTGGCTCTTCATCGTATGTTATAAGCACCGTATCTATACTTGATACACAAACACCGTTACTAATTGTCCATACTAAGGTTTTTTCACCCCTAACATTTGCATCCAAATTGATGACAGAGGTAGGACTTGTTGGGCTAACAATAGTCACGTCAGAATTTAATGTTGTCCACAGACCATTTCCTACAACTGCAGTATTACCGTTCAGAGTGTATGTGTTTAAACAAATGTTCTCATCCAAGCCTGCAGAAGCTACAGTTGGGAAAGGCTCTCTCGTCACCGTAAACGAACAAGAGTCAACATTACCGTTTACATCTGTAACTACAAATGTGTTGGTTGTTGTACCCACCGGATAATTACCTCCTGAAGGAATACCAGCTGTTTGAACAACTGACAGCACTCCACAATTGTCCTGACCTACAGGAATTGCAAAAGTAAATGTCGTGTTACAGATAGTTGTATCTGTACGACAAACTATTGTAGGAATAATCGAATCATTCACGGTCACTGTCGCTGTTGCTGAGTCGACTCTACCATTCACATCAGTAACCACTATGGTCACAGTGTTTGTGCCAACATCACTGCAATCAAAGCTTGTTGTATTCAATACCGTGCTTGCTATTCCGCAGGCATCAGAGCTTCCATTGTCAATGTCCATGGCTGTTACACTTGCATTGCCATTAGCATCTAGGAATAAGACGGTGTCTTTGGTCAACACTGTTGGGTTTACCGTATCCAGAACAGTTACTACCGCTGTTGCAGAGTCCACTCTACCGTTTACATCAGTGACTACCAAGGTCACAGTATTAGCGCCTACATTACTACAGTCGAAGCTTGTTGCACTCAATACCATACTAGCGATTCCACATGCATCAGCACTTCCATTGTCAATACCCAATGCAGTTACACTGGCGTTTCCACTCGCATCTAAATACAAGGTCGTGTCATTGGTTAAAACAGATGGGTTCACAGTATCCTGAACAGTCACTACAGCTGTTGTGGAATCCACTCTTCCATTCACATCAGTGACCACTAATGTCACTGTGTTTGTACCTATGTCGTTACAATCAAAGCTCGTCACATTCAAGACCATACTTGCGATTCCACATGCATCAGAACTTCCATCGTCAATGCCCAATGCTGTTACACTGGCATTGCCACTCGCATCTAAATACAAGGTCGTGTCATTGGTCAACACCGTTGGGTTCACAGTATCAAGAACAGTCACTACTGCTGTTGCGGAGTCCACTCTTCCATTCACATCAGTTACAATTAATGTCACTGTGTTTGCACCCTCGTTGCTACAATCAAAGTTTGTTGTACTCAAGACCATACTCGCAATTCCGCAGGCATCTGAACTACCATCGTCAATGCCCATGGCTGTTACATTCGCATTACCGCTTGCATCTAAGTACAAGGTCGTGTCATTAGTCAATACTGTAGGATTGATCGTATCTCTAACAGTTACTAAGGCAACTGCTGAGTCAACTCTTCCATTCATGTCCGTCACCACCAATGTCACAGTATTGGCACCTATATCGCTGCAGTTATAATTATTCTTGCTCAATACCATGCTTGCAATTCCACAGGCATCAGAACTTCCATCATCAATTCCCAAGGCTGTTACACTTGCATTACCACTCGCATCAAGGTACAAGGTCGTATCGTTAATCAGCACCGTTGGATTCACAGTATCTAGAACAGTCACTATTGCTGTTGCTGAGTCAACGTTACCGTTGAAATCAGTTACCACTAATGTCACGGTGTTAGCACCAATGTCGTTACAATCAAAACTTGAAGTATCCAAGACCATGCTTACAATTCCACAGGTATCAGTACTTCCATCATCAATGCCCGCTGCCGTTACGCTTGCGTTTCCACTTGCATCTAGATACAAGGTCGTATCATTCGTCACCACAACCGGAGCAATTGAGTCAATAAATATGATTGTGATGCTAGAACTGTCTGTACATCCATTCGCATCAGTTAAGGTCACACTGTAGGTGCCTACATTTACTCCTGCGATGCTAGCCGTTGTAGCTGCATTACTCCATGAATAGGAATAGGGAGTTGTTCCACCTGTGCCAATTGCTGTAGCTCCGCCATCTCCAAACCCAGGACAACTTACATTTCTGTCTAAGTTAGTTGATGCCACTAATGTTGCTGGCTGAGTTATATTCACAAAAGTTGAGGTAGTACATCCATTTGCATCAGTTACCGTAACTGAATAAGATCCACTGCTCAAGCCAGTGATTGCCTGGGTAGTTGCTGTTGTACTCCAATTATAGCTATACGGGGCGACTCCTCCACTCACTGATGTAGATGCTCCTCCATCACTTCCTCCTCTACATTTCACTGTACTGTCTACAACAGGTGATGCTATTAATTCAGCTGGCTCTCCTATTACTATACTTGAACTATCCGTACATCCATTGCCATCTGTTACAGTTACAGAATATGTGCCTGCGGCTGCACCAACAATTACTGAATTAACAAATCCATTGCTCCACGAATAAGAGTAAGGTGATGTTCCTCCTGTAGCACTTGCAGTAGCACCACCATCGTTTCCGAAGAAACATTTAACATTACTATCCAAGACTGTTGAAGCAACTAACATTGTAGGTTCTGTTATTGTGTCAGATTCTACTATGCTACATCCTGTGCTATCTGTTACAGTTACTGTGTATATACCTGCAATTAGTCCTGTTGAACTTGCTGTTGCATCTCCATTACTCCATGCATATGTATAAGGTCCTACTCCACCTCTTGCGTCTGTCGACAATCCTCCATCTGCTAAGCCAAAGCAACTAACATTGCTGTCGACCGATATTCTAGGTCGGATTATTGTTGGCTCCTCTATGGTGTCACTGAGAACATCTGTACATCCATTCGCATCCGTAACCGTTACAGTATAGGTCCCTGCTATTACTCCTGTTATACTCGCCGTCGTCGCTGAATTGCTCCATGAGAACGTATAGGCTCCTGTTCCTCCTGTGGCACTTGCTGTAGCTCCTCCATCACTGAATCCGTTACAACTTACATTGCTATCTACTACTGTGGATACAACAAGCAGTGTTGGTTCTGTAATTGTAGAACTTGAACTGTCTGTACAGCCATTCGCATCGGTGATCGTTACACTGTAAGTGCCTGCTGAAACTCCAGTTATGCTCGCTGT
>Ga0316208_1000654_pt1 | contig 38755 bp, 32 predicted proteins | sample 3monopyrite_MG_FD_204944 | JGI IMG/M metagenome (GOLD analysis project Ga0316208, IMG submission 204944) | Microbial mat bacterial communities from mineral coupon in-situ incubated in ocean water Damariscotta River, Maine, United States -... | ecosystem: Environmental > Aquatic > Marine >...
TCTTCTTCTTCTTCTTCTTCTTCTTCTCTTTTTTATATTTCTTTGCGTCTCCGCGTCTTGGCGTGAAACCTTTTTTTTGCTTCTTTTTTGTAACTATTCAGCTTTGACGTAGGGTCCACGGGCAGCGGACCCTACGATTGGGTTCAATAGTTACCAAAAATCCTATTGAAGGGAGGGTAGACATTCTTGTCTGCCTATAAATAAGCATCGCTCAAACGAGACAGACAGGAATGTCTGTGCTCCTTTTGAATAAATAGAGCCCCTCTTTTAAGGCACCTCCCGACGATAGGAATCGAAACCGGCGGATTCCCAGGTTTGGATTCCTTTTTTTGCTCCGGTTGCAATGAAGGCGGCTGAATGGTACTGCCTGAGTAGTTTTTTTCTTGTGCAACTATCGACCAGAGATAACGCCGAAGCGAGAGCGTCTGCGGTAATGCCATCTTTTGCGATCACGGTGACACTGCTGGAAGTTGTCAATCCGATGCCGGTGTGTGGGTTGACGATGTGTGAATAGCGAACGCCATCAATTTCGACGTAGCGGTTCGCATCGCCCGAAGTAGCAACCGAGGCGTTGACGATGTTCAGAAATTCGGTCGGCTCCGCTTTCGGGTTTTTCAGCGGGGCGATTCCAATCACCCAGGCTGTTTTTCCAGGCGGAGGATCACCTGCAACGATATCGCCAGAGGCATCAACTAATCCCCGTGTAATGCCCAGTTCTTTGAGCACCTTCATCGCTTCATCAGCCGCGTATCCCTTGGCGATCGCGCCGAGATCGAGTTGCATTTCCTGCTCCAATAACTCAACTGCCTGATTAGCCTGATTCAAACGTATTTTATCCGAGCCAACTTTTATCAATTTTGCCCGTATATCTTCCGCAGTCGGCATCCTTCGTTTTCGCCAGGCTCGTCGCCATAAATCTGTGATCCCGCCCACGGTGATATCGAAATCTCCGTTCGTCCTACTATATAGGCAGATTGAAAACTGAATCACTCGAAACAAATCTTCACTCACGTGAACAGGTTTTCCGGGACGTGTGTTCTTGCAAAGTTGATTCAATTCGCTGTCTGGATCGAAGTCGGACATGATTTGATCCAGTTTTTTCACTCGGGCAAAGGTTGTTTCAGCCGCTTCGATGGCTATCGCATCACTTTTTGCGTAGAATGTCAGCTGCCAGGGAACTCCCATGCGAATCCGTTGAAACTCGTATCGTTTCAGTTTTTCGCTGCCCGGTTCTCCAGCCGATACTTGACAACAGGCCGTTTCAATGACCAGTATGGAAAGTAGACAGCAAAGTGCTGTTTCCCACCTGAGAGTTTTCCACAAGCGATTCCAATTCCTGGCGATAAACAGAGCGATGGAACAAAACGAAATCGTTTTTTTTGTGGAGGAATCGGTGGAAATGGCATCATCAAAATTCAATAATTGAACTGTATAAGAGGAACCGATTTGAATATGCGACATTTGACCGACTTTCTAAACTGTTCTGCCTTGTTGGCTCTGCTCTGCTTCACATCTGTTGCAACATACGCTGAAGATGTAAAAAAGCAAGAGCTGAATGCTTACACGCTTACCCTACCGTACACAGATATCGATGTCGATATGGTCCCCATTCCGGGCGGCGTATTCAAGATGGGATCACCCAAAACGGAAAAAGATCGTGCTGATGACGAAGGTCCGGTTCATGAAGTAAAAATTGAGCCATTCTGGATGGCGAAATTTGAAACGACCTGGGACGAATACGATACGTTCCGTTACAAACTCGATGTTCAACGACGTCAACTGGCCAGACTGAAGGCAACTGAAAAAGATAAAAAGGCTGATGCGATTACGCGTCCGACCAAAGAATATCGCGACATGACATTCGGCATGGGACACGATGGTTACCCCGCCAGTTGCATGACACAATTAGCAGCCAAGGCGTATTGTGAATGGCTTAGCGCTGCTACAGGAGATTACTACCGTTTGCCTACCGAAGCAGAATGGGAGTACGCTTGCCGGGCGGGAACCACGACCGCTTATTCGTGGGGTGATGATCCCAAGAAGATCGATGATTACGCCTGGTATTTCGAGAATGCTGATGAAGCATATCAAAAAGTCGGTCAGAAAAAACCGAATCCGTGGGGCTTGTACGACATGCACGGCAATGTCGCTGAATGGTGCCTGGATCAATACATCCCAGATTTTTACGCAAAAACTGCAGGCGATAAACCTGCTATTTTCCCGCTCGCGGTCCCGACAACACTTTATCCGCGAGTAGTCCGTGGCGGTTCCTGGGATGACGACCCCGATTTCCTGCGATCTGCCTCACGACAAAAATCAGACCCTGTCTGGAAAACCCGCGATCCTCAACTTCCCAAAAGTGTCTGGTATCACACGGATGCTTCACACGTCGGCTTCCGCGTTATCCGACCGTTGAAGCGACCTTGTGAAGCTGACATCAAAAAATATAAATTAGGACCCGATCCAGAAGAATAGATAATGTTAGGAATGGAATCCTGATTGTAACTTCTAGCTGATTCCATGATTTTTGGCATGAATCACTTTACCGCAGGCCCCTTTTTCGGCTATTTATATGTGTAAGGAATTTTTGATTCTGAAACGATAACGATTTGCCTTCCCTTCTCAACCTGTTTAATAATGGAGATGCCCCATGACTTCCCCGAATGAAACTTCACGTCGTAACTTTATCAAAACTACTGCAACGGCTGCCGCCGGTATTGCAGCGGTTTCTCAACTGGCAACTCCCGTAGGAGCATATGCTGCCGGTGGTGATACATTGAAAATCGGTTTAATCGGTTGTGGCGGACGCGGTAGCGGGGCAGCTTCCCAGGCATTGAAAACTGCAGGGAATGTTAAACTCGTTGCGATGGCTGATATGTTTGCTGATCGCCTTGAAGCGAGTCGTAAACGAATCACAACAGCCGTCAAAGGAAATAAAACTGCTGAAGTGGATGTCCCTGAAGACCACCGCTTTGTCGGGTTCGATGCTTACAAACAAATGCTGGCAACCGATGTTGATCTGGTCATTTTGGCAACGCCTCCCGGTTTCCGTCCGATTCATTTTGAAGCGGCTGTGAATGCAGGCAAAAATATCTTCATGGAAAAACCGGTCGCTGTGGATGCAGCCGGGGTCAACAAAGTTCTGGCAGCCGCACGGGTTGCCAAGGAAAAGAACTTGAAAGTTGGTGTCGGGCTGCAACGACATCATCAGTATACTTATCGCGATATCATCAAACGTATTCAGGATGGTGAAATTGGCGATGTTGTTGCAATGCGAGTGTACTGGAACGGCGGCGGTGTCTGGGATCCTCGAAAAACTCGTGAGCAAGTTTCCGGTGAAATGGAATACCAACTTCGCAACTGGTACTACTACAACTGGTTGTGTGGCGATCACATTACCGAGCAGCATATTCACAATCTTGATGTCGGCAACTGGATCAAGGGAGGTTTCCCTGTTCGAGCCGAAGGGATGGGCGGTCGTGAAGTTCGCAAAGCGGCCAAGTATGGCGAAATTTACGATCATCATGCGGTTGAATTTACCTACGAAGATGGCACGAAGATGTTTAGCCAGTGTCGGCACATTCCCAACTGCTGGAATAGCGTCACCGAATGGGCACACGGCACGAAAGGGCATGCGAATGTTTCCGGCAGTTCTTACGAACTGTACGGCGGAGACAAATACCGCTACCGAGACGCGAAAAACGATCCTTACCAGACTGAACACGATGATTTGTTCAAAGCGATTCGTAATAACATCAGTTATAACGAAGCAGAATACGGGGCAAGAAGTACTGCGACATCAGTTCTTGGTCGCATGGCAACGTACTCTGGCAAGTCTGTCAACATGAAGGACATGCTTGCTTCCAATATCAGCATCATGCCCAAAGAATTCAGCATGAGTGCGACTCCACCAACGGTTCCTGATAAAGAGGGATTCTATCCAATCGCAGTTCCTGGTGTGTACAAACCGTATTAATCTTAAACAATTTGAAGCACCAGGATTTTCCTGATCGATTATTCAAAACAAGCCCGGCGATTTTATATCGTCGGGCTTGTTTCTATTATCGTGAAGACAAAAAGGGGAATATTTTACTGGCCTGTCGCGATTTAAAAATGTACCCTGACAGGTAACCGGTTTTGTTTTGTGACAAGTAAAATCGGGATTAAAAATCTAATCCGATTAATCCATGTAATCAGAAGAGAAGCCCTTGTATTACGCAATGGATACGCGAATGATCATTCAAACGGTATTTCCAGCCTGAAGAATTGTGCGGATTGTCATTGTTGTCCATACTCTATCTGGGGAGAAGCTGAACAAAGTGAGCCTTTTGTCGGTTTCCATACAGTCTTTTCCCTGTTTTTCGAGCTACGTTTTCAGAGTCTGTTTTAGGTTCAAGGCGGATCACCTACAAAATATTTTCTAAGACTCAATTTTCTGGAATTCCAAATTAGTGGACTTCGGGTTTATGATGGAGTGGTTTTATCATTTTGCTGCCTATGCAGAAATGCACGGGCTTTCCACAGCACTAGCATTTATATGCCTGATGCAATACGTCATGCACGTTTACACCCGGCAGCGAGATTCCGAGCAAGAATTGGACTACCTGGAAGAGCTGGGAACACTGGAAGAAGAAGTGTCATCGTTACAGCACGAGCGATACCTGGCTCGTGTTGAAAATGCTGTCCTTCGTGATATTTTTTCAAATATCGAACAGGGCAAAGCGATTGATTTGCTGTTGAAAAATTTTGTGCCAAGAACGACTCAAGGCATTGCTGTTTTCTTTTGCTCTCAAGATGACAGGTTGAACGTTTATGCTTCTCGTGGGCTTGAAGAAAAAAATGAGGGCAAACTGTGTCTTGATGCAGACTGGCTAAAGAAACTTTGTTCAGATGAAATTATTCGAATCACAGGCAGAGATTTATCAGGCTCTGATTTCCTGAAAAATCTGGAAAGCAATACGCGAAAGAAAATTACTGAACTCTACTTGATTCCCGTCAATGATCATGATGGGTGTGTGGGGGTGATTGCAACAACACATCTGTTTCCTCACGGCGTTGCCCCGAATATTCAGAAACAGTTGGTTGGACGTATCCTTGAAAGCGTGACAGGCTCTTTGAAACAGACCATGACGTTGCACGATCAGGAAATGAAACTGAAATTATCTCAGGAAAAATTAGTATTGCGCTCGATTGCAGATCGCCACCACGACATGCCTTCGAAGTTGATGGACGATTACATGTTGCGGTTAACCAATTTGCTTGAAGCAAGTCGGGGGGCATTGCTGTTGTTGGCTCCTGGGCCGAGCGGTTCGCTTAAAGTGATCAGTCGTCAGGGAATTCAACTTCCCGTGGGAACAGAAACCATTTGGCAAGAGCATGAACTTCGCCTGGCCCAGGCAGCTTATCAAACTGATTTGCCGACCTGTCTGGGGGCGAATGAGCTGGCAACATTACAAGTCGATTCGCTGATCGGAACAGCTTTAACGGTGCCGTTGTTCCAGCAGGAACGATTGATCGGGATTCTTTGCATGACTCGTCGAGATCGAGGGAGCTTCTCGAAAATGCAAATCAGCCTTGCCCGCTGGGCAGCCGACTTTCTGGCAGAAACTTTACTGCGGGTTCTTGACCGGGTCGAAGTCGAACGCAAAGCGAATATGGATGGTCTGACAGAATTGGCCAATCGCAGAACCTTCGATTTGAAAATTCGACAGGAGCTGGCACAAAGCAGGGAATCTGGAACAACCTGCTCTCTCTGTTTGCTCGATTTAGATCATTTCAAGGCGGTCAACGATCATCATGGTCATCAGGCTGGCGATGAAGTATTAAAGCAGTTTGCTAGAATCCTGGAATCGGAATCAAAAAAAGTTCGTTCGACCGATTGCCCATTAGTGGCTCGCTATGGGGGCGAAGAAATGGCCATTTTGCTTCCTGGCGTTGGACTCGAAGGGGCCATTCGTATTGGTGAATCGATCCGCCAGGCTGCCAGCCAGATGGTTATTTTGCATAACCAGCAACGAATTCGTATCACGGTCAGTATTGGCGTTTCCAGTTCTCCTCGCCACGCAACCACAGCCGATGCGTTAATAGAAGCCGCTGACCAGGCTCTCTATCAGGCGAAAAACGAAGGACGAAACGCTGTGCGCGCCGCTCAAACCGACGCCGCTTCGAAGCCCATCGGAACAAATGGAAAAATCAGCCAGCGTTCTGCTTCTCGGTAATGACTTTCTCGGTAATGACTTTCTCGGTAATGACTTTCTCGGTAATGGCTTTCCCGGTATTGGCTATCATTCTGAACGATCTTCTTCATTCGCGACCGATTCCTAATGACAATTTGCAGCGTGAATCGTACAATTAGCTTTGTTACTATCGACAAATCCCAAAGATCGAAAACAAAGCCAGGGATCATGCAAATAAGTGAAAATTACAAATCTCCCTGGCTGGCTATTCCAGCCGTTTTGATATTGCTGGGGCTTGGCTTGAGTGTTCAACATTTGTTTGGAACCGGAGTCTCTTCTTCTGCCCCTGAAATGCAGTCAACCGTTTCCAACTCTGTACAGAACTCGACAACGCAACGGGATTCTTCAACTGAGCCTGTTGAGAAAAAGAGTTTGAAGGAGATGGAAACTGAACAAGTGAAGCAACTTGTGACGGGATTCTGGAAATCAAGTTATTACGGCACCCGGCATTTGATCATACAAGAAGATGGCACCGCAACAATTTACTACCAGCCCAATATGCTCGCCCAGCTTGTGATGGGAGGGCATTTGACAATCCACTACAACTGGGAATACGACCGCGAGAATACTCAGGTACTTTTCACTGCTACCGATGGCTATCCGCAAAAAAGCTACGAATACGTTCTCAAAAAATGGGGAGCCAATCAGCGACAAGCCGTTCTGGATGCAACCGAACATAGATTATTACTACTCGATGGCGATAACACGACCAAGCACGATTGGCAACGAATCGATGCGATCCCAGAAAGCATCCTCAAGAAATTCCAGGCACATTAGCATCGACTAAGCATACCAAACCCGGATAAACCGGAACCAAAGTAGGTTAGGCTTTCCAGCCTGACAAATGTGGTTTCCATGAAGCTCGTCTTTTGATTTAACAGCGAACGGACCTTATTTTCTCGAAAAGTTTGTGCGAAATGATGTCAGACTAGAAAGCCTATCCTACGATTCATCATAAAAATCCTGCCAGTTTTGCACAGCATTTCATTGATAAGATATTAAAGAACCACGAAAAGAAGAGACAAAAATTCGTTTAACGGCAAGCCGAAGGCGACTGCGTCAACCGGTTTGCTTTATATTGAAGGTGCCGAACCGCAAATAAACGTGAATTTTCGCGATTTTTTTCAGTCATCGTATCTGTTCTTTTTTCCTTTCCTTTTCTTTGCGTCGCCACGTCTTTGCGTGAGTTTTCTTTTTTCTTTTTTTCTCAGAAAGGCAGACCGGGTGCCTTTGCCGCTGTTTGGTTCGGTTAGCACAAATAGAGAGTCGTAACGATTTTCATCAGCCCAGTACAAAACGATGGGCCAAACGCAAACAAGCCGTGCATCAATCATGCACAGCTTGTTTGATCTAGAATATCGTTACGAAAAACTCAGCAATCCCGACCCGTAATTTCTGATGCGAGTCATTCCGCCTGTTATTTTAGTAAGTAGGAAGTGGATCCATAGGAGCCATCGCGGTTGCGCTATAAGGAGCCGAGTAAACAGGGCTTCCATAAGCGGTAGGACCAGCCAGATTAACGCTGGAACCCGTTGGTGTGTAGAACGCACCTTGTTGTGGAGCCATGTATCCTCCGCCTGCAGGAGCACCGCCGAAAACACCACCACCAGGTGCAGCGCGGCATCCGCAACCATCGGCACCGCCGCCGCCGTAACCGGCCCAGCGAGAGTGATAGCATCCAACAGAAGAGCCTAACAGGACGAATGCGAGTGCGAGTGTTGCCAAGCGAGCCATTTGAAAATTCCTTTTTTGATTGGACTGATTTTTTTCGCGACAACGAGAATAGTTTGAATTTATTGCCGAGATCAGAATGTGGGATGGGCCTGTGAGTTTGTTAAACAATTGGTAAATGAATTTCGATTCCGATTGGACATCTGATGGTCTCGAAATACGACCGTAAGCCTTGCGGCTTCTCGTTCAGTCGTGGCGGGAAAATACGTTAAGACGACCAAAATGGTCAACTGCTTTTTTTACAATTCGTTTTTAATTTGGGAATCAGGCTCAAGTTTTGAAGTTTTCATGCCAAGGGGTAGGGGAAAATGCTGTTTTCGGCGTAACGCGAACCTCTTTTTTTTTCGATGTAATCCTTACAAACAGATCACATATCAGCTTGATTCTCTACAGAGATGCCCATTGCCCACCAGCGAACTGTTCGCGTTCTATACTTCATAAGGTACAAGAACCGTTTTATTTACTGCCAAACGGTCCGCAATAACGGATCCAACAAGGTATACTTCTTCGATTGGCTGTAGGGCGTTTGTTTTCATGAGTGATATCAACTGGACAGAATTGAGAAAAAGGCTGCTGCTCGAATCGAGCGAGTCTTTTCTGCCTGCCGGCTGGAAGCTGCCCATCTTCCCGCAAGCAGTCACTCAATTCCTTCAGCACGCCAATCGCCCCAACTACAGCACAAAAAAGCTGGCCAAATTCCTTGAAGCCGATTCCAACTTAACCTGTGAGCTATTAAGGTCGGTCAATTCATCTGCTAACGGGCTGCGACACAAAGCGAAAACGGCTTTGCAGGCATTGGTGAGCCTGGGAATTCGACGAAGTAAAATGCTGCTGTTAACCGCAGCGGTTCAATCAACACTTAAAAAGTTCAACAGTCACCTGTTTGATCTGCATCAATTTTCTGCTGATAACCTTGATCGGGCCATGTTTGCCAAAGCTGTTGCAGAAAAAAACAATGCCGATGCTGATTTAGCTTTTACCGGCGCGATGCTTCAAGATTTCTTACTCCCTGTTCTGGGGCATCTTTGCCTGCGGGAATATGTAGAATACTTCAACAACAATACGGGAGTCCCTGCCGATTTAACAGAATTTGAAATCGGTTTATTCGGCGTGCATCACGCCCAGGCGGCTGCGGCTTGCCTGTTGCAGTGGAATGTGCCTGATGAATTAATTTGTGGCGTTTTATGTCATCACATGACCTACCCGCAATTGCAGGAACTTGGTTTGATCGGCACTCACGTTCACGCCATCGCTGCTTCTGCCATTCTGCCGGGAACTGTCCCGCAATATGAAAACCCAGCCGTCCAGCTTGCTCAATGGGAACAACTCGATAACAGCTTCGATTTGTGTGAAGTCGCAGAACAAATTGATACCGAACTATCCTCAGATGGTTACTGCGATACAGATCGAGAGCCGCTCGCCAATCGTGTTGAACTCTGTCTTTCCCAACACTTAAACGCAGAATTGGCTGCTTATTCACTGATTGATCGACAGCTTGGGCATTTCATTCTGGAAGAAATTATTGGCGAAGGGACCATGGGAGCTGTTTATCGCGCCAGACATACGATGCTAAGCAGACTTGCCGCAGTGAAAGTATTGAAAACTCAGGAACATTCAAGCGAAGCGATCACTCGCTTTGAACGTGAAGTTCAATTGACCAGCCAACTGAAACATCCCAATACGATTTCCATCTACGATTACGGTCGCACTCACGATGGATTATTCTATTACGCGATGGAGCATTTAGAAGGGATGTCTCTGAAAGAATTGGTCACGGTGGATGGTCCGCAATCTGCAGGACGTGTGATCGATATTCTCATTCATGTTTGTGGCTCGCTTGCCGAAGCGCATCGTGCGGGGATTGTGCATCGCGACATTAAGCCGGAAAATATTGTCCTTTCGCGACAAGTCAATCAGCAAGACTTAGTAACTCTGCTAGACTTCGGGCTTGTGGATGAAATTTCTGACGAAATTTCTGGCAAACAGTCGAAGCGGGAAATTGCGGGGACTCCACTTTATCTTGCTCCCGAAGCGATCAACCAGCCAGCATTACGGGATTTACGTAGCGATTTATATTCTATCGGTGCCGTCGGATACTATCTGCTTTGTGGAAAAACACTTTATACCGGCAACGATGCCATCGACATTTGCCTGAAACAAATTGGCGAACAACCTGCAATGCCATCTGAACGATTAAAGCAACCGATCTCGCCAGATCTGGAATCGCTCATCATGCAATGCCTGAATAAGTCGCCCGAGCAACGCCCCGACTCGGCATCGGCTTTGAAAATCGCTCTTAAACAATGTGTTGATTATGATTCCTGGATCCCCCAAGACGCCAGCTTCTGGTGGGAACATCACAACGATTTGGGAGCGAAGCAAGAAGCAAACCAGGACCAAACGATTGACGATGGCACCGTCATCCTGCCTGCTTAGCATCGATCAAACAATAACTGTCCGATCTCAATTTGTCATTAGCGGCTAGCGCCGTGCGGCTGATTCTGTTTATTGCTGAGTTCATGTAATACGACAGTTATTGTTTTACTGTTGCCAGGTTATCAATAATCTGGTTGTTACTTCCACCGATAACTTTTATGTCAACACCGCTGGCATCTTTTCGGTTGTCGTTGATCAGGCAATCGGAAACACGCGAATTGGTGACGTCCTCCAAAAGTAAACCGCACTTGCTGTAATCGAGAATGGTGCAATTGGTCACATTCATGCGGTCACATTTTCGTAGTGTCATCGCCGCGGGAATATCCCCCACTCCGTAAATATGATTGGCGGAAATCGTGCAGCCAGAACAGTTGCTGAAGATGATCCCATGATGGGAAACAGAACCGTCACCGTAGTGGTAACGCGGGTTGCGATCAAAAACATTTCCTACCATCACGATATTTTTGCACTGCTCGATAAGTACATCTTGCGCATAACCTTTCCAGATTGTATTGCCTGTAATGGTAACCGCGCGAGCATACTTTATTTCGATATTGGTCTGCACATCAGAAAGAACATTATCTGCAATTGTGATGTTGCCATGTCTTTGTTCGTCGGTAACTGATCGGACTGTAGAAAAGCAATTGATCCGTATATTGGCAGAACCTGGTGCATTATGTGAATGCTGAATCGTGCAGCCGACAATCGTTACTTCGCCCAGCGATGTTTCTCTCGCATCGAGATCGATATTCGCAGCCGGTTCGGAATCTGGACCGCCCATGTTCCCTTCGATGTCGCAAGTACCGATTTGCAGATTACGAACTTCACTATGCCGCGAAACAATACCACCCCCCGCGTTGTAGCTGATGTGGCAGTTCGCCACGTTAATTTGATGCAAATTCAAATGATCAAGAAACAGACCAATTCCCCGATTGTGATACAGGTGACACTCAGAAAGAATCACATTGCGATTCCGCTTAATCAGTCGCACTCCGTGTAAAGCATCGTGAACAACAAGCCGAGTGATCGTGAGCTGCATCGTGCCAATCGCTTCGATGCCGCTTGCTTCGGGGTGATCGCCGATAATCTCAAGCCCATCAACCAGCGGCGTGCGCTGATTTTCCCAGACGTTTTCCTTCACCGTATGCGGGGCAGCGGTTCCGCCATGTGTTCCAACAAACCGAAACGCAGGACCAGCCCCTGCCATGACAATTTGAGCCACGCCTTCTCCGTGCAGCGATGTATAACCGACTTTTTCGAGGTCGATTTCAATCGTTTTTGTAATACGATACTTCCCTTTCGGAAAACGTATTCCACCACGTTGGCTGTTAATCGCATTTTGAATCGCTTCGGTATCGTCAGTTTTTCCATCTCCGGTTGCGCCAAAAGCAGTCACAGTAACCGGTCCATCCTGCTTGGAAGAAGGTGCCGCCGGCTTTTCTTGTGCCAGAGGTTCATACGATTGAAAAAAAGCAGCGAAAACCAATACGGCTGTAACCGCGATAATGAAAGTAATATTTTTCATGGCACATCTCACTTTATGTCAGTGTCTTATTCTGAAGCAACCAGTCCAATTCGTTGCAGTTTTGATTTACATTCGTCTCGCTCGCGACAACGTTTAAGCCCCTTCCAGGTTTCGTCCTGCACTTCCATGAATAATTCTTCGCTGAACGGTGGAGAGAGTTTCTGTTCTGCCCCGCGCTGGTTCAGTCGTTGCATCACGCCGATATCCAGCCGTGTGAAAAACATCGACTCTCTGCGGTAATCAACAAACGCCTCCCAGACAAGCGGAAACAATGGTTTGACAATTTTTTCGCCGATGGTTGTTGCATACTGCCTAATTTCAAGCTGGGCATGCGAATCCATTCTTAACGAGAGGAAATTGAGCAGATTATGCAGATCGATTTTCCAATATGCTTCGGTGTAAGTGCAAAGCGGCAGGTCTTTTCGGGCCAGTTCGCGTGCCACTCCCGATTCAAGTCGTTCGTCATAAAGTTGCCGGGCCGAAAGCTGGAATGCTTTTTCGGACTCGCACAATTTGCTCCCTTGTTCTTCTGAAAGAGGTCGCGCCGAACCTTGCCGGTTCGATTCTGACTGCGTTCTCCATTGATCGGGCGGCGTTGTTTGAGCCGAATCAATCGCGACAGAATATCGGGTGCTGTATTCGTTTACATTCGCCGTGCGGTGACGGATCCATTGCCGCCAGCAATCCATCGGCACGCGAACCAGGATTTTAATTTCTGCCATTTCGAACGGTGTCGTATGCCTGTTTCGCAGCAGATAGCGAATAAGTGTCCGGTCATCCGAAACTTTTTTTGTTCCTTGGCCATAACTGACCCGAGCTGCCTGAACGACACTCGAATCGTTCCCCATCACATCGACCAGGCAGACAAAGCCATCATCGAGTACCTGGAACTTTTCCCAGCGAAGTTGGTCAATTGTTGAATTCTCATCCGTCATTTGAAAATCTCTCCTAAGGTATTTTTTCCCGATTTTAGCAGAGACAGAGCAGGCTGACAGTTTCCACGGGATCAATATCTTAGTTTTCTTAAATAAATGGTGCAGTATTTTAAAGCTTTTGCTATAATTCCAGTTGAAACAGGACGCCTGATGTTTCAAAAAACGTTGGAATACGAGGGCCAATTTCATATCTCTGCATGATTATTCAGTTGCTGCCAATCGGTGAAGAATGTCGAAGCGTAGAACATTTCGAGTAGATCGATCTCGCACGCCGTTGGTTGCGACCACGCTGGTTTTGTTCGGCGGGGTTGTTGCCTGCCTGGCGATTGCAACTCCGTTCAGCAATGATATGCGGTATCCGATTTTAATCATTGCAGGTATGTTTCTGGGTACCGCGATGCTCCTTGGTTTTTTACGTCGCTCAACGTTGGATGTCTTGGCAGAACTACAGGCGATTGCCTTTGAAAAGAAGAAAAAGAAGGTCACTTACAAGGTCAAAAGGTTAAAGCCAATCCCGCAAACCGGACCACGAAAACCACCCACTGCAGAAACCATTCGCGAAATTCGTGGCAAATGAGTAAGTAATATTGTAAGAGTTACAAGTTGATTTATCTTGCCGGGGTTGCAGTACGGACTCTACAGCTGCAGAGCTTGCACATGTAAAGTTCCTCTTGGTGATATTCACGATACTGTTATAATAAACTTCAATAAGTTCGCTACGCTCCCCTCTTTTCCCACCTGCTTGTCGTTTCCTTATCGCTAGTTATTCCCCCTCATGACGTTTCGTTTGTTACATCAAACACGAATTCAAATACTTTTTCTGGGTCTGTTTCTGTGCCCATTAATGGTGGGGTGTGGAAAAACTGTCCGCCGTTTGGGAACCGAACAACTTCTGGCATCGGGTGCTGTTGATCGAGTGATTTCTCAGATCAATTTTACACCGCTGGCCGGTCAGAAAGTTTACTTTGATCATCAATACATCAAAAATATTAAGGGAGTTGGTTTTGTTAATGGCGATTACATCATCAGTTCTCTGCGTCAGCAACTGATTGCAGCCAATTGCCTTTTGCAGGATAACCAGAATGATGCCGATTACATTGTCGAAGCGCGTGTGGGCGCGTTAGGGACTGATCAGCACGAAATCAGTTACGGCGTTCCGGCCAATAATCTGCTCAACACGGCTTCAAACTTTGTCCCTTCTGCTCCTGCGATTCCAACGATCCCTGAAATTTCCATCGCCAAGAGAAACAACGAAATCGGTGCAGCTAAAATAGGAGTCTTTGCTTATCACCGGGAAACCAAACAGCCTGTCTGGCAAGCCGGAGTAACGACAGACCGCAGCCGCTCCAAAGAATCCTGGTTTATGGGAGCAGGGCCATTTCAATCGGGAACAATTTACGATGGCTCGATGTTTGCGGGCTCGAAAATCCGCCATCCCATTCGTAACCTGCTGTTTCGTCGCAGGAACAAAGGAAATGCTGCTGAACTTCCACCAATCAATTACGCTAACTCGCACATGTTCCCGCTGGCTCAGCAGCTTCAGCAGGAAAAATCTTCCGATCTTCCTCCGCTGATGCAACCGGAACGTCAGTTAGCTGATCAGAAAAAAGAGAACGCCGGGAAAAACAAAGTCATTCCAGCCAGCGCCGAAGAACCTGCTCAGGTAAAATAAGACGAGCCTAGTCTATTACCCCTGTGTCGAATACTCCACAACTATTTTTTGTTATCTATCAGGTTCTTAATCAATGCATAATTCAGATGTAAAACACATTATTTCACAATTGCAGCAGGGAAAGGATGTTCGTGTTGGTTTTGTATCCCCATCTGTTTCAACAGCATTGGCATCCTTTGCAACTACTGGGGAAATAAACCATACTCTCTTGGCGTTTTCTCCATCAGCAGGTGATTACGCAGAAACAAATGGATTGAAAAAAGCAATTCAACGTCAAGATGTGAGTATCCCTACAACAGGATTACAGGGCAGGACGTATTCACCTTTAATTCAACTTTTTAATGAATCAACCGTCGATAAAGCAAATCAAATTATAAATGATGTCCTGCACGCTAATCTGGCCCAAAAATACTCCCAATTCACACATGAATTATGCAAAGTTGTTGGAGAATTACATGATAATGTGGCTTCTCATTCAGATGGCACTGGCTTTTCATGCGCACAGGTGTATAATAAGCAGAGTGATGTTGATTCGAGCGTTGAATTATCTGTTGCAGATAATGGATGTGGCATGCGGAGAAAGGTTGAAGCCTTTCTCGAAACGAAGACATCATCGACTGAAGCAATTGAATGGTGTGTTGAGAAGGGGAATACTACTTATAAGGAACCTGGCAAATTTGCCCAAAAAGATGAAGAATTTGCGACCCAAGTTGGTTACCCCGAGGGGGTACAAACTTTTTCAAGTCGAAATCACCATCTTGGCATTGGTCTATTTAGGTTGAAAAACTTGGTTGAAATATGTAGAGGTGGCCTTTGGATTATGTCTTGAGATGGTGAGTTTGAAATCAAAAATGGTCAGGTTACAAAAGCCACGAATAAGCAAATGAAATGGCAAGGCGTTATTATTGAACTGGAGATTAATGCAGGGAATGCCAATAATATAAGTGATGAAGAGTTAAAAACCTACGAAGACGTGGGCAGGAGATTGGGCATATGACTACATCCACGACATACTTAAAAGAGTACGGTACCGATTTGTCAAACCGTTTTTGCGGTTCAGAGCTGCGGAGTAGGGTTGTTGCATCTGCTGAGACTGGAATTCCTCAGATTATAGATTTTGAGGGCGTGAGAACACTGAGTGAATCATTCGCAGATGAGTTATTTGCTGTCATTGTAGAAGAGCTTGGTTCTGATTGGTTTCGGCAGCATCTTAGATTAGTAAATCTGACTCCAGAAATCCGAAGAACAATATTACAAACAGTCTTAGACCGAGAAAAACATACCTCACCATAAATGGGAGGTAAAACTTTTCAGGTGGAGCAACTCGAAGATCAATCGAGCCGTTTCTTGGCACGGTTTTTTGCTTGTGCAAAAACATCAACGGCTGGAGTTTGTTTCTCTTTCGTAACAGCGGGCTTTTCTGGTGATTGCTTTTGAGCCGTCACGAGAGGTGTTGTCGTCTCTTTTTTCGATTTTCTCCAGCCACTCTTTTTTCGTTTGCGAACAGGTTTTGTTTTGCGCACAGTGGAAAATTGAATCGACTGATCATCCTGCTCTGTTGCCAGACGGTTTGAAGTAAAGTAATCCCACAAAGAAAGTCGCCGACCTGCAATTTCGATGACTAACAGGAGTAGTACAATTATCAGCAGGTAAGGGACGAGCGAAACTTTTTTGGGGCTTCGTGGCGAGTTCTGAAAAACTTCGAGAACGTCGGTTCGTGCTTTGCCGCCGGTCAGTGAAGCGAGTTCCGCAAGCATTTCCTTTCCCGAAGGTAAGCCCGGCCTTGGTGCAAACTCTGGTGAATACGGCAGCGAAAGAGCAGGCCCACGTTGGAATTCCTGCTCACTGGTTTTAACGAGTGTGCGATAAGTTCCCATCTGGGCCAGACGGAATCTGGCTTGCAGTGTATCCGGGCCAACCCAGACAAATTCGGGGCTGATCGTTTCCTGACGATCTGTGCCGGGAGGAACGACAATCATTTGAGGAATTTCGTTGCCGCCACGGTTCGGGCGATCCGGGTCCAGATCAATCGTCGCGATCGCATCTTGACCTTCCCGTTTTATTTTGATGAAAACATCATCAGCCGATTCATTCCCCAACAGCCAGCGGGCGTGTGTGATGACAAAATCGGAGTAACCTTTCCAGGCGGTTAAGTCACCAGAAAACTCGCCATCCATTTCGACTGTCAGCGCTGCCACACGACCTAACCCACGATACCAAAAAGCAGACAGCGGGGCTTTGTATTCATCTTTAGAAACAACTCCCATGGTCGCTTCTAATTTGAGGTAACTCAAGTTGTAGCCATCAACGTTCGGGAACCCCGCCCCGCCCCAATCGCCGATCAAGCGAGAATCAACCAGTTGTTGAGCTGCGATTCCATCGGGCTGGGTTTCGACATCCTTCTCAACAAAACTGCTGCGGGCGACACTCATCGTATCTTCGGTAAATAATCGGGGCAGTTCGGAGGCATCCTGCGTAAACATGATGTTCCCGTTACCTAATTTTGCGATATCTTCCAGCAGCCTTGCATCAGGATCTTTCAACGTCCCCAGGCCAATCACGCTGACGGTAATCCCGGCTTTGTCGTATTCGCTGAGCAGCCTTTTATAAGCCCCCGGTTCTTCGCTGTCTGCTGCATCGGAAAACAGGATGATATGCTTGGTGCTTTGCTCGGCTTTCATCAATTCATTCCCGGCTGCAACCAAGGCTTCATAAACAAATATTCCGCCCCCCATGCTTTGAATACCCAATGCTTTGTGCGCGATTGCTTCTGCGTTATCAACGGGAATCAATCCTTGAATCGTATGCGGAGCGCTGTCAACTGCGATAATGGCAACACTATCTCCCGGCGAAAGGAGCCGTACGCATTCAGCGGTTCCCAGATTCGCAAGATCCATTTTCGTTTTGCCACCTGAAACCGGCGCGGTCATCGAACCGGAGCGATCCAGCGCAATCGCAAGGGCGAGCCGATTTTTGCGATGTTCTTCGCGTATTTCCATCGAAACCGGCAGAATATCATCCAGTGGACTGTTGAAGTACCCCCCCACGCCGAAACTTCGTTGCCCGCCGGTTAGCAATAAGCCTCCGCCCAAATCTTCCACATATTGGGCGAGTTGCTCCATGCCGACCCGTCCAAAAACACGGGCTGGCAAATTTTCGATAATGACTGCCCGGTAAGGATCAAGCCCATCCTGCGACATTTCGAATGAATCTGCCTTGAACACATCGACATCAATTCGCCCTGCCTTCAAAGCACGAACCAGATTGCCATCCTGCCCGTCCGCATTCAAAACAAGCAGACGCGGTCCCGCATTGACGCGCAACCCCGCTTCCCCACGATTATTTTCTTTGACAGGATCGCCATCGAGAATGAGTTCGGCTTCATAAGTGAAAAAACCGGGGCGTTCAACCAGATCCCGAAACAGCAAACGGTTACGTCCTAACGAAAATGTTTGTGTCGATGTCGAAATAATCTGCCCTTCCCGCTTGATGACCAGCTTCCCGGTCGCGGCACGGTCCGCCTGGACAAAAACAGAAAACTGAAACGGTTCCCGCGGCGAAATTTCTTCGGGGAGATTCAGCGATTCAACCGCAACGTCTCCCACTTTAATACGATCAAAAGTTCGATAATCAATCGGGATTTTCAGTTCTCTGGCCCGGCGAGCTGCACTGTTCGGGTCGATGCCATTCGCTTCGCCATCAGAAAAAATCAGAATTCGAGTCGGACGATTGTTATCGACCAGATTGATCGCGCTTTGTAACGCTGTATTCAAATCGCTGCCATCAATATTGACCGGCTTGGAATAATCTTCGAACATCGCGGTTTCGGAAGGCACCCGTTCAATCTGCGAGCCGGCACCAAAAGCAACAAGCCCGACACGATCTCCCCGACTGCGATTGCGATCCAGATTGTGAATCAACTCCACCACATTACTCAGGGCCTGTTCAGACATCGAACGGGATCGATCCGCAACAACGATCACATCGATCCCCTTCCCGCCCAGATTGTAAAGCGGTCCAGCGAGCGCTAGTATAAGTAGTATCGCGATCCCGGCTCTCACCCACGTGGTCGCTTTTCCCTGCCGAGCGTATCGCCAGAGAAGAATCGCCAGCGGAATACCAACCAGCAATAATTCCGGGTAATAAAATTCAATCATCAACAAATACCAAATATGATTCTGCTTGAACAAACAAACGGGAAACTCGCATGTGCTTCAAGAATTGAAAGCCTGTATACGGTGCATGGTATTGTACGCATTCAAACTTTCAAATTACCAGCGAACGATAGATTTGACTGGGGGGATGAGCGACCCGCTCAGATGATTGACAGCCCAGTAAGGATTGACAGCCCAGTAAGGGCCTACAGATCTTCATTCTTCACGTAAAAATACGTGCCCACAAACTGACTTTGCCAATGGTCGTTCAGATCGGTACGCGAATAAACGACCAGCAAAATATTCGGAGCGACCTCGACCATAGAAAAATAATTGCCGCAATCGGGCGGATAGAGGTCATGGTAAAAGGGAATAATCGGGCCCCAACTCTCTCCTGCATTCTTGCTGAACATCAACCAGTTTCCTGGGCGGCCATAGCTTGCTGCCAAAAGCTTGTTCTCCATCAGGACCGCGTTTGGCCACACGCCATACGTTGTAATCGGATCGGCAATGCTCCAACTCTTGCCCCCATCAACAGAAGTGCTCATATAAATGGGAGTTTGCTTCCCGTAACTGAAGGGCATTTTGTTGGAGTAATCGCCGTTGTTGTCACTACCAATCGATGCCTGGTAACTCGCACCGGAACGCATGAAACTAAGAACCTTGCCATCGGAAAGAACCACCAGACACGTTTCGTCAAAGCCCTCGTTTCGCACATCTAATGTCGCATCAAAAGCAATCGTTGACAAATAATGCCAGGTCTTGCCACGATCCGCCGAACGCAACGCCATGCTGCGGAACTTGCGAGCCAAATCCGTTCCATTTTCATTCCGGGCATACATGCTCATCAGCAATTGTTCATTGTTAAGCCTGACGATTTTGCGGCACAAAACACCTCGCCAATCGTGGAATTTTTCTGGCAGATAAATTTTGGCGGTGTCACTGATTCGACTCAGCCCATTATCTTTTGAGCGGAAGAACTTTGCCTCGAACACTCCCTTCTGATCGGTTGCGGTCATAGAAACTTCTGGTCTTCCTTCCCCAGTCGAATGTTTACTGGTAAATGAAGACTGAAACATAATGACCTCGCCATCCGGCGCAGGAAATTGATAGGTGGAGTTTTCCAATATATGTTCGACCTGCTGCCAGGTCTTTCCTCCATCGTTGGAGCGTCGGTTGTATACCTGGATATCGCCATTGTTGAATTTGAAAACACTTCCCGCTGGACAGTGGCTTTTGTGTTCAGGAATAATCACTTGAGTTTTGCCCCGGATGACCTTAATTCCGGGAACATAGCTCACTCTGGATTTGACCGATTCGTACGCAGGATCAATACTCCAATGTACTGCACGCGTACTACCAGTATCACCAGTTGAGTTTTCCTGAGCAGATGAGATCGTTGCAAGAAACCCGAGAAATTGTAAAAAAAGGAACATTCTGAGAGCGGGAAATTGAAAAGAGGGCATGATCGTTCTCCGGGTATATTGGACTTAGCGCGCATTCCGAAGCATCCTCGGTTTTGCACATTTCAAAATCGTTTTCTTTTTTCATTGTGAGTGATCATGGTTACTGTTGTCAATTCTCTCTTCAACTTTCCATAACGGAACTCCATCGATCCTGTCAAATAGATGACACGAAAATTAAGTTGAGAAGTATCTCTGCGCAGTAAGTCCTGTTCCATTTTCAATCATTTGGATCTGTTCCACCACAAACGGCTTGTCATTGACGACGCGATTGAGGATAGTTTTCAGGTGCATGGGATGTTCTTTCTCGGTTAATGAACTTTCCTGGTTTGGGAAAATTGTGAAAATTCTTCTTTAACCGATGGAGGAAAGGACGAAAGAAGCCAAACCAACAACCTCCACTCTCACAACCAGCAGCCTTTGTTGTTCAGAATTCTAAGGGACTCTTCAAAACAAAATTCAAATTTCACCCACAAATCCTTCGCAGGAACCATTCTTTAACAACAGAAATTCGTATCAATGATCAAGACTTTATTTCAAACAACCTCTCTTTTGACACTGCTCATCTTCTTCATGCCTGCCAGTTCCGTGTTGTCACAAGTCAAAGAGAAAAAGATTCTCTCTGAAAAAATTGATCATTCCATACAAAATCACTCTCAGCATCATATCCCTTTGGCAAGCATGAACAATCAGTTGAATTACACAGATGCTCTACGTGCCTGTTACCGTCTTTCTGGCCCCGGATCGACTGGAACAGCCGTTTTATTGCGAGATAAAAATCGTACGGGAGCGGGTGAGAAAATAATTCTTGTTACTTCTGGTCATGTGCTGGAACGTATGACTGGCCACTTTGCTACTCTTTCTCTTCGCAAGAAGAAAGAAAAGAAAAAACGGGGAGACGAAGGGTGGGAAAGAGTTAATAAGAAAATAAGAATTCGCCGCATCGACAAATCGCTTTGGGTGAAGCATCCTGAGGAAGATTTGATTGTGATGTTTCTTTCAGATAAATTTCTTGATGGAATCGACTTTCCAATTCAAACACTTCCTTTAAGTTGTGTTGCGACCAAAAAGGACTGGATTGAATCTGCCGTTGAACCAGGCGATCTGGTACGATGTATCGGCTATCCCCATGCGGCTCAGGTCGATACCAGTCCGGCTGGTTTTCCTCTTTTAAGAGTCGGCTCTTTGGCAAGTTATCCGCTAATTGATGCCCCCAAAGTTCTTGTCGATTACAATTGTTTTGAAGGAGACAGCGGCGGAGCCATCGTATATAAACAGACGAACAAACAAGGAGAAAGCAAGATTTATCTTTTAGGTATCGTTCAAGGACAACACTTTATCGATGAACGCTATAAATTAATTTATCAAAGTGGATTCATTCGCAAACGCCTGGGGCTTTCCATCACAATCAATTCGCAACTCGTTCTTGAAACGATTGACAAACTGTACGAAACAGCCGGGAAGAAAAATTCATTATTTAAGTAGTCGCTTTTAACCGGATTGTCCGATTCTTCAAGAGAGCAACATATTCTGGATATCCTGATCGCTTGATTTCAGATGCCAATCTCTTCACGATACACGTTGGCAGCAATATTGACTTTTCTTCTTCCTCTTCCCGGCTGTTAAGACTGTTCTGTCATGAAATATAACTTCCAATCCCTCTCTTACATCTTTGCATTGCTTGCGATGCTTCTTTCAAGTTCGCTTGAAGCTGCGGAGAAGTTAATTGACCATTACCCAGAAGCGAAGAATTCTGGATGTATGAAGTGCCACGCCGAGATCGAATTGATTCGAGAATCTGGTTCTGAAATGCTGGATCAGATTATGAAAGAGGGAAAAGAAGCGGGCGACCCGGCTGGTTGTGTTGTTTGTCATGGAGGCGATCCAAAAGCGACCGAAAAAGAAGCGGCTCATTCGTTTGATAAATTTTATCCTGATCCGGGCAGCCCGTGGATTAACGAAAACACGTGCGGCAAATGTCACCCGCAGCACTGCGAAGTGCAGTGGCGTAGTTTGATGATGACCGAAGCGGGCAAAATTCAGGGGGTCGCCTGGTCGTTCGGTTCGCTCACCGGTTACGAACATAAGTGGGCTAACTATGCGGTGAAGAACCCGGAAGATCCGAATGATCGCCTAGGCAGCGACGTCTACCGTAAATATATGGAGCGTCTGAAAAAGATGGAGCCGAACGTTTTTGTGGATCGCCATGTCGCACTCCCGGAAGCTCCGACCGATCTTTCGAAAATAAAAGATGACCCCACGCTTGCCGCGTTTACTTACATTCGCCAGGAATGTCAGCGATGCCATCATGCAGTGAAAGGACGCCAGAAACGGGGCGACTACCGCGGCATGGGCTGTTCTTCGTGTCATATCCCTTACAGCAACGAAGGTTTTTACGAAGGGGATGATAAAACGATTGATCGAGAAAAGCCGGGACATTGCCTGGTCCATTCGATACAGGGAACACGCGAAGCGAAGGTGACAGTTCACGATAAAACCTATTCGGGAATTCCTGTCGAAACCTGCACCACTTGCCACGATCGTGGGAAGCGAATCGGCGTTTCTTTTCAAGGGTTGATGGAAACCGCTTACAATGCTCCGTTTGCTGCGGATGGTTCGGATCAACCAAAGTTGCACTCGAAACATTACATCGCGATGGAGCAGGATATTCATTACATCAAAGGGATGACGTGCCAGGATTGTCATACTTCGATTGATGTCCACAGCGATGGTTTTCTAGCTGGGGCGAACCTGGGAGCTGTGCAAATTGAATGTGCAGATTGTCATGGGACTCCCGATAAATTCCCGTGGGAGCTGCCGCTCGGCTTCATGGATGAATTTGAAGAATCTCCCGCGCAAGGCGATCCACGCGGTTTGACTAAACAGCTTAATAGTCACACCGCCCAAGGAACAATTTATGAACCGGAAGAAGGTTACCTGCTGACTGCACGCGGCAATCCTTACGGCAACGTTGTGAAAAAAGGTGAGGAGATCATCGTGCATACCGCCAATGGTAAAGACCTGACGATGAAACCGCTCAAATTTTTGAAAGAGCACAATAAAATCAGTGATCGTGGCATCGTTGCGATGTCTACCGTCAGCAAGCATATGAAACGAATGGAGTGTTATACGTGTCATGCTTCCTGGGCACCGCAGTGTTTTGGATGTCATGTGAAGATCGATTACACCGATCCCGCAAAATGCCCGCAACAGGAATCGAAACCGGATGCCAAAGAAAAAGCGATTGCAACGGCACTAAAGAAAACGAAGAAAGAAAACTTCGATTGGGTCGCAGCGGGACGAAAACATCAGGATCCTAAACACGCCGCTGATCGTGGAGAATCGTCCTATGATCTGATGATTCCCGGAAAAATCAGCGAAACACGTTCTTATCTGCGTTGGGAAAAACCGATGCTCGGCGTCAACGGCGAAGGACGCATCACGCCGCTTGCCCCCGGTTGCCAGCCTGCGGTTACCATTATTGGCGAAGATGGAAAACCGATCATTGTTAATCACGTTTTCCGCACGATGGCAGGGGCGGAAGGTGGCGGCGATGAAGGGCAACTTGCTCTGGATATGTCGCCGGTTCAGCCACATACGATGACAAAGAATGCCAGGAACTGCGAATCGTGCCACGCTTCCGATAAAGCGCTCGGCTACGGCATCGACGGCGCACGCAATTTACGCGCGCTGGATGAAACAATCATCGTCGATATCGAAACGATTGATGGCGATATTCTCCCCAAAAAAACGCGACCACAATTCCAGAAAATCGAAAACATGGATACCGACTGGTCGCGTATTGTTTCTGAAGAGGGGAAACAGCTGATGACGGTCGGGCATCACTTCAAACTTTCGCGACCACTTAATAACGAAGAACGCGCCATGATGAGCCGCGCGGGTGCTTGTACCGCTTGCCATCAGGAATTGCCGAAAGAAAATCTGGCAACGAGTTTTCTGCATCACGTCGCCAAATACACCGGGCAACTTCCTGATGATCCTCACAAACACGCGACCCTCATTCACAAAATAGTACTACTCGCAGCCTGGGGGCAATTAGGAGCCGTCATCGTTATTCCGATCATGTTCATCGGCTGTATTGTGTGGTTTAGAAAAAGAAAAGCAACTACTCGAAAATCTGAGTAGTTGCTTTGGTAATATTAAGAAATCGGATAGCTGCACATCACAGAGTGCGGAAATTCACCGAGTGAGTCAAATTTATTTTGAGTTTACTTGATTTCTTTAATTCGCATATTCTTGAATTCGACACCGCCGCCGTGACCGCACAGGCGAATGAATCCATCTTTGGCGAAAAGGCGATGATGTTTTTTGCCATCGAGTGTTTTGCCTTCAGGAGCCGCTTCTTTCAATTTGGCGTCAACAATTACTTGACCATTGAGAGTAACCTTGATGTGATCACCAATGGCGGAGATTTCTTCGACATTCCACTCACCGACTTTTTTCAAAGCACCTCGTTTGGCGGCAACAACTCCATACACAGAACCGTGATATTGCCATTCTTTCAACTTGGCATACCTATCTGCACTGTTGTCGAGAACCTGAATTTCCATACCATTGAAAGCTGCGTTTTGTCCCTGTTCAGATCGGAGACCAATTCCACTATTGGAACCTGGTTTGAGGCGGAATTCAAATCGCAAAACGAAATCGCCAAATTTCTTGGCGGTATAGCAGCCATCGCCATCGATATATCCATCCGGCGTGGAGTTAACTGTTTTTTCCCATCCCGATTTCCCATCTTGGGGCATCAAGCTGACAAAGCATTTTTCGTCCTCAGCATTTAATACCGAACTCAGTGAAAGAATTGCTAAAATTGTCGCGGCATGAATACTGAACAACATCTTTTTTGTAATTGAAGCCATTAATTTTACTCCGGTGGGGGTTAATTGAGGAAAGAGAGGTTTGCGATACTCACTACGAGATTTGCTCTACTCACTACGGTGTCAAAGATTCTCATTACATTGTTATCATAAAATTAACATTATGCAATCACATCGTCCAATAAAGAGATACCGACGATTTCATTCGTATTGATCAGCACCTTTTCACGGTTGGGATGAATGCCATGAATTTTGGAATCAACGACATACCTCTCCCGCGTTGTTGTCGTATCTCGTAAATCATGAATATCTGCATTTTCCAGAATTAAATATCGATGATCCTCCCCGACAAATGTACCGAGGCAGACAAACATGCTGCGTAAATCAAGAACGACTTCGCGATTGAGAAAGTGCTGTTGCAGAATTGAATCTGTACTGTTGGGCATACTTTCCTCCTGAGAGAATGATAAAATCAATGGCAAGAGTCTATTGCAGATAACGAGGAACTTGCAACTCATTTCCGGGAACCTCTATTAATTCAAAAAGGAGTACTGACATTCGGAGCCTGCCGTGTTTGAGCATCTCGTATTAAAGGCAGACAAGAATGTCGACCCTCCGTTTAATTATGTTTTTTTGAATTAATAGAAGCTCCCTTCTATTTTGTATTATTTGAAAACGGAGCAGTAATCTTGCAATCAGTTCAGGATGAATTAAAGCGATGGGGACCGGATCGAACTATTCGCGAGGTTCCTACACTTGAGCAAGCCCAAAGGTATACCAAACAGCTTGCACGATCCCATTATGAAAATTTCCCGGTTGTTTCATGGAGACTACCCGCCAATTTAAGGCAACCTTTTTACGATATTTATGCGTTTTGCAGATGGGCAGACGATCTGGCTGATGAACTTGGCTCGCAGAAACTTTCGCTGCAAATGCTCCAGTGGTGGCGAGAAGAATTGACAACTTGTTTCGCCGGCAATGCCAGCCATCCGGTTTATGTTGCCTTACAGGAAACTGTCAACCGTTTTTTAATTCCAGCCGAACCGTTTCACCATCTCATGACTGCCTTTGAACGCGATCAGAAACAGACGCGTTACGAAACGTTCGATGATTTAACCAGCTATTGTTCATACAGTGCAAATCCTGTTGGGCGAATATTGCTGCATCTCTTTGAAACAACCGACACCGAATCGCTACAGCTTTCCGATTCGTTATGCACGGGCTTACAACTAATCAATTTCTGGCAAGATGTCGCTAAAGACTGGGATATCGGAAGAGTTTATCTCCCACGGGCAAGCATGCAAAAATTCGATGTCACTGATCAAATAATTCAAGAAAAACGGTCAACGCCATCGTTCATTTGTATGATGAAAGCTGAAGTTGATCGCGCAGAGCAATATTTGAAAACAGGTTTTGAATTGGGTAACCGTGTCCCCAAAAAAGTGCGATTCGATATCCGTTTGTTTGCATCGGGGGGGCTTTGTTTGTGCGATAAAATTCGGAAAATTAACTATAAAGTCCTGGAGCAACGCCCCAAAATCAAAAAAACCGATCTCCCCAAACTAATCTGGAAAGCCTGGCGAAGTCGAATTCCATGAACGTTAGAGAACTTTATATTACTAAGCATCGGTCAAACAATTACAGTCGGGTATTACCAATTTTGTTTGGCCAAAGGCCTCTTTCACCATAGCCTGGGGCAACGCCCCAGGAACAGATAAGTCGTCCACCTTTTGGCTGAAAGCCATAATCAAAGCATTGAATATGGCTTTCAGCCAAGAAAACAGAGCATCGAAGATACGAGAGTTATTGTTTGTGCGATGCTAACGATAAGAGGTTACGTGCGGTGCGCAAATCATTAAAAGTCTCATTTGGTTACGGCGGTCAAAACAGACCAGCCGTGTTCGGTTTTGTTCATCCGTTTGTGCTTTTGCTTCGGTGAGATTGGAATTCTCTTTATAATCGGTTAGAGTCATTTAACGTAATGTGTTCGCGATTTGAATTCAAAGCTGAAGTAAGCTTCGATATTTCTTTTGGCTGTAGCAAACCGGTTACGTAGGGCTGATCACAGCGGATTCAGACTGAATAGAATTTAACCTGAAATCATTTTGGAGAATCAAATGAAACTGAGAATTCATATTTTGTTGGCAGTTTGCCTGGCCTTTCTCTCAAATCAATCTGCCTCAGCAGGTCGTGTACAAATTAAAGTAGAAGACCATAAAGCGAATGTGACAATTGATGGCGAAGATTTTACTACGTACCATTTTTCGCCGAAGTTAATGAAGCCTTATTTCCACCCGGTCTATGCCCCAGATAAAAAACTGGTTGTTCGCAAAGAAGTTTTCAATAAAGAGGGGCAAGGAAAGGGACACAATAAAGGGCTCGATCATTTTCACCACAAGGGACTTTGGATTGCGATCGACAGTATCAACAAGGAAATGCTGAATTACTGGCATGAAGCAAACCGAATGACTGCAGATAATGTGACCGTGACAACGTGCGGCGACAATGCAACGCTTCATGTGATCAACGCCTGGCTCGATAACGATGACAACCCAATTCTGAAAAATAAAGTCGATTTCACTTTTACGCCAGACCGCATGATTATCTGTGAAATGACATTGATCGCCCAAGATCAGCCGGTTACTTTTGGCGATACCAAAGAAGGCCTTTTTGCGATTCGTCTCAATTATGAAATGCGAGGAATTTCTGGCGGGCGGATTATTAATGCAGATGGTCTCAAAGGCGAAAAAGAGTGCTGGGGTAAGCCAACCGCGTGGATCGATTATCATGGCGAAGTCGATGGCGATACCGTGGGGGTTTCTTTGTTCGATGACCCGAATAACTTTCGTCCTTCCCGTTATCATGTACGGGGCTACGGTCTTTTTTCAATCAACCCGTTCGGCGAAAAGAAATACAGTAACGGAAAACAGAAAGCTGCACCGGTTACATTGAAACCAGGAGAATCCTTGAAATTGCGGTATGCCGCCTACATTCATCAGGGAGATGAAAAACAGGGAAAAGTAGTTGAACACTACAAACAGTTTATTTCCGCACGCAAGAAATAACTGATTTTCACAACAAAAGCCGCCCATCCGTTTATTAACGGTAGGGCGGTTTTTTTATTCAAATAAAATTATTGGTACGAAAAGCGATCACAACAATGGATTATTTACAACTGGCGGGCAAGAATATTCTGGTAACGGGCGTTGCGAATCGAAAAAGTGTTGCCTGGCACACGGCTCGATTGCTGGAAGAAGCAGGCGCGAATGTCATTTATTCGGTCCGGTCCGAGCAACGTAAGGAATCGCTTGAAAAATTATTGGGGGATCGAACCGTTTTCATCTGCGATGTCGAACACCAGGAAGAAATCGATCGTCTTAAACAACAGGTATGTGATCAATACGATTCGCTGCATGGAATTCTACATTCAGTTGCCTTTGCCGACTTTTCAGCCGGCTGGCTGCCGTTTCACGAAACACCTCGCGATGCTTTTTTGCAGAGTGTGAATATTTCCTGCTTTTCGCTGATCGCGCTGGCGAATTCATTTCAGGATCTGCTGGATAAAACAGAAGGATCTGTTGTGACAGTTTCCATTTCCACAACGCGCATGGCTGCCGAGAATTATGGTTACATGGCTCCGGTCAAAGCGGCTCTCGATTCTTCTGTCTGTTTCCTGGCGAAAACTTTTTCCAAGTTTTCGAATGTTCGTTTCAACGCCGTCAATCCCGGTCTGTTAAAAACATCCGCTTCAGCCGGCATCCCGGGATATATCGACAGTTATCTGCACGCTGAAAAAGCGACACTCAGAAAACAAGCCGTGCAGACTGAAGAAGTTGCCAACACGATTGCTTTTTTGCTCAGTCCGCGATCATCCGGGATCAACGCTCAAGGAATAATCATCGATGCCGGAATGGAAATCAATTACTTCGATGAAGAGATCATTCGAGAAGACCAACCGTAAGCCGATTTGAAAACTCCAGCCTACTCCTGATCGATTTTCCAGCCAGCGGGAATGATTGTGTTTTTGGGAGTGACCAGAATTCCGTCTCTGACATAGAGGTCCGGGGATTTCAAGTCCGCTTCTGTGAGTGAACCGGGGGAGACAACGGCTCCTTCACCGAGCCTGCTGTTCTTGTCGATAATCGCATTTTCAACGACGCAACCATCCCCGATACCGATATCGGTACGAGGCGAATCGGAATTGCCTGGAGTCGATTCGTAAAAGTCGGACCCCATCACGATTGAATTTCGGATGGTCACATTTTTCCCGATCCTGCATCGCAACCCAATCACACTGTTTTCAATTGTGGTTCCTTCCCCGATCACACATCCATCGGCGATGAGGGCTTTACTCAAGCTGGCTCCATCGAATTTGGAAGCAGGCAGGTATCTCGGACGAGTGTAGATGGGAGAATCCGGGCAGTAGAACTCGAACGGTGGATCAGATTTTGCCAGATCGAGATTGGTCTGAAAAAAGGATTTAATTGTTCCGATATCTTCCCAGTAACCATCGAACAAATGAACCTGCACATTGCGAGTGCGAATCGACATCGGAAAGACTTCCTTGCCGAAATCTTCGTAATCGTTATTCGATAGAAGTTCGACCAACGTATCTCGATTGAACAGATAAATTCCCATACTCGCCAGGCAATCACGTCCTTTACTTTCAATCCCGCGTGATTCCATCCACTGCGGATCGGTGCGGACCATGTCGATTTCTTTATCGGTTTGTGGCTTTTCCAAAAAGCCCTCGACGCGACCATTGTCGTCAAGTCGCATCACGCCAAAACCTTTGGCTGCTTCGCGATCAACAGGAAGAGCGGCGATGGTCACATCTGCATTTGTTTCCTGATGGGTTTTCAGCATATCCCGATAATCCATTCGGTATAGTTGATCGCCAGAAAGAATGAGAACGTGTTCGATGCCCGGTTGCTGAACGTAACGCAGATTTTTACGCACAGCATCGGCTGTCCCCTGATACCAGTCGGTCCCTTCGATTGTTTGCTGGGCGGCAAGAATTTCGACAAAGCCACCATGAAAACCATCGAAGTTATAGGTTTGACGAATATGCCGATGCAGGGAAACGGAATTGAACTGGGTCAGCAGATAAATCCGATTGATATCGCTGTTAATACAGTTGGCGATTGGGATATCAATCAATCGATATTTAGCAGCCAGCGGGACGGCTGGTTTGGAACGCTGTTCGGTTAATGGGAAAAGTCGTGTTCCTTTTCCTCCGCCAAGAATTAATCCAACGGTGCTACTCATAATTATTTTACTTCCTGAAAAATCGGCTGCTCGCTTATGATAAGGGTAGCCCGACCACTTCAGTGGTTGGGTGCCGCCAGGCACAAGATGCTTGCGCCATGTGCGTTCAAAATTATTGAAACTTCCAATAGAAAACAAGCCACATGGCGCGAACCTCCTGTTGCTACGCAACCCAACCGCTAAAAGCGGATGGGCCACCCAATTCTCTTAAAATATCCTGCCACTTTTGCGCAGCACTTTATTGATAAGAGCCTAACTGGAATAGGCGAAAATGAAAAGCAGCTTAAGCGTAATTGCGATGCAGAATTGTCGCACATCTGCAAATTGAATTGCCAAACAGCCAAGATGATGCAAAAAACATATTTGATACAAACAGGCCAATCGGCTATGTCAACCGTTTTTACCTGACCAGAAGCTCTGAATGACCTCGGCGGCTTCTGCAGCCGGGGTGCCTGGCTCAATCGGCTTGATGGAGACCGCTGGGGCTCGCGGCGCTAGCGGAGCTTCATTTTCAACCTTCATCTCGTCAGCTCCTTTGTTGGTGACGATCGTCGTGTCGGCATCATCTGCAGGACCCTCATCAGCAAGCCAGTCGACAACATCTTCTTCGGAAGCAGATTTTTTCACCTGCTTTTTTTTCCCTGCCAATTCGAAAATCATTGGGCCGACATGCAGTGTATCGCCAGGAAGCATTTTAATTTCAGAGAAAATTGCCTCGCCGTTAAGGAAGGTGCCATTCCTGCTGCCTAAGTCTTTAACGACAACATGATCGCCCCGAACATAAACCTCGCAATGCTTGCGACTAACCTCTGTCGAATTAATACGAATTTCAGATTCGGGATCTCGTCCGATCACAACGCACTCTTTTGCCAGCGCAAGAGTTTTTCCTTTGTGACGCCCCGTCATAACCACAAAAGATTTTCGCATGATTATTTCTCATTATCTGATGGGTAGCTGAATTTGAATGGAAAAGAAATGTGAAATTACAAAATGGCAGCCGCTTTGACATTAATCCCTTTGAGTACCATTTTGAGTTCTTCCACATTGGGAGAAATTTCAAACGCAGCGGCTCGGCTGATAATTTCTTCATCAATAAAGCTTTTCAGGCTGTCATTGAATACCTGCATCCCTTCATCTTTACCAATGCGGATAGCGGCTGAGAGTTTTTCGTCGGCTTTTTCACGTACCAGTTTTTGGACCGTCGGATTGAACTTCATAATTTCAACAATAGGCACCCTCCCCGGTTTATCGACAATTGTTTTCAGAAGTTTTTGGCCCACGATAGCTCGCATATTCATTGCCATACTGGCGCGAATCGCAGCGTGCATGGAAGAGGGGAATAAATCCAAAACACGTGAAATCGTTCCCGGTGCACTTGATGCGTGAATCGTCCCAAAGACAAGGTGACCAGTTTCAGCAGCATGGATCGCTGTTTCAAAAGTTTCCTGGTCTCGCATTTCTCCCACGAGCATAATATCGGGGTCTTCACGCACGGCGTGTGACATCGCGATTTCGAAATCAACAACGTCCTGTCCAATTTCGCGCTGATTGATTAAGCATTTGTCCGACGTGTAAACAAATTCAATCGGGTCTTCGATAGTCAGAATATGTTTGCGATAATTCTGATTGATCCAATCGAGCATCGAAGCAATGGTGGTTGATTTACCGGAACCGGTCACTCCGGCAAGCAGCACCATTCCCTGATCGTACTTGCAAAGTTCTTCCATAACCGGCGGAAGATATAACTCCTTAAACGGTGGAATGAATCGCTCAATTTTACGAGCCACCATTCCAATGAGTCCCAGTTGAGTAAACAGATTGACACGAAACCGCCACGGTTCATTTTCATGAACTAATGTCTTTGAATAATCTGCCCCGCCATTTTTTTGGAAGATATCAAGGTTACGCTGATCCATCATCGGGAAGGTCAACTTGATCATATCCGATTCGGAAATCGGCGGCATGTCCAGCGTCTTCAACGTTCCTTTAATTCGGAAAATCGGTGGCCTGCCTACCTGCAAATGGATATCAGAAGCTTCATATTTGATGGCGAGTCTGAAAATCGTATCGATTTCAATTTCCTTGCCTTGGACGTAAGTTGATTTTGTCCATTCGGAAATCATAACCATATCAGGAAGCTCCCATTTTTATAAATAACATCTGCAGTAACGATTCAGCAAAGCCTGTCTTTCCCAGAGTCCTTTCACAGAGGCGAAAGAAAAAGGGAATCAAGCCGAGCGGTATCATACACATAGGACCAACCCCTTGCGACTGTTTCTCTTAAAAAAACGCTACTTTTACTGCAAAACAGAACAGTATCAGTAGAGTTCGTCTATGAGTTACATTTGTCCTGTTTTCAAGTAAGAAACGCTGAAAGATCAATCTTGGGCCACCATCTCCAAGTGAGTAGAATCAACAGCCAGGCACAGAAAATTTGTAAAGGGTTTCCCGTTATCTGCGGACGTTTCTTTTTTAAGAATCGATTACTGATAACTTGCACCGTGAGCGAACTCGCTGCGATTATTGATGTCCATATTGTTACAATCGGCCCCAGAAAAACGCCAAGCAGAATCAGTTGTTGAAGACCATTTCCTGAATCATGCGGCACTTTGCAAAGCTTGCCAAGTCCACCGAATATTGCTCCAACAATGCCTCCCAGAACGCTGTACTTAATGGCATCGAAAAAAGTGAGACTGGGAATGTGGAATCCTTCGATCTGCGCCAGCGGTGAATCGATCTGTCCGACAATCGGTTTCCACCAGGCGAACGCAAAATGTAATAATAAGCCGAAGACCATAATTCTCCAGGGCGATTTCATGCGGTCTTCGTCAATCAATGCGATGGCAAGTAAGATGTATCCTAAAACCATCTGATGCAAAGAAAACGCGAACAGTGAACAGCGCGGAAATTCAGAAAGCCAACCGCCGTGATGTTTGCCCAGCCATCCCAGAGGTAACGTTATACCGTGCATCACAACAATTACCAAAAACAGCGTTGCAAACAGAATGGCAACAACGGTTTCGATCAGCGGATATTTAACCGAAATACTTTTCCGGCAGTTTCTACACCGCCCTTTCAGCCGTAACCAGCCAATAATGGGAATATTATCGGAAGCCGAAATGTCATTTTTACATTTCGGGCAATGGCTGCGAGCCAGCAGAATCGGCATCTTGCGAGGTAATCGCCAGACTACCACATTCAAAAAACTCCCAAAGCAGGCTCCGCCAACAAAAGCGTAAATGACGAAAACAATCGTCGCCAATATTGTGAGATAATCAACCATTCGCCAGAAAGCGTCTTCCTCTTTGAGTAATAACAAGGGTATTCAACACAAGAACTTAATACCCAAAAACAAGAATCATAACGATCATAACGACAATCCCAAACTGACGAGGGATTGAATTGGAGATAAATTCTCTCTTTCTGCGTGCCGATATTAAAAGAGTGTTCTATATTAGAACATACCAAAGGAACCTCTATTAACTCAAAAGGAGGACAGACATTCAGAGTCTGTCCTGTTTGAGCATCCCGTATTAAAGGCAGACAAGAATGTCTACCCTCCGTTCAATTACTTTTTTGAATTAATACGAGGTTCTCACAAATTAAAGCAACTCACGGCGAAATCGATAAAGGGGAGTGGTTAATGAAAAATAATTTAACGTCTGCGAATACCAGCAATAGCCAGGCTCCCCCAACATTGGGCGTGCATATGAAGTGTTGCAATGTCTACATCTATGCGAAAATCAATCCGGCTGGCGAAGCGTATGTTGGTTGGTGTCCTAAATGCACCAAACAGGTAAGAATCGAAATTGTCAGCGAAGGAGGCTCAACGGGCCGAATTTTTGAAGCAGAATGATAAAGATAAACGTTCTCGATTCATCCAAAAGGAGCACAGATATTCCTGTCTGTCTCGTTTGAGTATGCTGTCTAGCAGGCAGACAGGAATGTCTACCCTCCGTCCTATAATATATTTTTGAATAAAAAAGGTTCCCGATAGGCTGCTTTTCTGTTCTTATTGCCTCACCTTGAAATAACTTGCCTTGCCGAAATCCTCATGCCAAACTCTCCCTCTTTCCCAAATATTTCCCTCCCTGAATTTGAGTCATCCAACTTTGAAGTACGTTACGATTCTATTCATCGCTGGCCGGTAATTTACGCCCCTCCGCGTGCGCACCGCCCCTTTGATTTCAACAATCGCAACTCGAGCAAATGTGGAGAGAATGATCCTTTCGCCGAAGGTCGCGAAGAGTCAACGCCTCACGAAACCCTTGCGTTTCGCAGCTCCGATTCCGAACCTAACGGCCCCGGTTGGCAAGTTCGCATTATTCCAAACAAATACCCGGCGATTGTTCCCGCTTCTGATATGGCTTCGAATCTCGACACGAATGGCGTGCATGAAGTGATCATCGAATGCCCTCAATCGGAATCACATTTCACCCGCCTGAAGCTTTCCCAGATTAAACTGGTCTTTCAAAGTTATCGAAACCGGTTACGAGAATTGGCAAAAGATAAACAGATCTCGCATGCGACAATTTTCAAAAATCATGGCCCAGCCGCAGGCGCATCGTTGGCACACAGTCACTCACAATTGATGGCGACCGCATTCATTCCACCTGCAATTCAACAAGAACTTTCATTCACCGCAGAACATTTCAAAAAAACAAATCGCGATTACTTCGGCGAGCATCTTCTGACGGAGCAAACTTTCAGAAAACGGATTGTTGCACAAACCGACGATTTCCTGGTAATTTGCCCGCAAGCAAGTCGATTCAGTTTTGAAATGCACATTTATCCGCGCAGTAAAGAAGCTCATTTTTATCAAACAAAAGACAAAACACTCGGCGCGATGGCAAAAGTGATGCTGCAATCTTTGAAACGACTGGAAAAAGTGGCAGCCGATCCCGATTTCAACTTCGTGCTGCACACCGCACCATTTGCAAACAAACAGACCCCCGGCTTCCGCTGGCACTGGGAAATCTACCCCCGTCTCTCCGGCATCGCCGGCTGGGAACTAGGAGCAGGAAGCTATGTGAATCCACTGTTTCCAGAAACAGCAGCAAAGCTGTTACGCAATGCAGAAATCGATTGAGGTCTTGTTCCTTGCAACCGGAAACGCAGACTGATATTTCACCTTACAAAATTACAAATGGAGTGCAATTTTCAGAGATTCATCAACTTGCTGCATCGTCGCACCAGGGAGACTCCCAGCAATTTTGATAATCAAAGATTGACGAATCGTATAAAGGTGACAGCAGAGGATGGATGATGGACCATGCAAGCCAGAAGATGCACCTTCAAGGGTATCAGGGTTTACAAAACATTGAGTTGCTTCCTGTGCATAGTTGGTATTTCCTGTAATCAGAGCAACGACTGTATCTCGAAGCCGAGAATTATCTCTGTCATTTTGCACAATAAGGGCAGGCCGGATTTTTCCCACAATTCCATCAGTATACGGGAAGTCTACAATCACGATGTCACCACGTTTCATGGTTTTAGTTTCTGATAGCTTTCAAGTAGCGGATCATGAGCATCGTAACGTGCCATTGTTTCATCACATAAAGCAGTGACAACTTCCGAAGGCAGACTTGCACGAAAATTCTCGTACACATCCTCCCTGATAACAACAACCGGGATACCATCCTCGACGGTGCGAATTGCCTCACCTTTCGAAATAGCCAGCTTTTCAGAATCTGTTAAGTTCATTGTATCTCTCCTTATTCGGACCTAACCCGGCGTAGCCGGAACCAAATAAGTTTTACTCAGGGAACCACGAAAGAAACGAAAAACACGAAAGAAGAGACAAACATTCGTTTAACGGCAAGCCGAAGGCGACTGCGTCAACAGGTTTGCTTGATGGGAAGGTGCCGAACCGCGAATAAACATGATTTTTCGCGAATTAACTTTCAGTCATCGTATCTGTTCTTTTTTCCTTTTCTTTGCGTCTTTGCGTGAAACTCTTTTTTCTAAAATCATTCTCTTCTTTTTATTTTTCCTCAGTGTTCTCGGTGTCTGCGTGGTTCACTTCTTTCTTCTTTGTGTTAAAAATACCCTGCCACTTTTGCACAGTATTTTATTGATCAGAGCCTAACAAATAACAGTGAAAAGTCAATTATTTTATCAGATATCTTATTGGATTCTATGCTGCTTTTGAAACTGAATTCAGACCTGAATGTTCTTGTGCGCAGGCGATATCAATCACTTTCAAGATCGCTTCGGCTGTTAATTGCACCTCTTTCGTTTTTAACGTTGGATGCACTTGGAACATGAGACTACGCTGCCCGAATGATCTTGCACCGGGAAGCCTGCAAGGCGGCGCAAATCCTGCGTGCTGGATACTTTTTTCCAGATAAATCTCTGCACAACTGCCGCTGCCACACGGTATGCCTTCTGCCTGAATCGCCTTGATGATCGCATCGCGCGTCCAACCGGGCTGCATTTGTTTTAATCGAACTCGGCAGTAAAACTTGTAATAACTATGCTCAAGATGCTCAGGAACTTCTGCAACATCAATCGCAAGGTGATCTTCAAGGGCATCGCGAAGTATCTGTGCATTGTCACGTCGTTTTTCGATCCAACCGGGCAACAAAGCCAATGCTTTTCGACCAATCGCCGCTTGCATTTCGGTCATGCGACCATTGGTTCCTAACGAATCGTGAAGCAACTGAAACAGTCCGGTTTTCGGTCCATGATATATTTTGTCCCAGTTTTTTCCATGATCCTTAAAACACCAGGCTCTTTGCCAGAGAGTTTCGTTGTTCGTAACAACTAAACCGCCTTCGCCGCCGGTCGTCATTATTTTATCCTGACAAAATGAAAATGCAGAAATGTCTCCCCAGCTTCCAACCGGTTTTCCATCGCAAGTTGCCCCGTGTGCCTGCGCACAATCTTCAATCAGTTTTAGCCCATGATGTTGTGCTAAGTCGAAAATTTCTTCCATCTCGCAAGGGCGGCCCCCCATGTGAACGACAATAATTGCTTTTGTGTTAGGAGTAATCTGCTGGGCGATGGTTTCTGCTGTCACATTTTGTGTCAGAGGATCGATATCGGCAAATATCGGGCAACCGCCTCGCACCATCACCGCGGTGGCTGTTGCCACGAATGTGTGAGAGGGAATAATCACCTCTTCCCCAGGCTGCAAATCGATTGCATGAAGTGCCAGTTCCAGCGCGACCGTCCCATTAGAAACCGCAATCGCGTGTGCCACGCCCAACGATTCAGCATATTCTTCTTCAAACAGTCGCCCCTGTTTTCCCGTCCAATAATTGACGCGACCAGACTGAAGAACATCAACAACAGCCGCAATCTGTTCTTCATCAAAAACCGGCCAAGCAGATAACGCCGTCGTGCAGACAGGCTCGCCACCTTCAATCGCCAATGCCGAATCTCTCACATTTTTACCCATGGGACTCCCTTCCCACACTCAATTCAATCGAAAACCGAACCTCACATTCTCTTCTGATTGCCGAGAATGTATTTCAAAACAGTCAATTTGGTCAAGAGAGACCTCCTATTTTGCAGATTAAAAGGTGCATATTGGGGGTTGCGTGAATCCACCTGAAAGAAAGGTTGCTCATTCGGAATTGCCGTTAAACGAAAAATGTTATGTTTCATGCCTGCTGCTGCATTTTTCCTTGTTTCATCGGTTTTTATTCGTGGCTTTTTTCTTTTTCTTGGTGACCTCTGAGACCTTCACTGGCTCAAAGTTTTATTTTGCAAGTACGCCAAATCGAGTGGCTCGTTGTAGAAAGGTCCAGCGAATCCAATCGAGAAACGAAAACCACTCACAATATTCAACAATAACTTCGCACCAAACCCGGTTTTGCTGCACGCCTTGCCTCGATTGCCCAGTCAAGCAAGCGGCTGAGAGATGCTGGCAATGCGATCATTAATTCGATCGTTTTTTGCCTCGAATATCTCCAACTTTTGAGGAATCTTTATCAGTACATCCTGCCCACCGTTTTTGTTGGAAAAACGGCACGGTTGCAGGTTCCAATAGCTGCCAATAAAATCTCGGTCGCAAAGGTTTGGGGGTAAATTACAATAAAACGGGTGCCTCAACGCCAAAAGAACAGCAGCTTCACGCATTAATAACAGGGCAAGCAGCTTTAGCAGCTAGCTCTACTTACGGAAAAAGCTGCATAAGGTTTTTCAGGCTTGTTGCTTTTCGCTTTATTTTTGGTAGAATCCGCTATCATGTGATCGCAATCTTCTAAGGGTTAGATAACATTGCTGGTGTTGAACGCTATTCGACAGTAGCATCACACACATATAATAGAGGGCAACAGTTCACTCCCAGGGAGTAATAACACTTTGGGAAAAGCTGTTACTGCTTTGTTAACTTTAAGAATTCGGGTAGCAGTAATCCAAATCAAACGTTGCACAGCACTACTTCTGTCAATAAAAGAAAACACATTTAGCACTGTAAAACGTAGTGTTAAGCACCCGTAGCTCAATTGGATAGAGCATCGGTCTTCGGAACCGAGGGTTGGGGGTTCGA
>Ga0316208_1000656_pt1 | contig 38673 bp, 32 predicted proteins | sample 3monopyrite_MG_FD_204944 | JGI IMG/M metagenome (GOLD analysis project Ga0316208, IMG submission 204944) | Microbial mat bacterial communities from mineral coupon in-situ incubated in ocean water Damariscotta River, Maine, United States -... | ecosystem: Environmental > Aquatic > Marine >...
GGGAAAATAAGCGCAAATTGGTTTCACCCTATCGACATAGGGTGCTGAGATAAAAATGTACTACTTGTTTTCTTCCGAAAGAGGGGCGAAATGGGAGGAGTTTGTGTTTCAGACTCTAAACTCTAGAAAACTTACTATCTATATCTTTATTTGGACGCAGAACAACATATGCTGGACTTACCATGCCATCAAAACTTGCTCTACCTAATGCTCCCTGCCAAACGCGCATCATATTGTAAGCAATATCACCTTGTCTCACTAACAGGTGCCCATTTGCCTCAATGTTTGTTTCTGTACGACGATCAAGGTCACCACGATGAATTAAACCGTTATGTAGAGTCACGGATAACAAAGGTAATCCTTCAACACCTTTTTCTCGACTGGATGAAAAATAATCGCCTAGATGGTTATCTCCTTTATAAATATTATTCATCAGCCTCTCCCTTATTCTTCTGTGATTTTAGAAAGGCCTTGGTTGTTTTGTCAAAGTCGGATTCTATTTTCTGAATTTTGTTAAATTTTTCGTATTCTTCTATGGCTTTCTGTTCTGCCTGTTTGCGGGATATTTTTCCGAAACCATCCAGTATTTTATATTCATTGAATTCCAGAAATTTATTCACACTTTCTACGAAGCTGTCCATGGTGAAGCTGGTGCGGCGTTCTATTATTCCTTCGATATAGTCAAAAAAGCTGGATACTGCTCTTTCTAGTTTTTTGATCTCATCTTCTTGCAGGTAGTTTTTTCCGATTGTTGTATCCGATTTCAGGATGCGACCATCGGGGGAGTTTTTGTATGCTTTAATACCCATCAGGGGTTTGCTAGCATCGGCGTGGTTATAGATAATCTCTGAGGCAGTTTTACCTGTTATTGCATAATGAAATTTATCTTGTACATGAGCATAAAATTGCCTTGTTGTTTCTGATTTTGAGTCATAATCTATACTGCATTCAGCGAAGATATCAGTGATTTGTTGGTAGATTCTTCGTTCACTGGCACGGATAGAACGGATACATTCAAGCAGCTCTTTGAAGTAATCTTTACCAAAATAGCGTCCGTTTTTTAGACGCTCATCATCCATGGCAAAGCCCTTGATGATGTACTCTTTAATCAGATTGGTTGCCCAGATGCGGAACTGGGTTGCTTGCGCGGAGTTGACGCGGTAGCCCACAGATATCACCGCATCGAGGTTGTAATATTTGGTATTATAATTTTTACCGTCTGCGGCAGTTGTTCGGAATTTCCTAATAACTGAATTTTCGTCTAACTCACTGGTTTTAAATATATTTTTTAGATGCTCATTAATAGTAGGAACCTTTACACCAAACAGCTCTGCCATGCGCTTTTGCGTCAGCCAGAGTGTCTCATTATTGAGTAAAACCTCAATTTTAACCTCACTATTAGTAGGAGCAGTGTAGAGAAGAAAATCCGTCACCTCATCTTTAACGCTTAATGGGGGATATTCGCCTTCGGAACCATCTTCACTCATAGCCAAGCTCCTTCAGATAACCATCCATTTCAGTTTCCAGTCCTGCTAGTTGTGCTTTTAGCTCTTCGCGTTCTCTACGTACAGCCATCAAATCGATCTCTTCTTCTTCCTCAAATGTATCTACATATCTTGGGATATTGAGGTTGAAATCATTCTCATTAATTTCATCAAGATTGGCTAGATATGAATATTTGTCTGTGCTCTCTCTTGCCTTATAGGTCTCGACAATCTTGTTGATATTATCAGTGGTTAGCAGGTTTTGATTTTTACCTGCTTTGCATTCACGACTAGCATCAATGAACAATACATTTTTGTCGGCTTTATCTTTCTTAAAGATCAGAATTGCCGCTGGAATACCTGTGCCGTAGAAAAGTTTTTCTGGCAGACCGATAACACATTCAAGAAGATTTTCTTCTATCAGTTGCTTACGAATTTTTCCTTCGGAACTGCCACGAAATAAAACACCGTGAGGAACAACAACGCCCATGCGCCCTGTTGTTGGCTTCATTGTTTCAATCATGTGAGAAATAAAAGCGTAGTCGCCTTTTGTTTTTGGTGGAATGCCACGACGGAATCGTCCGAACGGATCATGATCAGCTTCATCGTGCCCCCATTTATCAAGGCTGAATGGAGGATTTGCGGTTACGATATCAAAATGCATCAGGCCGCCCTGATTGTGTGAAACGTTATCCAATAATTTTGGATTACGTATTGTATCTCCCCATTCAATTTTATGATTATCTTCACCATGCAGGAACATATTCATTTTGGCTAGTGACCAAGTTGAACCAATGGCTTCTTGCCCATAGAGTGCGTATTTCTTGCTGTTAAAATTTTTACGTATTTTACGTCCACATTTCATTAACAACGATGCTGATCCACAAGCAGGATCACAAATTGTGTCGCCTTCTTGTGGGTCTAATAATTCCGCTATTAAGTCGGAGACTTCAGGTGGAGTATAGAACTCCCCTGCCTTTTGCCCACCGCCAGCGGCGAAGTGCTTAATTAGATATTCGTAAGCATTACCGATGATATCTAATGCACCGACACGACTAGGACGAAGATTTAATTCGTCTTTGGCGAAATCTTCTAACAAGTGGCGAAGGATGGTATTTTTTTGTTTTTCTTCACCCAGCTTATCTGTATTAAAGCTGATATCTTGGAAAACTGATTTTGATGCATCACGTAGTTTAGTTCCGTTTGCCTCTTCCAATGCATGAAGTGCTTGGTCTATACGTTCACCATTGCCGGGTTCGTGGCGTTTTTCATACAGGGTATAAAAACTTGATCCTTCTGGAAGGACGAAGCGCTCATTCTTCATCATTTCTTGAATAAGCTCTGGTTCGTCACCGTGCTCTTCTTTGTACTTATCATAGTGATCTTGCCAAACATCCGAGATATATTTCAGGAACAACATCGTCAGAATAAAGTCTTTATATGTGTCTGCGCTGACTGTTCCACGGAAGGTGTCGCATGCTCCCCATAGGGCTTTATTAATTGCGTCTTGACTGATTGGGCTATTCATTTACTTTCGTCCTTCCATTACTTACTGACTAATAAAGTCATGTTCTAGGTTAAGCGCAACATCTTTCATGAGTTTGTCCGCATTTATTATCAGCTCATGATGAATTAGTTTTTGCGCATATATATTCTTGTGTAGTTTCAAAATAATTTCCTGCCGTTGTATAGAGGGCAGTGAAATGGGTGTTTTATCCAGTGATGTTCGTTTAATGCTTTTGGCTGCTGAGCCTTCCGCTTCTTTATCAAAGTAGCGTTGAGCTGGCATCTGATTTAATTGCCATGCAATAAATTCAGGTAGGGCATTTTGATTTGTTATACGAATAACAAAGAAATGAGGTGAGGCCACGGCGTTTTCAAAAGCGCCGTCATACAAAGTCGCAAATATGCGTGAACCACGGGCGACAAATAAAATATCACCGACTTTTAGCCAATCAGGTGCGTATTTCCCCGGTAAGCTGGTCTCTATAACGGTTTCGTGATTAAGACCAGCTTCTTCCGATACATCCTTCATCTGAATTGCATATACGCCCGTTCCAGTCTCTTCTTTTATCTTTCCACGAAAAGAATAGCCCGCCGATATGTCTGCAATTTTATCCAATCTAATCATATTTTTCCTGCATCATTATCAATGATGCTTACAATGAATCGGAAAGCAGGTTTTGTCAAGGGTTTTTATTGCATCATTGGGAGTGATGCAGATCAACTACTTTCTTTGTAGCCTTTTTCTTTTTTCTTCAATGTCTAACGATTTTTCCATATCACAAATTAATAGCTTGGCGTATGGCTTATCAAGATATTTCTTTGCATCTTCAATGACTTTTATTACCGACTTATCAGATAATTTAATCCAACGAAGAGCAATGGCCAACAATATATCCAATGAGACCACCCCTCTACTAGAATCACTTGATGCCATAATTTTTGAAAGAATTCTCTGAAAATCAGCACTAATTTCATCTGAACGTCGATAATCAAGTTCTGACGGGGTAGCACAGCGCCAGAGACACGACTGCAAGATAGAGTCATTAAATCTAACAAAGTTTTCAGGTGATACTACACTATGCTGGTAAATGTTAGATTTCAGACTATCTCCTGCTATATTATTCTCTCTGATATTTTGAAAAATAGACAAGACCGTTGCATACACAGCCTCCAAGTCAACATTACCTTCTTTTTCATAACCAGATGGCCAAAAGGCAAAGTCTTTTGTCAGCGCAAATTTGTCCGACACGTCGTTATACGACACACCAAGTAAACCATTCAAACCGATTCCACTTTTTTCCAATAAACCCTTACGTTTTACCCAAAAACCAAGCCCCTCGTGATCCTCATTTGCACGATTAATCATTTCCGTTACTAATTTTTTCTCAGCAACCCAAGTTGAATTATTCTTACTGTCTACACATAAGTTTAAGTAAGGCAAGGGCAACATCGACTTTCGAATAATATCTACGCCGTGCCGTTAAAGAATGCTCTGAATCGTATGTTATTCCCTTTTCGCGCTAAAGCATGTAATAATCAAGGCGTTATGGTGACTATATATTAACGGTTGATCGATGCGTTAGCGGCCAAATATCGCGCAAAAAACACGCAAAACTGCTCACTATTTCACATTAAAGCACAATTTCTGTGAACCAACTCATAGATCGCATTCAGGGGAATTGAGGTACACTTAAACTCAGGTTATGCAGCACACTGATCAACCGCGATATTCACGCAAAAATAAACAATAAATAGACGGAATCGACACAATGAAGCAACCCATCACCAAACTTTTACTCATCATTACCTTTGCCAGCACCCTGTTTGGCTGCGCGCTTGTTGAACCCATACCGAACACCTTTAACATTGCCATAAACGCAGACGCCAAAGTCAATCCGGATCAGGATGGACGTTCATCACCGGTGGTATTACGCATTTATGAGCTAAATTCAGACAAAAAATTTAACAGCGTCGACTTTTTTGATCTCTACGACAATGATAAAGACGTGCTCGAAAGCACATTCATCAACAAACAGGAAATGGAACTCAATCCCAACGAAAGTCGACGCGTCAGTTTTGAGCTAAATGCAAAAACAAAATACGTCGGCTTTCTGGTTGCGTTTCAGGACATCGACTCGGCCAAATGGCGCGAAGCCGTTTCAGTTGAATCTCGAAAGCCAACCGGTATTCCCGTTTATGCTCAACAAGGTTTAACCGTTAACCTGGAAAAAAACAAAATCACCATCGAAAGCAAGGACTAAAAAGGACGATAAAAAGATATGTCATGGTATAGCAAAGTTGCCTGGTCACAGGGTATGTTTGTGCAACCACAACATTTTCAACAGCAGGCCCGTTATGTTGAAGATTTTGTCAGGTCACGATGCGCAGGTCTCACACCCTATGATTGGGGAATTCACGAGTTAAAGCTGGACATCGAATTGCTCGCCCAGGGAAAAGTGGCCATCGAAAAATGCAGCGGCCGTTTTGACGACGGCACCCCTTTCAACATCCGCCACGCAGAAGATGGGCCGGTGGTGCTTGATGTGCCGGAAATTCAATCATCCACTGTTTATTTAGCCCTGCCACTACGCCGCACCGGCATGGGTGAAATCGACACACAAAATGCCAATGAAGGCCTGGCGCGATACATTGCCAAAGAGTCCGTCGCCCGCGACATTATCGATAACAACGGCAACGAAACAACATTACAAATCGCTGACCTTAATTTAAGGCTGGCGTTAGACACCAGCAACCTCGGCGACTACACCACAATTCCCATCGCGCACATTACCGAGCGCCAGCCGGACGGACAAATTGTGCTGGACGAAAATTATGTACCGCCTTGTCTCAGTTGCAAATCAGTACCAAAAATAAATCGTTACATCGAAGAGTTACAGCAACTCACGGCGCATCGTGCCGACACGCTTGCAGGCAGAATTTCGGACGGCGGACGCGGTGCCAACAGCTCATCTGAAATGGCTGATTTTCTGCTACTGCAAACCATTAACCGTTATGAGCCTTTGCTGGAGCACATGTCAAACGCACAAGACATTCATCCCGAATCGCTTTATCAACTATTTTTACAAATTGCCGGTGAGTTAACCACCTTCACCAAAAAAGATCGTCGCCCCGGTGATTATCCCGCATACAAACATACCCAATTACACGATACGTTTTCCCCCATTCTGGCAGAGCTACGACAATCACTGAGCACCGTGCTGGAACAAGCTGCTACTCAAATGGAAGTGCAACAGAAAAAATTCGGCATTTATGTTTCGCCAATTACGGACAGATCAACCATTACAGGCGGCTTTTTCGTGCTTGCCGCAAAGGCCTCGATGAACACCGACGATCTCAGGCGACATTTACCCGCGCAAGCCAAAATTGGCCCGGTCGAACAGATTCGTGAGTTGGTGAATTTACAATTGCCCGGCATTGCTTTTCGGGCGATGCCAGCAGCGCCACGGCAAATCCCCTATCATTCCGGCTTCACTTATTTTGAGCTGGATAAAAACAGCGATTTATGGAAAAAATTTGCACAGTCCGGCGGATTTGCGTTTCACATCGGCGGAGATTTCCCCGGACTGGAGCTGGAGTTCTGGGCAATAAAAGAATAAATAGATAACTGCATTATATAGAGAAAAAACATGGCAAACGATGACGATATTTTTTCCCACCTGGGTAACGGTGACAAAACAATTTTACGCCCCACTCCCCGGCCATCCGGTGGTGATAAAACCATAATCAAACCCGTGCCCAGTGGCCAGCAAACCCAGCCAACAAACGCACCACCCGCACGCCCTATGCCGCAAGCACCCGTGGCAAATCTGCATAACATATTAGATAAAACAGATACCAACCCGATTATTTCCGTCACCAAACCCCTGCTTTCATTACTCACCCGGCTTAGCCAGACACACCAGCACAATGACGTAAACAGTTTACACGCCCGTACCATTCAGGAAATTCGCAGTTTTGAAGCTAACGCACAGCAACAAAAACGCATCGACCCTCAACACATTTTAATCGCCCGTTATATTTTGTGTGCAGCAATCGACGAAACCGTTTTAAACACGCCCTGGGGGGCAAACAGCCTTTGGCCATCAAAAAGTTTGCTTAGCACTTTTCATCGAGAAAACACCGGTGGCCAAAAGTTTTTTACCCTGATGGAACGGATGCAACAAAACCCCGGTGTGAACATTGATCTACTCGAACTTATTTCGCTTTGCCTGGCACTGGGCTTTTTAGGAAAATATCGTGTCGTGCAAGGCGGACTCAGCCACATCGAAACGATTCGCTCCCAACTCCATCAGCAAATCTCCATGGTCAGAGGTGAATACGAACGTGACTTATCACCACACAGCGAAGGCATCCACATCAAACGCGCAGCGGATCGTAATGTACCGTTGTGGGTAATAGGCGCAATCGCCGGGGCTATTATTCTTGCCGCGTACGTCAGCTTTAGTGTTGCATTAAATGGTGACGCTAAACCCGTGCTTGAAAATATTCAAAATATATTTCCTATTGAAACTGAGCAGTCTGACAACTCATGAAAAATATCATAAAAATACTCACTAACCCCTTACTGCTTTCAATCGTCGGGCTCATCGCCCTTGCCGTCATGGTCTGGTTTGGTGGCCCACTCATCGCCATCAGCGACAACAAACCATTAGAATCAGACATGGTGCGCCTGCTCACCATTCTGGTCATTACCATTCTCTGGGGTTTGAATAACTTTCGCGTTCAAAATAAAGCAAAGAAAAAAGACGCCGAAATGATGGGCGATATTGCCGGTGCTGGCAGCACCAGCAGCGGTGGAAACAGCCAGGCCGATGCAGCGGATTCACAATCAACCGAAGAATCAGCCGTTGTTCAAAAACATTTCCAGGAAGCGCTAGCCGTATTAAAAGCCAGCAAAAAACGAGGCAGCCCAGGTGATGCCCAGCCCGTCCATGAACTGCCCTGGTATATTATTATTGGGCCACCGGGTTCCGGAAAAACCACCGCCTTAATTAATTCTGGCCTACGCTTTCCACTGGCAGAAAAAACAGGAAAACAACCCTTAAAGGGCATCGGCGGCACCCGAAACTGTGACTGGTGGTTTTCAGACGAGGCCATACTGGTTGATACCGCCGGACGTTACACCACGCAAGATTCTGATGAAAGCAGCGACAGCGCAGGCTGGAAAAACTTTCTTAAATTATTAAAAAAGCATCGCCCCAAACAACCCATCAACGGCGCTATTGTTACCGTCAGTTTTTCAGAACTGTTACAACAAACAGAAACAGAACGCCAACAACACGCCAGTCGTATCAAAGCCCGTTTAAACGAGCTGTACGAAAACTTGGGCATCCAATTCCCCGTATATGTTTTACTCACAAAAACCGATTTAATCGCTGGCTTTAACGAATATTTTGACAACCTCTCTAATCAGGAGCGCCAGCAGATTTGGGGAAGCACCTTTCACGCCGCCGAAAATTTTGAATCAAGATTTGATTTAAACACGTTTAAGTCAGAGTGGGACACCCTGCTCACGCGACTTACTGATCGACTTCAATGGCGCATGATGGAAGAACGCGACCTCTCCCGCCGCGCTTTAATACTCGGCTTCCCGTCCGAAATCGCCGCGTTAAAAGACATGACATCGCAGTTTTTAGATGCCGCATTTAAACCCAGCAGCTTTGACAAAGCGGTTAACTTACGTGGTGTATATTTCACCTCCGGCACCCAGGAAGGCACACCGATTGATCGCGTCATGGGCGCACTTGCCGACAATTTCGGGCTTAACCGACAAAACGTACCGGCATATAGCGGCCAGGGAAAAAGTTTTTTTCTCACTCATTTATTTCGACACGTTATTTTCCCTGAAGCCATGCTCGCCGGCACCAATCGAGCCCATGAACAACAACAAACCTGGTTACGCCGTAGCGCCTACGCTGCCGCACTGATTGTCACCGTTGCCTCCGCCGGTTTGTGGACGTCACAATACAGCAACATCAATTCACAAATCATGGCAATGGATAAACAGGTCGAAAAATATTATAACGCTATCGAAAAAGTCTCAGACGCAGACCAAGGCCCGATATTATTATTACCCGCATTAGATGCAATCCAGGCCGCACAAAACAGCGCTACCGATGACACCCGCAGCATGTTCAGCCAGTCTGGTTTGAGTCAGATGAAATCGCTCGGCCCAGCCAGTGACGAGGCCTACTTGCGTATTTTAGAAAACGCATTTTTCCCGCGCATTATCAGCGTGCTTGAAAACCAGTTAACGCAGCAGGACGCATCCGCAGATAGTCTTTTTGTGACCCTCAAAGCCTACTTAATGCTGGCAAACAGTAATCGTCTTGATAATAAGTACATTCAATCCTGGTTTAAAACTTATTGGGAAAACAAATTCCCCGGTGATGATGCAAAACAGGCCGCCCTCAACACGCATTTAAGCACCACCTTAAATAATGGTTTCGAGCCTATCTTGCTTGACCAGCGCGTGGTTAAAAACGCACGTAATATTTTGCAAAAAATCCCCTTAGCCAAACGCGTTTACGCCAGCATTAAACAGCAAGCTGAAAAAACACTGGATGTATTTTTCCTTACCGATGTCATCCACGCTGACGCCCAGCCCCTCTTTTTAAACAGACATAATGAAGAGGAGCCTTTAAACGGTATTCCGGGCCTGTTCACCAAAGTCGGCTACGAATCTTTTTTCATGGAAGAAAGCATTAAACGCAGCAAAGCCTCAACTGAGGATGACTGGGTTTATGGAAAACCAAAAAATAAAGACGACGCCAAAATCAATCCGGATGACTTACACAAAGAAATTGAAGCGCTTTACATCAGTGAATTCGTCAAACGCTGGACGGCACTTTACGGCAGCATCAAAATTGCCAGCACCAGCAACTTTGAACAAGGCCTTGAAATGCTGGAACTGCTTGCCGGCAGCAACTCCGCACTACTCTCGGCCCTTGACGCCATTAACATCAACACTGATTTACGCAACAAACCCAACGTTTTACAAAAACTCGGTAGCAACCTGACAAAACTCGGCAAAGTCGGCAAAAAAGCAGCAAAAACCAAGGCTGCAAAATCCGGCGTGGCGTTAACCCCGGTCGGTGTTGAGCTACGCAAACAGTTTAGTAAACTGATTGCCCTGTCCGAGTCAACAGCTGGCAAACCACCCGGAATCACTCGCTATTTGACGGCCTTACTTAAACTGCAAGACTATCTTGGTGAGCTCGCCACCGCACCAGAACCTGATGCAGCAGCACATCAGGCAAGTATGAAACGCCTAAATACAAACGGGAAAGACATTATCGGAAAATTACGGCGGGATGCAAAACGTTTACCCAAACCAGTCAATAGCTGGATACTCATCATTACCCAGTCCAGCTGGGAAAACATGTTAAGCGCCAGTCGTCGCCACATAAATGAAGAGTGGACCAACCAGGTACTTGATAAATACAATCAAAACATTAAAAACCGCTATCCGATTTACAAAAATGCCAGCGCGCAAACCAGCCTTGAAGATTTTTCAGATTTTTTTGCACCCGATGGTATTTACCAGAGCTTCATTAAACAAAATATTAAACCGTTTCTGAAAACCACATCAAAAAAATGGCGATTAAAATCACTCGAAGATAAAAATATTGGTTTTACCCGACAAACATTAAGACAGCTACGACGTGGAGATAAAATTGGAAAAGCGTTTTTCCCCAAAGGTACTGAAAGCATCAGCGTGAAATTTTCACTCAAACCCAGCTATCTTGACGCCAAAATAAAGCGTTTTACGCTGACACTCGACGATGACAAAGTTATCTACCGTCACGGCCCAACGCGATCCAGCAGCCACAACTGGCCTTTTTCTGATGACCCGGAATCAGGAAAAATCAGCATCAAATTTGAAACCAGTGGTGATAAAGCCGAACTCAAAAAGAAAGGCACCTGGGCATTTTTTCAAATACTGGATGCATCAAAAATCAAAACCACCAGCAGTGGCGACAAATATAAGGTTAGCTTTAGCCTGGATAGTTATGTCGCAAGATTCGATTTAAAGGCGAACAGCACAACAAACCCGTTTAATCTAAACGATGTGCATGCATTTCGTAGCCCAACAAAACTATAACGAGGAAATTATGGCAGCGGGATATTTTGGCAAACTACCCATGAGAGGTGACTTTATTCAGCGTAACATGTCTGCTGAATTTATTCACACCTGGGACAACTGGTTACAAAGCGTCATCGCCACCAGTCGCCATAATCTCGGCCACCAGTGGCTTAATCACTATCTGGTATCACCTATCTGGCATTACCTGATACCACAGCAGGCTCAAACTTATCAGCTTGGTGTGATGTTACCCAGTGTCGATAAAGTTGGCCGGTATTTTCCTTTTACCATCAGCGTTAACGTAACACCACAATCAGATGCTGCTCAGATTATTAAAAAAAATTGCGACTGGTTTAGCATGGCAGAAAACATCGCTCTGCAGGCGCTTGATGAAAGCATTAATTATGACCAGCTGAACAGCATCATCGATGAACTGAATACACAAACAGATTGCCCTCAGTTTTCACCGGCCGGCCGCACCAGCTTTCGTATACCCATCGATCAGTTGTCCTCACTTGACAGCGCGCTTGACGAATCAAAACAACACCTGCCCAGTAACCCGGAGTTTAATTTCAGTTACTGGTGGAACGAAGGCAGCAGTAACCTGCCCGGCAATCTGATTTGCTGCGAGGGCATGCCTGATGACAACATCTATACCGCCATGCTGGATGGGCAATGGTCATTGTGCCATATCCAAAACAGAGACAGCACCCAGTTAATTTAATATTTTACAATTTCACGTTTTACAATTTCATATATTGCAAAACGCTATAAGCTATAAAAAGTAGTCGTATGAATAATTTAAGCAATACAGAATTTTTTTGGCAATCAGCCAGCCAGACGCACACAGGCAACGTTCGACAATACAATGAGGACGCATTTATTGCCCGCGATGATATTCACCTTTGGGCAGTTGCTGACGGCATGGGCGGACACGAAGCTGGTGATGTTGCCAGCCAACTCATCGTTAAAATGTTAGGCGAGATTCAGGCTCACGCCACACTCAGTCACTATGTAGACCTGGTTGACGATACACTTTGCGCGGCCAACGATCAATTACGCCAACTCAGTAGAAAAGAATACAACAACCAAACCATCGGCAGCACCGTAGTTTGCCTGATAGCCATCGACAGCCACATAGCCTACCTTTGGGCCGGTGACAGCCGGGTTTATCGGGTGCGAAACCAACACATAAAACAACTCACCCGTGATCACAGTGAAGTGCAAAACATGGTTGACCAAGGACTGTTAACGGCCGACGAAGCCGAAGCACATCCCGCAGCAAACATCATTACTCGCGCAATGGGCGCAGCTGACGCATTACACTTATCGGTTGGTGTCGAAGAAACCCTGGACGGTGACATTTACATCATTTGCAGTGACGGCCTATATCGCGACATATCAGATGAGGAGTTACTTAAGATGGCGCTTCAAAAGGATGTGGCCAATATCTGCGATAACATGATGAGGCTCGCCCTCTCACGCGAAGCCAAAGACAACATTTCAACCATCATATTAAAAAGCACGATTAACCAGTGAATATCATAAACCATTTAATCAGTGATTTTCTAGATAAGAAAATAAGCTATGCCACGCTGGAGGATGCACTAAAACAAGCGATAGATACAGCGCAGAAAAATAACATTTCAATAACTGAAATGGAAAAAAGTATCGATAACACTGAGCTCAATCGTATTTTATCAACGCTGGAAATCACAAAACTCAAACAGCTTTTTCAACACCCATCCGACGACAAAACAATTATTCGTCAAGCAGGCGAAAATGAAACTGTTTTGGCATCTCCACCTAATGTCGAAAATGATTCAGATAAAACCGTTATTCATCAAACACAAACCACCAACATTGATGAAACTATTCTCAGCGATAAAACGCGCATACAACCCGAGACGATAATTAAACCAGATAATACCAACACCATTCTCGCCCCCCACGCAACAGCCACAACACAAAGCAACAATAAACTGGCCCACGGCCGCATCATCAATAATCGTTTCGTGCTTGAAAAACTGCTTGGTCAGGGTGGCATGGGCTCAGTATTTAAAGCCCGTGATTTGAGAAAAGAAGAAGCAAACGATTCAAACTCGCATATCGCCATTAAGTTTTTAAATGAGGACTTTAAGCAACACCCGCAAGCACTGATATCGTTGCAACGCGAAGCAAAAAAATCACAAGCCCTCGCTCACCCCAATATTATCACCGTACATGATTTTGACCGAGACGGTGACACCGTCTACATGACCATGGAATATCTCGACGGCTCGCCGTTAGATGAATACCTCATTGATCATAAACACACTGGCGTCAAAAAAGAAGACGCTATAAAATTTATCGACGACATGAGCCGCGCACTGTCTTATGCACATCAAAAAAATATCGTACATTCCGACTTTAAACCCGGCAATGTCTTTATTACCAAAGACGGCACGGCAAAAGTCCTCGATTTTGGCATTGCACGCGCGGTTCAACACATCGGTGAACAAAACGCGAGCGGGCAAAGTGTTGAAAGCGGCGCCAACAAAACCCAGTTTGATGCCGGCGATCTCGGCGGCTTAACTCCCGCGTACGCCAGCTGTGAAATGCTTGAAGGAAAACACCCCTCGCCCTCAGATGACATCTATGCACTAGGCTGTGTGGCCTATGAATTGCTGATCGGCGAACACCCGTTCCTAAAAAAACCTGCCACCCGCGCCCGTGATGAAAACCTTACCCCAGCACTAGTAAAACAACTCGACAAAAAACAATCAAATGCCCTGTTACACACACTACAGTTTTCAAATGAGACAAGAACTCAGGATGCGCAAACATTCATCCGTGAGTTTTTTGTTAAAAAACACAATAGCAAAATTCTGCTCGGCACACTTGCTGTTGCCGCCTTTTTGCTGATTGGCGTTGGCATCAAATTTTTCCTGGATTATCAGCAAAGAATTACAATAGAAACCCTGATTACCGAGGTGCAAAAAGGCGACCGAACCACCATTACTTATGCCATACCCGCATTAAATGCACTTGAAGGAGAAACCCGCGAAACCGTTCTCTCAGAGGTTCGCCCGATGGTGATTCAATATTACGCCAGCAAAGCATTACCCCTGGCAGATCAAAGCAAAGGAAAATATAATTTTCCCCGGGCATTAGCCACGTTAAGGGATGCTAAACGGCTCTACCCCGATTCAGCACAGGTGAATGAATTAATCATTGAATTAACCAATAGTCAAAATCAACTACTCAATGCGTTAGCATCACAAATTGACAAATTTCTTCAAAAAGGAAAGTTAACAGCAGCGGTTTACAATAACGAAATTCAGGACATTGCCGACTTACTCAAAATTGCCGCACCACAAAGCCCGCTACTAAAAGACCCCCGCATTCAACTTGCCTATGTTCGTGAAACCAGATCAGCACTAAAAATAAACAAGCTGGATGAAGCGAACATACTCATTAAAAGTGCCCTCTCGCTTCTTAGTAACGACAAAGAACTGCTCGCACTCGAAAATAATATAAAGCAACGCGAGGCGCAAGCAGCAGAAGATCAGAAGCTACTATCACTACAAAAACAATTAAAAGAAGACGGAAAAACCATTAGCGACGCCGTTCGAACCCAGGCACTTAAGCGCCACACAGAAAAACTCACCTCATTAATTAGCGGCGGTTTTACAGGAAAAAGCTGGTTAACCCAAGTACAATCTGAAATTACCGGACTAAACGCATTCGCACAAACGCGATCAGACAAACAGCAAACCCTGCAGGACGAAGCCGCCACCCTCATCGCACAACAAGCCCGAAAAATAAGACGCGAAAACCAGTTAACGGACGCCCGAAACTTACTCAAACAAGCCGAAAACATAGCCCCCGGACTTTCCATACTTAAACGCGAAAAACGCGCACTCAACATCGCAGAACGTAAACAACAAAAAATATTTACTAACAAAGAAAAATCAGCAAAAATTGCCAGCTTAAAAAAATCACTTTTAAACCAGGCGAACGCCGATGATGTAAAAGATGCGCTAAAAACCTATAAAGCACTTAAAATGGCAGCGCCGAACAGCCACTTTGTTAAAATAGAGGCCACAGAGGCCATTGCAAACGCCTATTTAAGGTTGGCAAATGGCCTCGCAGCCAGAAAAGACTATAAAAGCGCCATTCAACTAGCCGACTCAGGGGCTAAAATCGCACCCCACTATATTTCAGCAAAAGATAAAAAGAAAGAATACCTTGCTGAAACCGCCATCATAAACCTGTACAAAAGTTTAGAAGATATCAATGCCATCGACATCAACAAAAGCAAACAGCAGTTAAAAATAATTAAACAAGGCCTACCCGACAGACTCGAAATCGTACAGGCAAAAGCCTCAAAACAGGTGTTAAAGCGTATCAAAAAAATTGCCGTATCTGACCGGGACAAAGCAAAAACACTTGTCGATATAGCCCGGAGAATATTCCCTGAGAACCAGGAAATCACCGCGTTAACCAAACGTTCAAGCAAGTTCCAGTCAAGCGGCGGCCAGCCCTGCAAAACCACTTATGCCGGCCACGGAAAACGAACACGGGCAAGCTGTTTTGATATGATCAGCAACGACATACAAGCACCATTGATGATCGTTATACCTGCTGCTTCACCAAACCAACCAGCGTTCGCCATCTCAAAACACGAGGTTTCAATCAATGACTTTAACCACTACTGCCTATTATCAAAAGAATGCGTACCATCAAAAGCGAACGACCTGGAACTACCTATCAGTCAAGTTTCCATAAAACATATTAACCACTATTTAAAATGGCTATCAGAGGAAACAGATCAACTATATCAATTACCCACCGACGATCAATGGTTGCATGCTGCAAGTGCTAACGGCAAACAACAGAAACTTAGTGTCAACTGCCGCTTAATGCAGGGTAACAAACAAATCAAAGGTAACAATTTACTCGATGTAAAATCGGGGAAACAAAATGAATGGGGATTAAAAAACCACATCGGTAACGTTCAAGAGCTGGTGATGGTAAACGATAAATATGTTGCGCGTGGCGGTGCATATACAGACAGTTTCTCGAAATGTGATATCAGTTTAAAACGGCCGCATTCCGGCAAAGCGGACTCTATTACCGGCTTTAGAATTATTAAGGTATTACAAAAATGAGTGAACTGGAAGACAACCTTAACGACTACATCAATGGCAGCATCAGCTTTTTAACCTACCGTGAAAGGCGCCGCCAATACATCAATCGTTTTATCGACTCAAGTTATTTACCTGATGACACCATCCCGCTGGACGCAGCCGATCAACAAAAAATAACGGATGCAATTAAACAAAAAAAACAGGAAACAACGCCGTTAGACACATCCACTTACACTATCCCGAATAGCACGTCCAGTCAATCAGCTAAACAGTATATTGGTCTCGCCGTACTCATTATTATTGCCGTCGCCACCTGGTATTATTCCACAAAAATTACGCCCACTTCTCTATCAAGTAGCCCTGCACAAATCGAAAAAAATGCACGTGAAGTCAGTAAGAAAAATACGTTTGATCAGAAGTTTGTGATTAATTTTCTAAAAATGGACCAATGGAACGCCGATACGCTATCAGAATTTTTAGTAAAATGGCAGGCACTTTCTCGCATCGAGAAAAAACAAAGCAAACAAAGCCCGAGCTTCATTCGCCTTAAAAACAGTTTGCGTTTGAGAATTCACGAACAGCAGGCATTACAGAGTACAAAAAATAAAAATGCTGAACGCCAGGAAAATTTGCTTATCTGGTTCGCGTCACAGCTCTCTGTGACCGTCAATTAACCATATACATTTTCAAATAAAAAGCTTATTTTCCAGATAGACCACCCATCACTATCGTATCGAAGCGCCGCTTCGGTATCGAAATAATCTGACACGGACTACTGAAAACCTGCGCCTGCGTGGTTTTTTCTGGTGGGGTTATAATTCTGACCGGTAAGAATAATTTACCATTTTTAACTCGCGCCTCAGTGTCCAGCCACTCTATTCGATAGCCGTTGGTGGGTTTTCGCCCGGCAGCAACTAAAATTAATTGCTGCTCACTAAAATCAACGCTGGGTGTACTGTTTTCATCAAAGGGAAATAATCGACTTCGTGAACGAAACAATTCAACTAACGCCTGTTTATCGCGAATTTTCGTTATCGCCTTCTGCTCGATCACACAATTATTTGCGCTGTAAACCAATTTCATCGGTAAGATTTGTTCAGCACAACCGACATTCAAGGCAACAAAAAACAGACTAAGCCCTGCTATTGTCATGTTAAATTTCATCGTATCCCCATTACTGAATCTGCTTTTTCGTTTTCGGCAAACGAACAAAACCTTGAACAAAACCTTCGAGCTGGCGCAATTTTTCGTTATCAGATTGAGAACTAATCCCGAAGTTGGCAAGAATATCAACCGTAAAATCCAGTCCATTAATGTCGGTATTGATGACGTCAATCAAACTCAAACGATTAATAACAGGATAACCACCACAAATTTCAGCCAATTGACATATTAATTTATCATTATCGATATCAGACCCTGCAACAATTTTATACGAGCCAGGCGCTACATCAGCAAACTGAAAATGAAGAACGCCATTCCCTTGATCACGAGGACTAACCTGATCAACGGTACCAAAGTATTCATCGACTAACAAAATATAAAACTCACCGATGTCAGCAGTATTATCCACATTACCGACTTGCATCGAAACCTTTACGTTTAATGTATCCCCAGTACCCAGCTTAAAGGCAATATTAGCGCTGTAGGAGGAATCAGCCATTGCACGGCGGTCAACCTCTATTTTATATTGGCCCAAGCCATACACATCAACCAAGCCAGCACTCACTGTCAACCAAGGCGCATTATCACTGACTTCGATTATTGATTCAGTTTCATCACCCTGGTTACTTAATATCAGAGTAGCGCTGCTATCAAGTCCGAGTAAGAGTTGTGCCGGGTCAGATACAATCATAGCCGATTGGGCGGGAAGCACCCCGCCGTTCGCCAATTTCTGCGCTTCCTGAACCGCCTTAAGCGCATCAATTAAACCATACCCATAAATATCATCACGCCCTGTCGACCCAAGATCCATAGTGATCAACCCGGCCGATAATAATCTATCTATATCGGAAGGGGTAATACCCGGATAAACGGCCCGCATTAAAGCAAAAACACCAGCGACATGAGGTGAGGCCATCGAAGTCCCTTGATAGTACGCCCACGAAGGTTTCCGAATACCGCTGGAATCATCCGCAATGACACTCAATACCCCGTCACTTTTTCCATCGTCATTTAAATCGGCACTTGTATCTCCGCCCGGCGCAGCAACATCTATACGCGAGCCAAAGTTAGAATAAGGTGCCGGGTTATTCGCAAAGTCAGTGGCGCTCACGGAAACCACGCCATCATAAGAAGCCGGATAGCTGAACTGACGAATGCTTTCATTACCTGCCGCCGCAACAACAATCACCCCTGCGTCTCGCGCGAGCGAAAATACATTTTGTAACGCTGGATCATACGGGCCACCACCCAGACTAAGATTAATAATATCTGCTTTCTGAGCTGGCAAAATGCCACCGTCATTACTCAAGCCCGACGCAAAGCGAACGCTTTGAATTAAGTCGTAACTAGTCGCACCATCTCTACCGAGTACGCGCACAGGCATTATTTTCGCACCCCAGGCGACACCCGCCACCCCGTAATTATCATTGCTCCTGGCTGCTATCGTACCGGCAACATGTGAGCCATGCCAACTACTGGAATTAAGCTGGGCGCCGTCACCTGGGTCATCGGGGTTATTATCAATGCCATCGCCATCTAACGCATTTCCCCTATCGCGGATAAAATCGTAACCATCAACTAGTTGTCCAATAAAATCAGGATGCGCCAGATAAACACCAGTATCAATCACAGCAACAATGACGTCGCTATTCACTCGATTGCCAAGCGTAATATCCCAGGCCTGCGGCAACTTAACTGCCGGGTAATGCCATTGAGACTCATAGTTCGTATCATCTGGCACCCTTAACGACTGAAGAACATAATTTGGATGGACCGCTTGTATATCAGCATGCTGTCGCAGATGCTTAATTTGATGTAACGTTTTCTGTATTTGATAACTTTTGGGATTTTTAATCGTTAATACGTCATCAAAATTTTTCGGGTTAACGTTTGACACAAAATTCTGTTTACTAGACTCAAAACTTGCCAGGCTTGCGCGTGAAACATCATGGTGGCTCAACTGCATCGTCTGATCACTGGCCACCAAATTACCAATATGTGCCGTTGGCTTGAATTGGACAATGGCTTGCCCTGGTACAAAATTTGTCGAAGTCACACTTAAAGAATTACCCTGACCATTTACCTTACCCAGCGATAAAGTATATTTTGATGCCCCTTCATACGCATAAACCGAAATATAATATTCGCCATCGGCAGGCACGGAAATAGTCTCATATTCTGTCTCCGAATCAGACCAGGCAATAATCTTTAAATCCATATCATATAACTCGACATCCAGGTCACCCTGAAAAATACCGCCAGCGGTGAAATCAACAACCTGCAAATTAATCGTTTGATTTTTTTGCAAAACGACACGAAAGACATCAAATTTATCAGAATAAAATGCAAAACGATCTTGCTGCGGAAAACGTCCTGTCCCGGTTGATGTCAAAAAACCCTGAACGATGGCAAAGTTTGGAATCTGCTGAGCCGTGATAGGTGTATTATTACTCACATTAGGGGCTGCGAAAGGGTCATTCACATCACTGTCGACATAAATACGGGGCGCAACTCTGACACCCCCCGACACAGAAACTGACACATTCCCAGCTGTACAGTAAATATCAATATCCTGAACATCCGCTGCATTAATTTGACCACTGGCATTACTGATCGAACAAATCTGACCATCAGGGTTCTGGCGGATTGCCACATTGTAAATATCAGTATTGTTGAGCTTTTGGGAAAACACAAAACTGTCGTTACTGCTAATCAACAACGTATCAGTCTCATTATTTTGAATTATCAGCGTGGCGGTCAGCCCGGTAACCCTGACGCCAACACTAAACTCATTACGGATCGGAACGGGAGGAGTTACGGGAAGAGGCATTACAGAAGACGTTACCGTAAAACGAATATCAACTGGATCACTCGCCAAAACATTATCACCTACGACAAGGCGAGCCACATAATCACCGGGTTTGTCGACGGTAACCTGCGGCTTTTTAGCTGAGGTATCGGAAAACTCAGCTACACTGCCATCAGGTCGCTGTAGCCACTGCCACTGAAAATAGAGTTTATCCCCGTTCGCATCCGCACTGGCGGAGGCGTCAAATGTGATGACAGCGCCAACCTTTATGTTATCTGAATTAAGTAACAGCGCCTTCGCTTCGGGCTTTATGTTAAGTGCGGTATCAACAACATCATTTTTCGTTTGCCGATCACCGTCTATACCGCAAGCCGCCACAAGAAACGTTATACAACCCAGCAACAATGCTCTCATTTTCTATTATCGATCACTGTATCGCATCTCAAGTTTTAATTGTTTTATGCCGGCCCAAAGCTCACTGTTAACAACAATCAATAGATAAAAAACTACTTTTTCAACATATCCTTCAAACTGGCAAACGGATTAGACGTCGCCCCCTGGTTTTGTTTTTCGCCCTCACCTACCCCGATTGCATCAAGCAAACGCTGATGCTCATTGTCATGACAATACAAACACAATAATTCCCAGTTACTACCGTCAGCGGGATTATTGTCATGATTATGGTCACGATGATGCACCGTGAGTTCGGTAATATTTTGACGACTAAACTCCCGGCTGCAACGGCCGCATATCCAGGGATACATTTTTATTGCTCTTTCACGATAAGATTTTGCACGTTCGTCCTGATAACGACGATTGTCCGCAACAATTTTATCGAGTCTATCTTTTGAAGACATTTTATCTGTCACTTTTTTAAATCCATATCCAATAAACAGCGACTAAAACAATTTACCATCCAGCAAATAACGCCATTGCCCCGGCTGCAATTTTGCCATCGGCACACGCCCAATCCGAATTCGCATCAACACTTCAACCGTTAATCCCACTTCTTTACACATAAACTCAATTTGACCAGGTTGCACGTTTTTCAGTACAAAACGCAAACGATCTTCATTTTGCCAGCTGACTTTGGCTACGGGCAGCGACCAGGCGTTTCGCTTCATCACTTCGTTGAGTTGCTCTAAACCGTCAGGTGCTATCTCTTCACTGACTTGGGCAATGTATTCCTGCTCATTCTTGTTATCATTTTTTTGCAGCCTGTGTGCGATCCGTCCATCCTGGGTAAACACCATCAAACCCGTTGCACCGGCTTGCAGTGGAATGGTTGGCAACAGTCTGGCAAAGTGCCGCTTTAAAGTGCGAATCCCGGTGCGATCATCCGGCGAGCGCGTTTCGGGTGTAATTAATTTTACTGCGAGATCAGGGCTTTCAAGATCATACATTTCAGGCATATTTAAAATAATGGTTGCGGGTAAGGTCGGCTCTAACGTGGCGTCGCCATGCAACTCGACTTTTTGATCAAGCACTTTAAATTGCGGTAAATCGACAACTTCACCATCAACTAGTACCCAGCCGCCTTCAATGTATTTTTCTGCCTCGCTGCGTGAGCAGTGAATAATTTCAATCAGGCGTTTAGCGAGACGTTTTGGCTCGACCATCATTAACCCAACGTCTTTTTCACAATTTCATACACGTCTTTAGCAATACCATCGTGTTTTAAAATGCGATGCAACTGATCTTTTATTAGAGTCTGACGAGATTCGTCATAACGAGTCCAGGTAGAAAAAGCGTTTGCTAACCGAGCTGACATTTGCGGATTTAAGTCATTAAGTTTAATAATATGATCGGCATAAAACTCATAGGCTTCACCATCGGCTTGATGAAAAACCACCGGATTTCCAAAACCCAAACCACCAACAACCGATCTGACTTTATTCGGATTTTTTATGTCAAACGCCGAATGTTCAACCAGCTGTTTTATATGTGAAAACGTGCCAGGCAAAGTGCTTCGAGACTGTATACCAAACCATTTATCAACTACCAACGGGTCATGCTTCCACTTTTGATAAAAGTCATTTAAAACAAACTCACGTTCCTCGCACTCAGTATTCGCCAAACAGGCAAGTGCTGCGAGTGAATCAGTCATATTGTCGGAATTAGTGTATTGCTTCATTGCCAAATCAATCGTTTCTTCCGTTTTCAAGCGCACTAAATAAGACAAACACTGATTTTTTAAACTCCGACGACCAATCTGCTCTGACGCAAACTGATACGACTCAACGATATTATTTTCCTGATAGACGCGTGAAAAATCAGGCGACAGGGCTTTTGCCAGCGTTAAGCACAAAAACTCTCTTGAAACATGAATCGCATTAGGGTCAACCACCTCATACGCTTCTGACAACAGTATTTCGTTGGGAATAGACAAAGCCTGAGTCGTCAGCGATTTATCTGCGGCGGTATTGTTTAACACCTGCCCCATTGCATCAACAAAAGCTTCAAACACACCCATGGGGCGCATCGCTTTATTGTCCTCAACCAGTTCCTGTATAACGATATTTGATAATCGCTGCCCAGCATCCCAACGATTAAAATCATCATTATCTTTCGCCATCAAAAAGCGTAACTCATCTTTTGAGTAGTCAAAATTCACTTTCACCGGCGCTGAAAAGCTGCGCAGCAATGAAGGTAATGGCGGCTCTGAAATATTTTCAAAGACAAATGTTTCTGCCGGTTTTTTGATATCCAGCACTGGCTGTGTTAACGATTCCCCCTCAATGACCAACGGAAAATCACCACCACTAGTATCAAGCAACCCGACATTAAACGGGATATGAAATGGCTTTTTGCTTTCCTGCCCCGGCGTCGCTGCACAACTTTGTTTTACGGTGAGCGCATATTGTTCTGCTGCGTCATCATAAACACCACTCACATCTAAAACAGGGGTTCCAGCCTGGTCATACCAATTGCTAAACTGGGTTAAATCATATCCCGTGGCGTCTTCCATTGCCGTGACAAAATCTTCTGTTGTCACCGCCTGACCATCGTGTCGTTCAAAATATAAATCCGTGCCCTTACGAAAGTTCGTTTCACCCAATAATTGATGAATCATTCGTACAATTTCGGCGCCTTTATTGTAAATCGTCACGGTATAAAAATTACTAATATCAATAAACGACTGAGGCCGAATAGGATGCGCCATTGGCCCGGCGTCCTGAGGAAATTGCGCCGTTCGTAAAACATTGACGTCGTCTATGCGTTTAACCGCCTTTGATGACATGTCGGCAGAAAACATTTGATCACGAAAAACCGTAAAACCTTCTTTTAAACTCAATTGAAACCAGTCACGACAGGTAACCCGGTTACCACTCCAGTTATGAAAATATTCGTGCCCGATGATGCCTTCGATATTATCAAAATCGGCATCGGTGGCCGTTTCGGGTTTTGCCAGAACACAGGCAGAATTAAAAATATTCAGGCCTTTGTTTTCCATTGCCCCCATATTAAAGTCATTTACGGCAACGATCATAAAAATATCTAAATCATATTCCCGGCCATATACGTCCTCATCCCATTTCATGGCTTTTTTTAATGAAACCAATGCGTGATGGCATTTGTCGATATTGACTGATTCAACAAAAATTTGCAGCACCACTTCTCGACCTGAACAGGTAATGTACTTATCTTCCTGCATATCTAAATCACCTGCCACCAAGGCAAATAGATAAGCCGGCTTAGGAAAAGGATCATGCCATTTGACCCAGTGATAGCCACTATCCAGCTCGCCGGATTCAATATTATTTCCGTTAGAAAGCAAAACGGGGTATCGAGATTTTTCTGCCGTAATCGTGGTCGTGAAAATCGACATCACGTCCGGCCGATCCTGATAGTAGGTAATACGCCGAAAACCTTCTGCCTCACATTGCGTACAATACATACCACTGGATTGATATAAACCCTCAAGCGCAGTATTTAACTGCGGTTTCATGCTTGTCGTAATGGTCAAAACACTTTTATCGGGCATATTATTAATGCTGAGGGAGTCATCCGTTAACACATAGGCCGAGGCGTTCAGTTTTTTGCCATCAAGCTCAACGCTAATCAACGTCAATTCATTGCCGTGCAAAAAAAGAGTTTTGGTATTCAAACTTGATTTCGGGTTTTTAGAAATAAGCTGTGTGGAAACAACCGTTGTTTCGTCTTCGTTCAGGGTAAAATTCAGGTCAACACTTTCAATCAGATATTCCGGTGGTAAATAATCTTTTAAATAAGTGGTTTTTGGCATCGAGTCTGTTGTTTTCATCTGTTTTGTTCATCCTGATCAGTTTGAGACAATTGTTTAATATATTGAAAAATCGCTTTTTTTGACTTCGTCACCAGCTTTTCATTCTTTTTGTTATTTGCATTGCGAATCAACTGACGTAACTGCTGGGTATCAGCCTGGGGGAACGATTCGAGAAACAAGCTCACGACATCGTTTCCACCGCCGATGAGTTTTTCCCGCCACTGCTCAATTGCTTTAAATGCCTTTGTTTCTGCCGAAGCCGCACCGTCAAGTCGTGAAAGCAATAATTTAATTGCTGCCATGTCGAGGTTTTCATCGCGCATCAGTTTGCCGATAAACTGCAACTGGCGCTTTTTACCACCATGAGACTGTATGGATTGCGCTAATTTAATCGAATCAGACAGGGTTTCAGGTAAGTCCAGTTGATTCAACTGCGCTACCGACAAACCCACCAAACGCTCACCGATTACCTGAGCCGCCTCAGCTTCGAGTTTTTTTTGAGTCCGACTCTTTTCAAGCGAGTCTTCAAATTGTGCCTGATCTTCTTCCATTTCAACACCTTAATACTTGTACCAGCCAATAATTTAACACCCTGAGCAGTGATTTGGCATGCACATTTGCAAAATCAGACTTTTCAATATAAAAATAAAGTCTTAGAATGGGCCATTCTCTTATAACAACCAAACAAACACAATTAAATGTCCGTACGGTCCGTACGCCTGGCAACACTAATAATCTTGGTGCGATGCCCGGAAACAGTTTTTTAACTAAAATATCACCCTGGAGTTTAAATGAGTCAACTAGCAGCAAATAACGGCATTCATTGTAATAACTGCAACTATGAAGGCGCCGCAAAAACCAACAGTTCTACCCTGTTCCTGATTTTTTTCGTGCTGTTATGTACATCGGTATTTTTTTTACCGCTTATCATTCTTTCATTGGTATACATGGGATACATTGTATCCAGGCCGGCCAAAAAATTCTGCCCCGAATGTAAATCAGCTGATATCAGAAATTTAACAGACGAAGAAGCGGGCTTATCTGCCAACAACCTGCCTAACAACGACTTAAGCTTGAACACCTCAAAAATAGACGATAAAACACAGAAAAAAATATAATAAAAATACTAGAATGTCGTTTCCCTACAAAAATAATAATAAATGGGTTGACGAAAAGACCACACTGAGGTGGAATAGCGCCATACCTTGGTGACAAGGTCAAGAATTGTAAATATCTAAAGCAATTTATACCAAAACGAAAGCTGGAGGGAGGCTACTCGTGAAATCTAAACTAACTGCTGTTTTTTTAATCATTTTCGCATCTGTATTCTTAACTGGACAGGCTACTGCAGCTACCGGTGTCAATCTGAACGGGCCTAACTGGTTAGGTCACCTTAAACTCGAAAAAGCGAAATTAAAAGCTATCCAGAAAGCATTCAAGAAAGCACTTGATGCACCGGTAGACGCCGAACAACAATGCGGCGAAGCTCGTCAAGATTGCTCTGTGCGCGCAGCACGTGAATGGAAAGTCGACGGTCAAAAATACCGTGAAATGGTGATCTACCTTCACACAATTGGTCATGCATCACGCGCAGTTGGCCAATCTAATGGAAAATGGCCAGCGATCGCAGCCAACTAACCTAACACCGCAACATAAGTTCGTTCAGTTTCACGCGGGCAGTTCGGTGACTGCTTTATTAAGACCAATTTGCGATGCTGTAGCCATACCATAAAGAAGAAGAAAATGGCGCAGCGGGAGGGATCGTAAGTTTTAATAGAGCTATTACAAAAGACTGCTCGCGTTTATTAAAAACACTTCATATTATTATCTTTTCTTCTTTTAAATAGCGTATACTTACCAATCGGACACAATAAGTAAGACGTCATCGGAAACAATTCCCCTGTTGCCTCTTACCTACCATTTTTTGTTATTTTTTGAAGAATAAATCGTATGCATCAGTTACCCCTTAATAACCTTAATGTCCTTTCTCAGGACTTGTTGCCAACCCCTGCAAAAGTCAAAAATGATTTGCCCTTGTCAGCGAAAGCCGAAAAAGTCATTCTTGAAGGCCGCGAAACAATCCGCAACATTCTCAATCACAAAGACCACCGATTGTTTGTTGTCGTAGGGCCATGCTCTATTCACAACACCGATGCTGCGCTCGAATACGCAAAAAAACTGAGAGAACTGGCCGACAAAGTCAGTGACACACTGTATATTGTCATGCGCGTTTACTTTGAAAAACCACGCACGACTGTAGGCTGGAAAGGCCTAATCAATGATCCAGCTATGGACGACTCGTTCCAAATAGAAAAAGGCCTCTATACCGCCAGAAAACTCTTACTCGATATCGCTGAAATTGGCCTACCAACATCAACTGAAGCACTCGACCCGATTTCACCTCAATATATTTCAGACTTAATCACCTGGACAGCAATTGGCGCACGTACCACAGAGTCTCAAACGCACCGTGAAATGGCCAGCGGCCTGTCTACCCCCATTGGCTTTAAAAACGGCACCGACGGCGGGCTTGATGTAGCCATTAACGCAATGCATTCGGCCTCGCAGGGGCATCATTTTCTTGGCATCAACCAGGAAGGACAATGTGCGGTATTCCACACCCGCGGCAACAAATACGGTCACGTCGTGCTTCGTGGTGGCGGGGGAAAAACCAACTATGACTCCGTTAGCATCAAACTTTGCGAAAAAGAACTCAAAAAAGCAGACTTGCCACTGAGCATCGCGGTGGATTGCAGCCATGGCAACTCGAAGAAAAAGCCGGAGCTACAAACACTCGTGATTGAAAACTGCGTTAACCAGATCATCGAAGGCAACCAGTCCATCGTCTCTTTCATGCTTGAAAGTAACCTTAACTGGGGCAATCAATCTATTCCGGAGAATCTCACAGACCTTAAACACGGCGTATCTGTCACTGATGCCTGTATTGACTGGGACACCACAGAAAAAGCCCTGGTTGAGGCAAGAGACAAATTACAGGCGATATTACCAAAGCGCTTTTAAGCCACCACGATCAGACATCATATTTACAATTCGTCAATTTATGGGTCAATTTTTTTCGTAAAACAGCTTCACTCTGGTGAGCATGTAAGCCCACTCATTTACGCTGCAATAGCTTACCGTATTTAGCATTTGCGTCAGAAAATGTTTTCTGACGCATTTCCTGCATACTAAAACTGGTACTAGGTGTCTGTCGGACTTAGGTGACCGTAGCGAGGGAAAGCCATTTTGAGACAGATTTTTCGTTCATTTGAGGCGAATAGTCATTCTACTTAACGATAATGAACGGAAAAATCTGACCAAAATGGATTTTCCGCAGTAGATTCATCCTAAGTCCGACAGGCTCCTGGTGTTGCCAACCTAACACCCACACCATAAGCCGTTACCCCTGGAATATATCATGCCCGAAAAAACCTTTTCCCTCTTTGCTACCACCGCCAAAGGTCTTGAAGACCTGCTCGACAAAGAATTAGCCGCACTGGGGTTAAACGAGGTCAAACAAAAAAAAGGCGGCGTGCATTTTACCGCAAATAGCAAAGACGCAATGAAGGCCTGCTTATGGTCACGAATCGCAAATCGTATTTTACTTGAAATTAAATCATTCGACGTTCCCGATGACAACGTCCTGTATGAAAACATCTATGCCATAGACTGGAGCCAGCACCTCTCAATTCGCGACAGTTTTGCAATTGACTGCTCGGTTAGCCGCTCTCAAATAAATCACAGCCATTACGCGTCACTCAAAACCAAAGATGCCATCGTTGATCAATTTAGAGAGAAAACCGGCGACAGACCCGAAATCAATACCGAGACACCCGATCTGCAATTAAATTTATACATCAACAATGATAAGGCTGTTATCTATCACGACCTGTCCGGCGAGAGTTTACACAAACGCGGTTATCGTCTCGAAGGCGAACACGCGCCTCTAAAAGAAAACCTCGCAGCAGCCATACTCATGCGCGCACAATGGCCTGAAAAGACGAAAAACAAACAAGCCTTTGTTGACCCCATGTGCGGCTCGGGCACCCTTGTGATTGAAGCCGCATTAATGGCGGCCAATATTGCACCAAACATAAACAGAGAACGTTTTGGTTTTCATCAATGGCAAGATTTTGATGAAGCTGCCTGGCATGCGTTAAAACAAGACGCGCATGAGAAAAAACAATTAGGCCTTAAAACCATGTCATCCGTCACAGGCTACGATACTAGCGTTCACGCCATTCGCGCTGCAACCATGAACGCACGAAAAGCCGGACTGGAAAATTATGTCCACATCGAAAAAAGAGACATCACCGAAGCAACACCCCGAAAGCAGGATGACACCGGCCTCATTGTCGTCAACCCGCCTTACGGCCAACGACTCAACGACAAAGAAGAAGTAAATGAGTTATACCACACCATGGGTGAGCAATTTAGAAAGGTATTTTTAAACTGGGATGCCAGCGTGTTTACCGACAGCCTTGAACTGGGTAAACGCATTCCACTACGCGCAAAGAAAATCCACAGCCTTTACAACGGCGCGCTTGAATGCAAATTGTTGCATTTCAAAATTGCGCCCGAAAACTTTTTTGATTCTAACCGAAAATTTAAACCACTATCGGCTGAAAAGAGAAGTGAAGGTGCAAAAAGTTTTGAAAACCGCTTGAAGAAAAACATCAAACACCTGACTCGCTGGGCAAACCGTGAACAAGTCAGCTGTTATCGTGTTTATGATGCCGACATCCCGGAATATTCACTGGCCGTTGATTTGTATTACGCCGACAAATTGTACGTTAACGTACAGGAATACGAAGCACCAAAAACCATTGATAAAAAAGTGGCCGCCTATCGGCTTGATGAGGCCTTAAACATTATCACAGAAACATTTGGCTTAAGCTCAAATGAGCTTTTCATTAAACAACGCAAACAACAAAAAGGCACTGATCAATACGAAAAACTGGACAGTGACAGCAAATCATTTGTGGCTGTAAACGAAAACCAGCATCAATTCTACGTCAATTTCACCAACTACCTTGATACCGGGCTTTTTCTTGACCATCGAATCACCCGCAAGTTAATTCAGGACATGGCTTCAGGAAAGCGTTTTCTCAACCTGTTCTGTTACACTGGTAGCGCCAGCATATACGCTGCAAAAGGTGGTGCTAGTAGCACGACCAGTGTTGATATGTCGAACACCTATCTTGAATGGACTAAACAAAATTTTGAGTTAAATGAGATTTATGACGATGCACATCAGTTTATCCGGGCTGACTGCATTAACTGGATGGAAAACCAGAACCAGAAATATGACTTGATTTTTCTTGATCCGCCCAGCTTTTCCAACTCTAAACGTATGGAAAAACAGTTTTCAGTTCAACAGGATCAAATCCCCCTAATCGAAAACGCGCTTTCCCTGTTAGCCGATAATGGCATCCTGATTTTTTCAAACAACTTGAGAAATTTCAAACTTGAAGAAAGCGCGTTTGAAAATGTCAGCATTGAAAACATCACTAAACAAACCATGCCAGAAGACTTTAAGCGGAATGCAAAAATTCACAATTGCTGGAAGTTCACGCGGACATAGTCAGCGCCATGATTATCATTTCTCATCACGTTTCCATTCCGAGTAATGAAGTCAGTTTGACCGCTATTCGCTCGCAGGGGAGTGGTGGTCAAAACGTGAATAAAGTATCAACCGCCATTCATCTGCGGTTTGACATTAACGCTTCCTCGCTGCCCGAGTTTTACAAAGAGAAACTGTTAGCGCTTAATGATTCACGAATCAGTACCGATGGCGTTATTGTCATCAAGGCCCAAAGCCACCGAAGCCAGGAAAAAAACAGGGAAGATGCGATAAAACGCCTGCAGGAACTCATCAAAAACGTCGCAATAACCAGAAAAAAAAGAAAGCCAACTAAACCCTCAAAGTCTTCTCAACGAAAAAGACTCGATAAAAAAACCAAACACAGCAACAAAAAAGCACTGCGCGGGAAGTTTCACGAATAACGCATAAACTTAGATTCTAGGAGCCTGTCGGACTTAGGTGATCGTAGCGAGGGAAAGCCATTTTGAGGCAGATTTTTCGTTCATTTGAGGCGAATAGTCATTCTACTTAACGATAATGAACGGAAAATATAACCAAAATGGATTTTCCACAGTAGATTCATCCTAAGTCCGACAGGCTCCTGATAAAAAAACAATGCGCCGAGCATTTACGGGTCAAATGCAACCGTCTCTTTAGTCACACCTAACGGCTCAGGACTTCGAACCACCTCAAGCAATTGATCCACTTCCATCTGCAAAGCAATTAACGACTCATTGCCTGCCTGCACCTTAAGCCCTTTCTCAATGTGTTTTTTCGCCTTCTCATAATTTTTTTTGATAATCTGACGGTTCGCCATATAAGCATAAGCGTCAGCAATATCTGCGATACCTTCCATCGCGTGAACGTTATCAGGATCAATATTCAATATGGCCTCATACATTGCATAGGCATTGTTATCCTTTGGGCGAGTAAATTTTAACTCGCTGAGATAAACACGCGCACGCTGCAAATATGAATCAATTTCTTCTGAAATTTTAATTGCAGATGCTCTCGCATCTTCGACATCTCTTTCAGAAATTAACAAGGGTAATATATGTGCCTGCAACTGCCCTACAAGTACAGGCATCGCATTCACTTCGGCTTTCGTTATTCTCGGGTCTTCAACCGGGGCCTGTCTTTTTTTAACAGCATCTGTCAACTCAAAATCTGTGATTTCCATATCGCGTGCGACTTGTTCTGAGGTAACGTGTTCTGAGGTAACGTGTTCTGAGGTAACGTGTTCCGAGGTAACGTGTTCCGAGGTAACGTGTTCTGAGGTAACGTGTTCTGAGGTAACGTGTTCTGGGGTAACATGCTCCAGCACAACATGCTCTGTTTTCGTCGTGGCCAATGCTGTGCTACCAGCACCGGTTTCAGTATTGTCAGCAAGAAAAAGATCCATCTTCGCCGGGTTTTCATTTCTCGGAAAAAATACGATTAAAGAGAACATCAACGCCGCGAAAACGCCGCCACCAAGCATATATTTTCGATTCCCGATTGATAATTTTTCGGGAATAGAAAAAGCAAAATTTGACCAGAAGATCCCCCTTTCAGTATTAGGCATAGAAAAATCAGAGCCAAGGTTTAAGCTTGGAATATGGAGTGGTGATTTCTCAAAATCAGGGTCAGCACCAGCATCAAATCCGGGCTCATTCAAGTTTTCCATTGCTACTGGCTGGCGCAAAGAAGAGTCAACTATCTCTTCCGCAAAGCCGGGAGAAAAATCCATTTCAGAGACGTTGCTTAACCGTGAATCATACTCATTCAGCGCATCCACCAGCTGAAGGCCATTGCGATAACGTTGCTTCGGTTGTTTTGCGAGCAATTTATTGATGACAGGCTGAAAACCAAAATTATCTTCCGGCAAATAGGGGATAAGTTCGTTTACATTATCGACATCAGAAGTGGCAATATACGACCTTTCATCAAAACGTTCTGCGGTTATCATCTCAAACAGCAGTACGCCCAGACTGTACAAGTCTGACAATTCATCGGTAACATTGTCTTCAATATATTCAGGGCTGTGGTATCGACTAAAAAGCGGTTTATGCTCTGCGGAATTTTTAGGCACTAACTCCAGCGCCAATAAAATCGCATTTCCGTATGAATCAAAAAAGATATTGTCTGGATGAATGTTTCCGTGCGCATACCCTTGCAAAGACAAAAAGTGCAAACCGCTGGCTAATTGGGAGATCGTATCCAACGCGAATGCCACCGATACAGGTTTGCCTAAAAATGAAGATAAGGTTTCGCAACCGATATAGTCACTAACAAAATATTGCTGAGAATCGATTTCGCCATAGTCAACAACGGCGGCGACGTGAGGATGAATCATCTGCGATTGGCTGTCACCCGAAATCATCCTCATTAAAAATTTGGGACTAATTTCGTATGCCTCATTCACAAGACTCAGTGTGAATAACTTTTCGGTCTCTTTTTCCTTAGCACGAAAAACGCGAACAATATCATTCTCACACAACTGTTTTTCGAGCACATAATTATGTATGAGTTTCATATAGCCACCGCAAACGATAATAGACTATCATTATTTCGCATCTTCATGTTGCGCCTTATACAAGCACCAGGCATGGCAAGCGTTTACACTCTTCAAATACTTAGACCGGAAGCCTATCCAGGAACTTGTCCGGGGTAAAAAAGATAAAAATTTATTTATACAAACACAAATAAGCACTTTCAGCATCAATTTTAACCTTAAACGTCACATCCGCCTCAACAACAAACATTTCACTCACTGCAATTTCGCGCCACTGCGTTTTGCCGGGCAACATGACGGACATTTCACCACTAACCAATGTCATGTGCTCGACGCAATTTGTGCCGAATTCATATTCACCAACAGCCATAACACCGACGGTTGCTTTATCATCACCCGCCTTAAACGCAAGTGATTTTACCTTACCATCAAAATATTCATTAACTGCAAACATCTTATTTTACACTACCTTTTTTACTATCATTTGTGACGTAAATCACTGATCAATAAATTTAACACGAAGGCTAAGCTGAATTCACAAAGTCAAAACCAGTTAATGCTGCATAAGGCATTCTAGAACGCATCTTATGCCTAATCAATAAATTAGACACAAGTTTAGACGATCCATCAGAAAACACCAAAATTAAGCACACCCACAACAGGTGTTTCGGCTGAAATTTTGAGTTTACACGTGAAGGGAATAAATACAAACATGAAAAATACGCCCCCCTGAGTTATTCCAGGTTAAATAATTCAGGGGTGTCGGCTATTAAACCGACAGCCACTAAGCCAGTTTATCGTCTGCGATGCGATATTTCGGATCTTCAATGACGTTCACTTCGACCAGATCACCGGCTTTTGACAATAACAATGTACACTCATTACTTAGATGAACAAGGTGGAGTTTTTTATTCAGTTTCAAATAACGGTCTGCCAGGGAATCAATCGCTTCAATTGCAGAATGGTCATACACGCGGGAATTTTTGAAATCAATGATGACGTTGCTGGGATCTTCATCAGGCGTAAACAAATGATTAAAATTGTGAACACTGCTAAAAAATAACGGTCCGTTTAACTCATAAATCTTCGTACCTTCTTCCGTCACTTTAGTCACAACCGCGATATTTTTCGCATGGTTCCAGGCAAAAACCAGCGCAGATACGATAACACCGACAATCACGGCAATCGCTAAATCAGTCGCAACCGTCACACCCGAAACAAGAATTAAAACAAAAGCATCTGCTTTGGGCACCTGTTTCAAAATCCGGAAACTCGACCATTCAAACGTACCAATAACGACGATGAACATAACCCCAACCAGCGCTGCCAGCGGAATCATTTCAATCAACGGAGAAGCAACCAGAATAAACAGGAGTAAAAATAATGCCGCCGAAATACCAGACAAACGACCACGGCCACCGGAATTGACGTTAATCATACTTTGACCGATCATCGCGCACCCCCCCATACCACCGAACATGCCCGCGACTGTGTTCGCAACACCCTGACCAACGCATTCTTTATTACCCCGGCCGCGAGTTTGCGTCAGCTCATCAATTAACGTCATCGTCAATAATGATTCGATCAATCCGATAGCCGCTAAAATAAAAGCGTAAGGTAAAATGATCCATAATGTTTCAAGGGTAAAAGGCACGTCAGGAATGTGAAATTCCGGGAAACCACCACCAATCGAGGCAACGTCACCCACTGTGCGAGTGTCCAGGTTTAAACCAATAACCAGGGCAGACACCACCAGAATGGCAGCCAACGTCGATGGGATAACGCGCGTCAGCAATGGGAAATATTTAATAATGGCCATGGTTAAGGCAATTAAGCCAACCAGCGTCCATAACGGAGAACCACTCATCCATTCCGTTACACCACCTTCGCCAGTGGTTTGAAAATTACTCAACTGGGCAAGAAAAATAACAATCGCCAAGCCATTCACAAAACCCAGCATCACCGGGTAAGGCACAATGCGGATAAATTTACCCAATCGAAACAAACCGGCAGAGATTTGAATAATGCCCATCAAAACAACCGTCGCAAATAAATACTCAACCCCGTGTTCTGCAACCAGCGCAACCATCACAACCGCCAATGCACCCGTCGCACCTGAAATCATACCCGGCCGCCCACCAATGGAAGCGGTAATTAACCCCACCATAAAGGCAGCATATAAACCAACCAGGGGATGCACACCTGCAACAAACGCAAAAGCAACGGCTTCAGGCACAAGTGCCAGCGCAACCGTTAAACCAGACAAAATATCATCCTTGGTGTTTGCGACACGATTTACAAAAATTTGGAACATATAGACCTCGTTAGGGGGTAATTGAGGATGAGCAAAAAACGAACGAGAAATCTCAATGGAATGCGACGAATGAGCAAATAATTAAACTGCATTTCATGAAAAAGGCGGCGTAATCTATCAAATCCCAGTTAAAATGTCAATAAATCGACATTTTTTCAGCATATTAACCAGGCTTAATATTGAAATAATATATCTCCACCATAAAATAAAATAAAGATGAGCAAAAACAACAAATTAGAAAACTTATTCAGGTCATATTTACCTTATACAGGATTAATTTTAGTCATAACTTACAATATTAGAAGAAACGCTTAACACAGCCTCATCAGCCCTGAAAACGCAGTTTTAACGCATCATATTGATAACTCATCACTTTAAAATGCTGGCAAGCGATTTGCTGAATATAGAATAAAGCCTGATAAACGTAATTCACAGACTATACTCATTCCAGTTTTAAACGCATTTTAAAGGTTTTTTATGTGAACGACGATATAGTTCATAGGGCTGATCTGAACGGAGGTCAAACATGACACATTTACAACAAATATCTTTTGGTTACACAGAAAGAGCATCACGCGCCTTCATCGGCTTTATGCTGCTTATTATTTCGTTTTCATTTGCCATCAGCACAGCAACATTCGCCGCCATGCACCTTGCTGCAATGTACCCGCTATTAACCGCACTCGTTGCCTGGGATCCTGTTTATATTATTGTCGAAACAGTACGCCAACGCCTGATCGAATATTCCATTTTTCATTAACACACTATTATCCGGGAACACCGTTTCTTCCCGGTATTCTTTTCCTGGGCCTTTCCCTTTATTCACCTAAAAGACCTCAATTGTGACATCGAAATCATTCATGATGGACAACAGGGGCTGAAAAAAGCACAAAGCCATCAATATGATTTAATCATTCTCGATTTAATGCTGCCCAGCGTTGACGGTATAAAAGTCTGCAAAAAGGTAAGGGGTAAGGAAAATTGCACCCCCATCCTCATGTTAACCGCGAATAAACTTGCAAATTGCTATTTGACATTCCTATGACAGGATTAGAGGTAGGTGCCGACGATTATCTCACCAAGCCGTTTAGCATTAGAGAACTCATCGCCAGGGTAAAAGCCCTATTCCGCCGGGTCGAAGCCTTTGGAAATACACCAGCCACAGATGAAAACATCACCCTCAATTTTGACAACTTAAGCATCAATTTTGACAACTTAAGCATCAATCGTGACACGCGTAGCGTGATCATTTCAGATAAAACACTGGACCTGACAGCAAAAGAGTTTGATTTACTTTTACATTTTGCCGAAAACCCCGGGCGCGTCTTCAGCCGCGCACAATTACTTGATCACGTGTGGGGATATGGCCATGAGGGATACGAACACACCGTTAATTCACACATCAATCGCCTACGCAACAAAATTGAAAAAAACCCCGCAAAACCTCATACCATTCTTACCGTGTGAGGCGTCGGTTACAAATTTAATCAGGCCTGATAATTTATGTTTAAAACACTTTATGGCAAACTCATTTTTTCACTCTTGCTGATTTTGACCGTTATCACCAGTTTATTCATTACACTCACGCTTATCACCGCGCCACTTTATCAGCAGGAAATCACCCAAAAATTACATGCCAAACTCGCCAGTAGTCTTGTGAATGAATCCCCCTTATTGAAAGAAAAGGAAATTAACAAGCCCGCACTGGAAACGGTTTTCCATAACTTGATGGTGATTAACCCTAGCATTGAAGTTTATTTAACCGACATAGACGGTAAAATTCTGGCTTTTTCCGCACCGCCGGGAAAAGTAAAACAAGACTATATAAATCTTGCACCGATAATAACGTTTCTTAAAAAAACAAAAAACATGCCTATACTGGGTGACAACCCTCGTGACATACAGAGTAAAAAAGTATTTTCAGCTTCCCCCATATTGCACAACAACAATATCGAAGGTTATCTTTACGTGGTGCTCGGCGGCGAAAAGTATGATTCCGTGGTCAACCTGATTAAGGGCAGTTATGTGCTTCAATTTACCGTGATTGCGATAATATCGGCGGTACTGATTACCTTAATCGCAGGTATTGTTATTTTCAATTTAGTGACGCGCCGTTTACGTTTCCTTGCCCAGGAAATGGAAAAATTTAAACTCAGTGATTTTCAACACGAAGTCATATTACCCGTCGTCTACGACGGGCGCCTAGTGGATGAAATTGGCCAAATCGGTACAACCTTCAGGGAAATGTCTGAGCGAATAAGCCAACAGGTTAAGCAACTCAGTGCAACGGACGCATCGCGCCGCGAGCTGGTCGCCAACGTATCGCACGACCTGCGTACCCCGCTATCATCATTACAAGGTTATCTTGAAACCCTGGCGCTCAAATTTGACGAGCTCAGTGACACTGAGAAAAAAATTACATCAATATTTCATATCGCCAGAGTGAACGCCTGGGGCGACTAATCTCAGAGTTATTCGACCTGGCTATGTTAGAAAACCAGACCAACCCCGTTCATCATGAACCATTTTCACTGCCTGAGCTGGCGCAAGATGTTTGTCAGAAATTTCAGCTAGAAGCAAAACAGAAAAACATCACATTCACAACTCAGTTTGAGTCAAACTCAGCGTTTGTCTCTGCCGACATTGCCCTAATTGAGCGTGTGCTTGAAAATTTAATCGAAAACGCCATCAAATACACACCATCAGGTGGCCACGTCTGCTTGACTATGAAAAATGAAAAAGACAAACTCACCACTGAAGTCACCGACAATGGCCCTGGTATAGCAGAAGCAGACTTGCCACATATATTCGAGCGCTTTTACCGCGTAGATAAAAGCCGACAGCCCGAGCAGGAAGGCACTGGCCTGGGATTAGCAATCGCCAAACGTATTTTACAATTGCACGACTCAATCATTCACGTTAATAGCGAACTGAACAAGGGCACGCAGTTTTCATTTAGCTTATCTACTTCCATCACGTAATTTTTTTGGACTGTTATAGAATTGTGACATTTCAGTGATAAAGCAGTGATTTTTCCGTTCCATACTGTATTTGTTTTATAAAACAAACCCAACAAATACAACGCGGAGATATCATGAAAAAACTCACACTCACAACCGCCGGTACCGCCGCGCTATTAATTAACTCAATATTTAACCCGGTGTTTAGCCCTCTGTTTAGTACTGCTTTTGCAAATGACAAACACAACGGCATGATGGTATATCACATCACTATCACAAACGCGACGACCAACCACGTTATTACTCCACCTATAGTTATTGCACACAACAAAGGTTTTCACCTTTTTAAGCTAGGCAACAAAAACTACCCAGCATCTGACGGCCTGGCAACATTAGCCGAAACCGGAAACCCAGCCGTACTTGCCGACATGTTAAGCAACGACTCAAGCGTGTCTAAAATTGAAATCGCGGATTTTGTCACACCCGGTGTACCGTACACCGTAGAAATTATCGCACCACGAAACGCCCAGTTTAGCGTGGCCGGCATGCTCGCAACCAGTAACGATGCGTTTACCGCCGCAATCAATTTACGTGCACCGAGACCACATCGCTATCATCACGCAATGGCTAAAACCTATGACGCGGGATCAGAGGAAAACAACGAAGACTGTGCTTACATCCCCGGCCCACCCTGCGCCCCCGAAAGCGGCAACGACAACATACCCGGTGAAGGCATAGTGACTGTTCATAATCCTGTCATAGGATTGTCAAATAGCAATTTGTAGCTTTATTCGTGGTTATTTTCCACACAAAATCCTTCTTGCTGAAAATAATATTCAGTGAATTCATTTAAGTGTAGTTTGTGAGTTGAAT
>Ga0316208_1000657_pt1 | contig 38652 bp, 29 predicted proteins | sample 3monopyrite_MG_FD_204944 | JGI IMG/M metagenome (GOLD analysis project Ga0316208, IMG submission 204944) | Microbial mat bacterial communities from mineral coupon in-situ incubated in ocean water Damariscotta River, Maine, United States -... | ecosystem: Environmental > Aquatic > Marine >...
CTAAGCTTTCGAGTTTCTATAAATAATTTTCTTCTCAAACAACTTTACTTTTTAAAAATAAGCCAACACAACTACTTTTGCGAGATAAGCTGAATATTAGACGGAACTTATTAATTGCAGTACTAGGGGATCTTGTCCGAGAATAGATAACTTATGATCGGTTTATTTTCTGCTTCCCTAAGATTTAATAAATTCAGTCCAAATATTTCTGCAAAATCAAAGTCGCATTTGTGCCACCAAAACCAAAGCTGTTGGACATGACTGTATTCAACTCAATGTCTTCGATTTTTTCACTAACAATAGGAATATTAGCATCAATATTTTCATCCAATTGTTTGAGATTAGCCGATGCGGCGATAAAACTATTTTCCATCATCATTAGAGAATAAATGGCTTCATGCACGCCTGCGGCACCCAAAGAATGACCTGAGAGTGATTTTGTCGAGGTGATTTTGGGCATATCGTCTTTAAAAACTTCTATAACACCATTCAGTTCGGTTAAATCACCTACAGGCGTGCTGGTACCGTGTGCATTAAGATAATCAATCGGAGCCGCCACTGTGCTCATCGCCATTTGCATGCAACGTACAGCCCCTTCTCCCGAAGGCGCCACCATATTATAACCATCGGATGTAGCTCCGTAACCAACAACCTCTGCTAAAATATTTGCTCCTCGTGCTTGAGCATGTTCCAAACTTTCTAGAACCATTACTCCTGCACCACCTGCAATAACAAAACCATCACGACTTTGGTCGTAAGGACGTGACGCTGTGCTCGGAGTATCGTTGTATTTTGTTGAAAGTGCACCCATGGCATCGAACATCATACTCAGAGTCCAATGCTCTTCTTCACCACCTCCGGCGAAAACAACGTCCTGTTTTCCAAATTGAATTTGCTCCATAGCCAGACCTATGCAATGAGAACTGGTAGCGCAAGCTGAACTTAAGGAATAGTTCAAACCTTTTATTTTGTAGGGTGTGGCTAATGTTGCTGAAATACCGCTGCCCATAGTTTTGGTTACCACATAAGGCCCAACCTTGCGGATACCTTTTTCACGCAAGGTATCGACTCTGTCAACAATGCAATCAGACGAAGTTCCACCAGCACCGATAATCAAACCCGTTCTGACATTAGACACTTGCTCTGGACTCAACTGAGAATGCTCAATGGCTTCTTTCATTGCAATATAAGCATACGCCGAACCCGTGCCCATAAAACGCAAGTCTTTTCTGCCGATATGTTCTTTGAGATTGATATCAATGCTTCCTGAAACATGGCTCCGCAGACCCTGCTCGACATAACTTTCATTGAATTGAATGCCTGATGTTCCTGTTTGCAAAGAGGACAATACATCTTCTTTGTTATTGCCTAAACAAGAAACAATACCATACCCTGTAATAACGACTCTTTTCATCTGCTTTGCCTTAAAAATTTTCTGTTGAAGTGAATAAACCGACTCTTAGTTTTTCTGCGGTATAGATTTTTTTGCCATCAACACTAACAGAACCATCAGCAATCGCGTATTTTAATCGTGAATCAATCATGCGTTTGATGTGCAAATGATAAGTCACTTTTTTGGCTGTCGGCAGCACTTGCCCTCTGAACTTGACATCGCCAACACCCAAAGCCCGTCCTTTGCCCTGAAAACCATTCCAAATCATGTGAAATCCAACCAATTGCCACAAAGCATCCAAACCCAAACAACCGGGCATGACAGGATCTCCTTTGAAGTGACAGTCAAAAAACCACAAATCAGAAGTGATGTCCAACTCAGCAACAATTTCACCTTTGCCAAAATCACCACCATCGTCATTAATTGTAGTTATGCGATCGACCATTAACATTTGATCGGCCGGAAGCTTGGCATTGTCTTCGCCAAATAACTTTCCTTGGCTGCATAAAATCAGTTCTTCTTTGCTAAAATGGTTTTGTTTTGTCATATTCTTGTTAAATTGTGTGCCATAAAAACTGGCATACTATGGATTTAATATCACAAAGTCAAGATTCTAGTCAGAAAAGAGTAAATTAGTTTACACTTGTACTCTGTAAATTGATAATAGTTTAACAAAAAATTTACATTATTAACATATCTCATTGTTTTTAAAGAATATAACTTTATTCTTGCAGGTGTACAACCATACGCCTGCGTATTCATCTTATGCCTCAAACAATGTCTTTCTCCCTCTCTCTGCAGATATTAAACATGAGCAAAACAGCAAGAAGAAGAACAAATCTCTTGACCACTACTTATTCGTTGCTACAATTAAGACATCTCTAAATCAAGATATAAAGATGAATATAGCTCAAGTGTTTAAATTGCTCGCAGATGAAACGCGACTCAGGTTGCTACTACTGTTAAAAGAGCACGAATTAACGGTAGCTGAACTTTCGAACACCTTGCAATTAGCACAACCGCGAATATCGACCCATCTAGCTAAACTAAGAGAACAAAACTTTGTTCTTGGTCGCAAAGATGGCGTATCAAGTTATTACCGATTGAATGAAAAGCTACTGGATCAACAGTTCCAAAGTTTATGGGAAACTCTAATAAAAGAAGGCAAACAAGACTCCTTAGCGCAACAAGATGAAGTCCGATTGCAACATGTATTATCCGAACGAGCAAAGAGCAAAAATTGGGTAGATACTGTAGCTGGCGATATGGAACGGCAATATTCTCCTGGACGCAGTTGGGAAGCCACCACACGCGCCTTGAGTTACTTGCTAGATCTTGGAAATGTCTTAGACATTGGCTCTGGTGATGGTGTTTTAGCAGAATTACTGCACCAACGGGCTAAAACATTTACCTGTGTTGATAGCAGCGAAAAAGTAATCAAAGCCGCAAAAAAACGCCTCGCTCATGCCAAAAACATCCACTTTAAAGTCGCCGATATGCACCAGTTAAAGTTTGAACAAAAATTTAACACCGTCTTCTTATTGCATGTACTCACTTATTCTCTGCAAGCTCAACAGGCCATAGATCAAGCTTGCTCACAACTAAAATCCAAGGGAAAGCTTTTAATTTCCACATTAAACAAGCACGCACATACAGAAATAGTCGAGGATTTTGGCCATGTTAATAATGGGTTTTCACCACAAGAACTCACAGAGATGGTCAAACAATCAGGACTGATTGATATTCATGCCAAAGTCACTTCGATAGAAAACCGAAAACCTCATTTTGAAGTTATTACCCTAGAAGCAATAAAACCCTAAGTCACACAATCTCTAATAAACTCATGAATACTAAACAACAGATCACACAACTCCTTCATCAACGTATTTTATTGCTTGATTCCGCTATGGGCACCATGATTCAAGCTTACAAATTTTCCGAAGAGGATTTTCGAGGAGAGTTGTTTAAAGATCACACAATGCCTCTCAAAGGTGACAATGACCTGCTTTCTTTAACACAGCCGCAAGCAATTTTAGAAATTCATCGTCAAAACTTGCAAGCGGGTTCAGATTTATTGGAAACCAACACTTTCAATGCCACACAAATTGCCCAAGCCGATTACGGTATGGAAGATCAAAATTATAAAATAAATTTTGAGTCTGCCAGACTGGCCAAACAAGCTTGCCTTGAGTTTTCAACCCCACAGAAACCACGTTTTGTAGTCGGCGTGCTCGGCCCTACTAATCGTACGGCTTCGATTTCTCCTGATATTAATCGGCCTGGATTTCGCAATGTAAGTTTTCAAGAGCTGGTTGATAACTACCTTGAATGCGCCAATGCTCTACTTGACGGAGGCGCTGATTTGTTAATGATAGAAACGATTTTTGATACGCTAAATTGCAAAGCCGCACTTTTTGCTATTTCAGAGGTACTAGAAACACGCCAAGAAGACATAGCTATCATGATTTCTGGGACCATTGTTGATGCCTCTGGACGCACACTATCTGGGCAAACCAATGAAGCCTTTTACAATTCAGTTCGTCACATCAAACCCCTATCAATCGGCTTGAACTGTGCTCTTGGTGCAGATGAACTGCGCCCATATGTACAGGAACTCTCGCAAATATGCGAGTGCTTTGTCAGCGTTCACCCCAATGCAGGTTTACCCAATGAACTGGGTGAATACGATGAAACGCCTGAAGAAATGGCCGAAATATTAGAACAATGGGCCGATGCAGAACAAATAAATATCATTGGCGGCTGTTGCGGAACCACTCCAAAACACATCAAAGTAATCAGCAAAGTGATGCAGGGAAAAGCACCACGCCAACGCCCTGAATTAAAACCCTTAACCCGATTAGCAGGATTAGAAGCCTTTAATATCACCGATGATTTAAACTTTATCAATGTCGGCGAACGCACCAATGTGACTGGCTCTTTAAAATTTAAAAGACTCATCAAAGAAGGCAGCTACGAAGAAGCCGTACAAGTGGCTCTCGATCAAGTAGAAAACGGCGCTCAAATCATCGACATCAACATGGACGAAGGCTTGATTGATGCCAAAGCTGTGATGCGTGAGTTCCTCAATATCATCGCCACCGAACCTGATATTGCCAAAGTTCCTGTAATGTTGGATTCCTCCAAATGGGAAGTTTTAGAAGTCGGACTACGTCATATACAAGGCAAAGGCGTGGTTAATTCCATCTCTCTGAAAGAAGGCGAAGACAACTTTATTGCACAAGCCAAAACCATTCAAAAATACGGTGCCGCAGTGATAGTAATGGCCTTTGATGAAGTCGGTCAGGCGGATACCAAGCAACGTAAAATTGAAATATGTCGCCGAAGTTACGGTATTTTGGTCAATAAAGTTGGCTTTTTACCCGAAGACATTATCTTTGATCCCAATATTTTTGCTATTGGCACTGGATTGGCCGAACATGCTAATTATGGAATAGATTTTATTGAAGCGACAAGAATCATTAAGCAAGAGATGCCTTTGTGCCATATTTCTGGTGGCGTTTCAAATATTTCCTTCTCCTTCCGTGGTAACAACCCCTTGCGTGAAGCGATTCATTCGGTATTTTTATTTCATGCCATCAAAGCAGGCATGGACATGGGAATTGTCAATCCAGGCATGTTAACTTTGTACGATGATATTGATGCAAAAGTACGTGTGCGTATCGAAGATTTACTCTTCAATCGTCGCGAAGATGCCACTGAACGTTTAATGGATATAGCTGCAGGAATAGAAGGCAAAAAACAGAAGCAAGCCGATACTAAATGGCGCAAACTCCCTATTCAAGAGCGCCTGTCCCATGCCTTAGTCCATGGCATTACTGAGTTTATTGACCAAGATACCGAAGATGCTTACAAGCACTTAAATGATCCTCTTGGCGTCATCGAAGGACCTTTAATGACAGGCATGAATCAAGTTGGCGACTTGTTTGGAGATGGCAAAATGTTTCTGCCACAAGTAGTGAAATCTGCACGAGTCATGAAAAAAGCAGTCGCATGGTTATTGCCCTTAATCGAAGCCCAAAAAGGCAACACCTCTGACAACGGCACAATCATCATGGCTACGGTCAAAGGCGATGTGCATGATATTGGTAAAAACATTGTTGGTGTCGTTTTAGGCTGTAACAATTACAACATTATTGACTTGGGTGTGATGGTTCCTGCCAACAAAATATTGGATGCTGCGGTCGAACACAAGGCTGATATTATCGGATTAAGCGGGTTGATAACACCTTCATTGGATGAAATGTGCGATGTCGCTGCTGAAATGGAAAAACGCGGCATGAACACCCCTTTACTAATTGGTGGAGCAACCACCTCACGCACTCACACAGCTTTAAAAATAGAACCCAACTATAAAAGCGACACTATTTGGGTCAAAGATGCCTCGCGCGCCGTAGGTGTGGCTCAAAATTTACTTGGCTCAAAAGACTTAAAACAACCATTTGTCGATAAAATCAAAAAAGAATACGCAGATATTAGAGAAAGAAGACTAAAACGCCCGAGTAAAAAAGTTAAACTTGCCATTACCGATGCACGCGCCGATAAATTTCAAATCGATTGGAATCAGTCGCCTCCGATGCCCACGAATTTCACGGGTATAAAAATTTTAGAGGACTATCCTTTAGCCACAATAGCACAGACCATTGACTGGACTCCTTTTTTCCAAACATGGGAACTGCATGGACGTTATCCCGCAATTTTAACCGATAAAGTGGTTGGAGAATCTGCCAGTGAGTTATTTAAAGATGCACAAGCCATGTTAAAGAAAATCATTGATGAAAAATGGCTCACAGCACGCGCCATTTTTGGTATTTTTGCCGCCAATAGCATTGAAGATGACGTAGAAATTTCTTACCAAGGCAGCAATTACAACTTGTACAACTTGCGCCAACAAAAAGAAAAAGCTGGTAACAATTTATGCCTTAGTGACTTTATCGCTGCCAAAGAAACAGGCCAAACTGACCACATCGGAGCTTTTGCTGTGACCACAGGCATCGGCATCGAAAATAAAATTAAAGAGTTCGAAGACAAGCACGATGATTACAGCTCAATCCTACTAAAAGCACTAGCCGATAGACTTGCCGAAGCATTTGCTGAACACTTGCACAAACTTGTTCGTACCGAATATTGGGGTTACGCCAAGGACGAAAGCCTAGACAACGATCAACTAATCAACGAAAAATACCAAGGGATAAGGCCTGCTCCTGGCTATCCCGCCTGCCCTGATCACACGCAAAAAGAATTGTTATTTAAATTGCTGGATGTAGAAAATAAAATCGGCATCCAACTCACCGAAGGTTACGCCATGTATCCTGCCAGCTCGGTCAGCGGCTTTTACTATTCTCATCCCCAATCGCAGTATTTTGTCTTGGGTAAGATTGGTGAAGATCAGTTGCACGATTATGCTTTGAGAAAAGGAGTGGACATTGAGGCAGCAAGGAAAATTTTGGCACCGAATTTGTGAAAAAGAAGATGCCAAAGTTCGTAAGAATAAATCTCATCCCCGAACAGTTTGTCCAAGAGCACATGTTGGTTTAATTTTAGACAGCAGAATTATCTGACACTTATTTTTAAACAACACCATAAAAAAACTGATTTTAATGCTCACCTAATGCATATTTCATAATATGATAAATCACATTTTGCTCCACCGTACCATGGACTGTTTGCGATCCTGCTCCTGTTGCATAAATAACCACATCTTCTCCGCTATGAGTCTCTGACATCTTCGGCAAAGTTGCTGCTTGACGGTAGTCAGGTGCTTGGGTATCAACATGAGTTAAATCAGGCCTTTTATCACCATTGACATAACCAGGTCCATTGGCATAAGACAAAGTTGTATAAGGCTTACCCTGTGCATCTTTTGATAAGTTACCGATGAGATTGCCGGCTTCATCGGGTGACTTCACCAATCCCAGAATTGGATTTCCTCGTTGAGGATAACCTGCCATATTAAAGGTATGAGAATGATCCGCTGTGACTATAATAAGAGTTTCATTTAAATCCACATGTTTAAGTGCTGTTTTAACCGCATCGCTCAGTTCTATGGCCTCGGTCAGTGCTCGATAAGCATTGCCTGCATGATGTCCGTGATCAATTCGGCCAGATTCGACCATTAAGAAAAAAGGTTTATCGTTATTTTTCAGAATTTTCAAAGCCGTTTTCGTCATCGCATGCAAACTCGGCTCTCCAGCTTTATCGTTCGAACGGTCTTGCTCATACTGCATATGCGAGGGTTCGAAAAGCCCTAAAAGATGTTTTACTTTTTTGGTTTTTAGCTGTTTAAATTGTTTTTTATTCCAAACAACTTGTGATTTTTTGTATTTTTCTTTCCATTCTTGCATCAGGTTTCTGTTGTCTAAGCGAGAACCTTTTGTCGAATTATATTCAGGATCAGCTTGATTTGAGGGTAAAAAATTTCTTCGCCCTCCTCCCAGTGCAACTTCCAAACCATCGCCATAAGGAAATTCAATTAACTGTCTAGCAATATCAGTACAGCCTTTGTTGCGTTGCATGGTTGGTATTTCAGCATCCACTTCCCAATGACGACTGACAGAATGCGCATAAGTAGCTGCAGGTGTTGCATGAGTCAACCTAGCTGTTGTTACTACTCCTGTGCTCATGCCATTTTTTTCTGCCCACTCGAGCAATGTTAAGCGCTCGCGCCCTTTGCCAGAAACACAATCTCCAAGATTTACAGTGCCATCTACAGAAATAACTCCACCTTTGGTCTTGATTCCAGTCATCATAGCCGACATAGTTCCGGCAGAATCTGGGGTTTGAAGATTGGTATTGTATGTTTTTGAAAGAGCTGTTTGCGGAAACTTTTCAAAACTCAATTGGTATTCTTCTCCTGTTTTGCCTTGCAGTTGTCCAGCCAAAATACGTGCAGCTGTAATCGTGGTTATGTTCATACCATCACCCACAAATAAGACGACGTTTTTAGCCTTTTTGGGAAAAGACACCGACTTTGCCAGTTGATAAACACGCCCTTGACCTTGTTGGTACCACCATTGTGGCGATTCTTTGGTCATTTCTGCTTTGGATGGTTGTTTTTTGGGTTTTGCAGGCTCATGTGCACAAGCTAGGCTTTGCACACAAACCAAGAGAACTAAGAATATTTTCAAATTCTACTCCTTTATAAAATATATTTAAGAATATTAAGAACGGCAAGTGTGATAATAATTGACCATGTTAGTCCTGTACCAATAAATCGTGGATTGGACTTTCCTGAGGAACGTGACAAGCCAAAAGCATGCAATATTCTGGCGATGACGGCCAAAACCCCAATGATATTTAACACCAATGAAGAACCACCGTTAATCTCATAAATTGCCATCAAGAGGATTAATATGGGAACATACTCAACAGCATTGGCATGAGTTCGAATCGCTAACAAGCCTTTTTTATCACCATTATCTCCAATACCGACTTGCTTTGTTAATCGAAATCGAACCACCTTAAAGGCTAAAAAAATAATCAGTAAAGCTAAAAGTGAAGCGTATAAACTTGTGATATGTAACATATTAAACCTCTTTATTTAAAATTTTAATTTCATTTTTTGTTGAATAGCGGCCTTTCTCAGAATGAATTGAGGCAACGGCTATATCGGGGTCATGAGTAAAAAATAACTGGTGTTGTGCTTGCATATGCCGTTGGAGGAAATTGCTTTTCTCATCGATTAACAGTTCAGGAAAGCGATCGTAACCCATTGAAATAGGGACATGTATCCATGCTTTTCCTGGAATTAAGTCAGCACAAAAAACCATATTGGCCACTATCGAATGCATCATGCCTGGTGTATGACCGTCAGTAAATTCAAAATGTATATCTGGCAGCAGTTCATGCTGCTCCTGTTCGATCAAATGCAAACGGCCAGAATCCTGTAAAAGCTGATTCAACAGTGGAATAAACGAAGCCTTGTCACGGACATGTGGGTTTCTGGCCCGTTGCCAATGCGATTTGGAAACAAAGTAGCGAGCCCTTGGAAACAATAATTGAGCATCCTCGCCCTCTTGCCAAGACGACAAAAGCCCACCTGCATGGTCAAAATGCAAATGACTCAAAACAACAGCATCGATGTCTTGGTGTGTCAATTGCTGTTCGGCTAAAGAATCCAATAACACATGAGAATCTTCTTTGATACCAAACCTTGATTTTAGTTTTGGCTCAAAAAAATTACCGATACCTGTTTCAAATAAGATGTTTTTGCCATGAAAATCTTTAAGCAACAAACAGCGGCAAGCAATATGCATGCGATTAAGTTCATCGACTTCGACCCAGCGTGACCACAAAGCTTTTGGGGCATTGCCAAACATGGCGCCCGCATCAAGCATTTGCGAATTGGCTATTAAAGAAATAAGTTGCATTAACGGACGGCTGCCTCACCTCGTGGATCGGTTGCAGCACTGGCTTCTCCAGTGACAATATTCCATGAAGCCGCATTCATATTGCCCCATTGGTGCTTGAGTTCTTTTAAGGTATGGCCTCTGGCTTTTAATCCAGCAATGTCCTCTGCATCGATCGCATTGGGTTCGTAAAACAAAATATCTGGCATGTATTGGTGATGATAACGGGGCAACGCAGTCCATGACTTAACATCATGACCGTCAAAGTAATCCAGCAAACCCAAGAGAACCATCGTAATAATCCGACTACCACCGGGGGTTCCTAAGACTGCTACGTCATTTTCACCAATAACAAAAGTTGGCGTCATACTGGACAGAGGACGCTTGTGTGCTTGTATTGAGTTGGCTTCTCCGCCAATTAAACCGTAGGCGTTGGGTTCGCCAGGTTTCGCAGAAAAATCATCCATTTCGTTGTTCAACAACACTCCAGTTCCTTTGGCGACGAATTTTGAGCCAAAAACAGTATTCACTGTTTGCGTTACTGCAAGCAAATTGCCTTCGGTGTCTATGATTGAAAAATGCGATGTGTTGTTTCCTTCATGCAAATGAGCCAAGCCTGGCAACGCAGTACTTGGCATGGCTTTATCTTCTCGTATCGAAGCACGTAACCCATCGGCATAAAAGGGGTGAACGAGTTTGTCAATGGGCACCTGAAAAAAATCAGGATCTCCTAAGTAGATACTGCGGTCACGGTAGGCACGACGCATAGCTTCGACAACCAAATGTATGCGTTGATCGGATTTCATCCCTTTTAAATCCCAACCTGATAAGATATTTAGCATGGTAGCTAAAGCAATTCCTCCGGATGAAGGAGGTGGAGCGGTGACAAGCTTTTTGCCACGGTAATGTGTGTATATGGGTTGGCGAACCACAACTTTGTAGTTTTTCAAATCTTCCAATGTCCATATTCCACCTTCTTTTTGTACAGCATCAACAAATTTCTTGGCTAATTTGCCTTCATAAAATCCTTTTTTACCCAGTTTCGCAATCGTCTTAAGCGTGGTTGCCATATCTTTTTGTACGATAGTATCGCCTTTGTTTGGAACATCTTTGCCATTCACAAAATAGGCCTCCATACTTGCTGGATATCGCTGCATGTATTTCTTTTTGCTCTTTAGACCACGAACGAATTTATCGTAAGCAGGAAATCCGTGCTCGGCAATTTTTATCGCTGGAGCTAAGCTTTGAGCCAAACTTAATCGTCCATAGTTTTTAGCAACATGTTCCATGGCAGCAACGGTTCCTGGAATCCCTGAAGACAGGGGGCCATTGACAGCCAAATCACGGTTCACTCCGCCTTGTTTGTCCAAATACATATCACGATGCGCTGCTGCTGGAGCTTCTTCGCGGGCATCGACAAAAACATCTTTACCACTCTCGGCCACATGCAAGAGCCAAAATCCACCGCCACCGATACCCGAACTCTCTGGTTCTACCACCGATAAGACCGCACTCACAGCAATAGCAGCATCAAAAGCATTACCACCCTGCTCTAAAATTTCATAGCCTGCTGCAATAGCCATGGGATGTGCCGCAGAAATTGCTGCTTTGTTCGGAAGTTTTGCACTAGCTAGGGCTGCAAATGTCAATAAGACTGTAAAAATTAGTTTTTTCATTGTTCCTCAACGGTTAATTGTTTGTACTTTAATAAAAGTTGCTCGGGTGTTTCACTATAATTTTCATCTTTAGGAATGCATTCAACAGGACAAATTTCAACACATTGAGGCTCATCAAAGTGTCCGACACATTCGGTGCAATATTCGGGGTCAATTTCAAATATTTCTAAGCCCATAAAAATAGCTTCATTGGGGCAAACAGGTTCGCATACATCGCAGTTAATGCATTCATCGGTTATTTTTAACGCCATGTTTCTAGATCAACCCTAATTCTTGCCATTTTTTCTTTAATTCTTTTTGTACAAGAGGGCTGACAAAGTCCGTTACATTGCCATTCAACTTTGAAATTTCCTTAACCAAAGAAGAAGAGATAAAACTATATTGTTCTGCTGGCGTTAGGAACATGGTTTCTACATTGGGTATCAAACGACGGTTCATACTCGCTAATTGAAATTCGTATTCAAAATCTGACACCGCACGTAATCCACGCAAAATAACTTTAGCACCCACCTCAAGGACAAAATCGGCCAACAACACATTAAAGCCCATGACCTTAACATTGTCGAGTTCCTTCAGAACTTCTTCAGCCATGGCAATACGGTGTGACAAGTCAAAAGTAGGCCCCTTGCCCCGAGAATCTGCTACAGCTACGATCAAAGTATCATAAACTTCTGAAGCACGCCTGACTAAATCAGAATGCCCATTGGTAATGGGATCAAATGTCCCTGGATAGACGGCGATTAATGGTTTTTTAGGCATCTTTATTTAGTCCTCGATTAATTAACTGTTGAAGAAACTTATCGCTATTCTCAGACACATTCCTACTACAGTTAATAAGTTCTGTCTAATATTCAGCGTATCTCGCAAAAGCAGTTGTGTTGGCTTATTTTTAAAAAGTAAAGTTGTTTGAGAAGTAATTTTTTTATCAAAACTCAAAAGCTTATAAAAACATGCTTTTATTTAATAAAATATTCTCAACGAGTTTTTTACTTTTTAAAAATAAGCCAATACAACTGCGGTCAATATTAGACAAGACTTATTATTTGTCGTATCAGGAGCTTGTCCCAGAATAGAAAATCTATTACGATCGCTATTATCCGACAAGCTCCTAGCTGCGTGCCATTCGTTTTTGCCAAAGTTCAATTTTAACCTGACCCATGGATTTTTGCCGAAATAAATGCCAGTTATAGGGCAAAATAGTTAATTCTTGAGACTTATTGACTTCTCGATAGATAAAACCGTTATTTTCCACCTTTGCTAACACCGATTCTGTTAATTCTGTCATTAAATCCAGAGAAAAAGGAGGATCCAACAAGACCAAGTCGTAACATTGTTTAGAGCCAGATAAGAATTGTTGAATGGATTGGCACTTTACATTGACTGTATTAAAATTTAAAGCTTTGACGTTCTGCAGCAATTGATTGGCCACAAGCTTATTAACTTCAATCATATCCACTTGTTTAGCACCTCTGGAAGCCGCTTCAAAACCCAAAGCTCCTGTTCCTGCACATGCATCTAGCACGACTGCTCCTGCAATATCCATTTGTAGCCAATTAAATAAAGTCTCACGAATACGATCGCCTGTGGGTCTTAAACCATCAGAATTAACAACGGGTATTCTTCGAGAACGGTGCGAACCCGCGATTATTCGAATTGTGTGTTGTGCTTTTGCCATTTATCTTTGAAAATCTGTGTTGAACACGTAAAATACGCCATTCTATCAAGTCTGCTAGCGGTCACTAACAAATGTTTAAATTTTTCAACAAGAAAGATAAAAATAAATCATCAAAGCCCCAAGATAATTCCAGCAAGGAAGCCTCTTTGGTTATCCAAGAGGATAAAAAATTCGATCTCAACAGCAATACACCAACACAAATAGCAAAAGAATCAGCTGCAAGCAAAAAAACAGAACAACTCGAAGACAAACTCGAAAAATCCCGCAATGGTTTTGGTAAAAAAGTAAAAAACTTATTTTCACTGAAAAAATCCATCGACGATGAATTGTTCGAAGACATCGAAACCACATTATTAATGGCTGATGTTGGAGCTAAAGCGACCATGGAAATTGTGGATAAAACTGCCAAATCTGTTAAACGCCTGAAATTAGGCGACCCTCAAGCTGTTTATACTGCTTTAAAAACAAATTTGCAACAGTTGGCTCAAACCGTTGAAAAGCCCTTACTTATCGATCGCAGCAAAACTCCCTACGTCATTTTAGTTGTCGGTGTTAATGGCGTAGGCAAGACCACTACTATCGCAAAATTAGCTCGAAACTACAAACAACAAGGGTATTCTGTTATGCTTGCAGCTGGCGACACCTTCCGCGCTGCTGCTGTTGAACAATTAAAAACATGGGGGCAACGCGAAGACATTCCTGTCGTGGCTCAATCCACAGGTTCTGATTCAGCTTCCGTTATTTTTGATGCCATGAGCTCTGCCAAGGCAAGAAATATTGATATCCTCATTGCAGATACTGCTGGACGACTGCATACTCAAGCAAACTTAATGCAAGAACTGGGTAAAATTGGCCGTGTTATGAAAAAAAATGACAGCACAGCACCTCATGAGACCTTAATCGTGGTGGATGGTGGAACTGGCCAAAATGCTATTTCCCAAATCTCTGCATTCAATAAAACAACCAAACTCACAGGAATCGCTATTACTAAATTGGATGGTACAGCCAAAGGTGGAGTTATTTTTAATCTTGCTAAAGAATTTGGAATTCCTGTGCGCTTTATTGGCGTTGGAGAACAATCCAGCGACCTAAAAGCCTTTGTTGCTCATGAATTTGTTGAGGCCTTGCTCGATTAGCTGTATTTGTTCAGCAATGCTATTCCCCAAATCCCGATATAGAAAATCACAATGAGAGCACAAGCCCTTAATGCGCCTAAGAAATCCTCAAAAAGCTTCATCACCAATGAGGTGTATTTAGTTTTTGTGAATTCCTTATGCACATCAATTACTTGCACTCTAAATTGCGATTCTACATCGGGATTTGGGTATTCAAAAATAAAGTTTACACAATTGACTTGCAATAAACCAGTTTGACGCTATATTAGCACTTTCTAATATAACGTCAAACTTAAACACTAGAGAACAATTATGAAAATATTCGCCTACAGTTTAATTTTTATTAGCTCCTTAACACTGGCCATAAGCCCTGAGGACTCTTATCAGGTACGGTTAGAAAAAGTCAATGACTATCGCCTGTTAAATGGCGAGGTAGAAGCCGTAAACAAAGCCACTGTTTCCGCCCAAACCGCAGGTCGAGTACAAAAACTCTATTACGATGTTGATGATTTGGTAAGCAAAGGCTCTATTATTGTCGAGTTCACCAATACCGAGCAAAAATCTAAATTAAACGAAGCACAAGGCCTAGCACAAGCGGCAAAAATAGCTTATGAGCAAGCTCAGACAGACTACCAAAGAATTAAAGATGTGTTTGCTAAAAAATTAGTCGCCAAAAGCCAACTCGATCAAGCTTTGTCCAATCGCGATGCATTAAAGGCTCAGTATTCCGCTGCTCAATCTGCCGTTGTTGCCGCACAAAAACAATTTGAATATACTATCATTCGTGCTCCTTATGATGGAATTGTCACCAATCGCTATGTTGAGCTTGGAGAAACTGTAAATCCAGGAACCGCCATTATGGAGGGCTTAAGCCTGAATCAATTGCGGGTAGTGACGCATATTCCAGAAAAAATAATTAACCAAGTTAAATCCAATCCACAAGCAAATATTATTGTAAATTCTCAAAATATTTCTGCCGACAAAATCACCATATTTCCTTATGCAGAAAAATCCAGCAGAACATTTAAGGCTCGCATAGACTTAAACGCTGATAAAACTCAACTGTTCCCCGGAATGACGGTAAAAGTCGCCTTAAAAACGGGTGAAAGACAGGCTTTGTTAATTCCTCAATCAGCAATTATCAATCGCAGTGAACTCAGTTTGGTTAGCCTAGTTGTTGAAGGAAAAAAGAGCCTAAGACATGTAAAAACGGGCTCGATTCATGGCGACAAAATAGAAGTAATCTCTGGTCTAAGCCCCAATGAAATCATTCTCATTAATCCTTTAGGAGAGTAACATGAGTTATTCAATTTCGGGAAAATTAGCTGACAAATTTCAGAACAATCCTATCACTCCGCTGATTGCTCTTGTGGCTGTTTTGTTGGGAATTTTAGCAATAATGATTACTCCGCGAGAAGAAGAACCGCAAATTGATGTCACTTTCGCCAATGTTTATATTGCTTTGCCCGGTGCTAGTGCAAAAGAAGTGGAAAACCTTATCGCATTTCCAGCTGAACAAGTGTTAGATTCTATCGAAAACATCAAGCACGTGTATTCCATTTCTCGTCCTGGTCTGGCAATAATCAGCGTGCAATTTAAGGTCGGAGTTAAACGCAAAGACGCGATTGTTGCCTTGTACAATGAAATTCAGTCCAATGCTGATTGGCTGCCCTACTCCTTGGGCGCTTCGCAACCTTTAATAAAACCTATGGGCATAGATGATGTTCCTATTGTCACAGCAACCCTATGGAGCGAAGACCCAAACAAAGGCAGTTATGAATTACAACAAGTAGCTCATGCTCTTGAGACTGAAATCAAACGCATTCCCAATACGCGCATAGTAGAAACCACGGGTGGCCCCCAACACGTGGTTCATGTTGTTCTTAACCCTGAAGATTTGTCAGCCTATAATTTAGACTTTGATAGCATAGAGATGGCTTTAAAATCCAATAATTTAGCCACGCATTCTGGTCAAATTACCGCAAACAACCAAACCTCATTGGTAGAAACAGGCACATTGTTAGCAGATGTTGATGATATTAAAAATCTCGTTGTTGCCGTTCGAAATGGCCTGCCAATATATTTGACCGACATAGCAACAATTACCGATGGTGCAGACACGCCAGAAAACTATGTTTGGATGACTGCGGGTCAAGCTTGGCAAGGACAAAAACATCCTGATTTTACCGCCGCTGTCACCATTGCCATTGGTAAAAAAGCGGGCACCAATGCCGTAGATATAGCCAATTCGGTTATTCAAGCAGCAGAACAACTTAAAAGCAGCCATATTCCAGCTGATGTGCATGTGGAAATCACTCGGAATTACGGTAAAACAGCCGATGATAAAGCCAAAAAACTGATGACAAAACTTGTTTTTGCTACGGCTTCTGTGGTTTTACTTATTGTCATTTTTTTAGGCTGGCGTGAAGCCATTGTTGTAGGGTTAGCAGTATCCATCACTCTTGCTGTTACTCTGTTTGCCTCATGGGCTTATGGTTTTACTTTAAATCGTGTATCTTTGTTTGCTCTTATTTTCTCAATTGGAATATTGGTGGATGATGCCGTTGTTATTGTCGAAAATATCCATCGACACCTCTCTGAAGGCAAAAAGAAACTATCAGAACTGATTCCTATCGCTGTTGATGAAGTCGGAGGCCCGACTATTTTAGCCACATTTACTGTTATTGCCGCACTGATGCCTATGGCTTTTGTCACAGGACTAATGGGTCCATACATGAGCCCAATTCCCATCAATGCGAGTATGGGAATGCTACTGTCTCTGATTATTGCATTGGTGGTCACACCGTGGCTTTTCCGTAAAATAATTGGCAACAAAATCCATCACAACCCCAACAATAAAGATGACCAAGGCGGTCTCTTTAAGACACTTATGAGCCCTTTTTTGGGCACTGACAAAAAATCAAAGTTTCACCGTTATATGTTGGTTTTTGGTGTTATTCTGATGATGTTACTCTCTGTTTTACTGGTGCCTAGCCAACAAGTCATTTTAAAAATGTTACCTTTTGATAACAAATCTGAGATTCAAATTGTTATCGATAGCAAAGAAGGCACCAGTCTAGAAACAAGCAATCAAATCATGCTGGAAATCAGTGAATATTTAAAACAGGTTCCAGAAATTGAGCACATGGTCGCCTATGCTGGAACTTCTTCGCCCATTAACTTCAATGGCCTAGTTCGCCAGTATTTTTTAAGACAAGCAGCAAACATGGGAGACATCCAAATTACTCTTGTCGATAAGCACGATAGAAAACGCAAATCACATGAGATTGCTGTTTCTATCCGTGATGAGATCACCAAAATAGCACAAAAACATCAGGCTTTAGCGAAAATAATAGAAGTGCCACCAGGACCACCCGTTCAATCACCGATTGTTGCTGAAATTTATGGTCAATCCGATGAAAGCAGAAAATCAACAGCACTCGAAGTAGAAAAGCTTTTTTCGCAAGCCGATGGTATCGTCGATATTGACACCTCAATTGAAGCCAATAGTCCAAGAAATATTGTTGTTATCGATCGTGCTAAAGCTAGCCAGCTAGGCATATCCCAAGCACAAATTGCCAAGACGATAAAGACAGCATTAAGCGGCACAGATATGAGTTACCTGCATAACCCTAACAACAAATACAGTGTCCCAATACGTATTGAACTGCCAAAAAACAGGCAAAATGATTGGCAAACTATTTTAAGCATCCCTATTCTAACCACCGATGGTCGCCAAGTTACTGTTGATGAAGTGGTCGATATTCAACAAAGTCCATGGCAACAAACGATTTATCATAAGGATTTATTGCCCGTGAGTTTTGTCACCGCAGACATGTCCGGATATCAAGATTCACCCTTGTATGGAATGTTTGAATTGGTTGATATTATTGAGGATAAAACTCAGCTTTCTCAGCAGTTTATTCAAGCACCAGAATATGTAACCCAAGCAAGCTTAAAATGGGATGGCGAATGGCAAATTACTTACGAAACATTCAGAGACATGGGCATTGCTTATGCTATTGGCTTAATTTTAATCTATCTTTTGATAGTGGCTCAGTTTAGTTCTTATTTTGTGCCATTAATTATCATGGCTCCCATTCCATTAACCATTATTGGTGTTATGCCCGGTCATTGGATCGCAGGCGCACAATTCACCGCCACGTCTATGATTGGTATGATTGCATTAGCAGGAATTATTGTTCGGAATTCTATTTTATTGGTTGATTTTATTAAAATTCAGGTTCTAGCAGGGACACCGTTACAACATGCGGTTATCAATTCCGCCAAAGTTCGGGCTAAACCTATTATACTTACTGGAGTTGCAGCTATGATGGGCGCCTTTTTTATTCTTGATGATCCAATATTTAATGGCTTGGCAGTTTCCTTAATAAGCGGAATTTTAGTTTCCACATTGCTGACTTTGATATTGATTCCGGTGTTATATTTTTGGTATGTCTCACGTTTTGGTTTAAAAACAAGTTAAATTCACCTAAATACAGCATTAATAGCGTTCAGAGCTTCAGAACCTGGACACAGGTCTTTTTGGCTGAGAGCATTTAAAGGAGTATCAACACTGTTGATTTTTGTATGCGTGTCTTTGGGATCTTCGTGCAAGTAAATTAAACCCGTGAGGATTTTCTTTTCTTCACGCACTGACTCGATAACATTCATGGCTTCGCGTTTGCTTGCAAGATCGTAATGATGCTTGTTTTTCTTTAGCACTAATTTACTGCCATCGTGCAATTTAACTTCTTTGCTAGTGCCCTCAGGATGAATTATTTTTAGTTCCTGTCGTTCTGGGACAAAGTCGATGGTTCCGGTGGCATCCAAATGATCTCGAACATATTCGTAACCTTTGGTTGAGGTCGGTACATTGTTAAAAGTGACGCAGGGTGATATCACATCAATAAAAGCAAACCCTTGGTGTTCGATGGCTCCTTTTATTAAGGGAATCAATTGTTTTTTATCTCCAGAAAAACTTCGAGCCACATAGCCAGCTCCTAATTGCAAAGCCAATTGGCACAGATCAATGGCGGCAAATTGATTTTCTACACCTTTTTTACCTGCAGAACCAATGTCGGCCGTGGCCGAATCTTGCCCTTTTGTTAATCCATAACAGCCGTTATTCATCACCAAATAAATCATATTCAGGTTTCTTCGCACCACATGAGCAAATTGTCCCATGCCTATGGAGGCAGTGTCACCATCACCAGAGACACCAATATATTGCAGGTTTCTATTAGCCATATTGGCTCCTGTTGATACCGAAGGCATACGGCCATGAACGGAGTTAAAGCCATGAGCCTTGCCTAAAAAATAAGTCGGAGTCTTTGAAGAACAACCAATGCCCGATATTTTGGCGATTTTATGTGGCTCTATGTTCATTTCGAAATACGATTGAATAATTGCAGCACTGATGGAATCATGTCCACAACCAGCACAGAGAGTCGATAAAGCTCCTTCGTAATCGCGTTTACTGAAACCGATGGCATTGACTTTAGCACTGGGATGTCTGAATGTAGATTTAATATAACTCATAGCACGGCCTTTAATGTTTGTTTGGTTTTAAAGTGTTTTTGAATTTCATCTGCGATGTATTGTGCAGTAATTGGCATACCATCGATGTTTAAAACAGGAATTAAGTTTTTTGGATCCAACTGAAACTCATTAACCAACAAAGTTTTCATCTGTGCATCTCTGTTTTGTTCTATTATAAAAATCGTCTCATGATTGTGCATGAACTCAGCGACTTCTGCGCCAAAAGGAAAGGCCTTGATACGCATTTCATCCAAATGAATGCCTTGTTTTTGCAACAAATCATCCGCTTCACGGCCTGCATAGGTACTGGTTCCGTAATAAATAATACCCAATGTGTTATTTTCCGTATCCGATGAGAATTCCGCTGGCGGCACCAACGTTTTTGCAGTCTCCCATTTTTTTAATAAGCGCTGCATACCTTGGGCATAGACTTGGCCATCCTCGGTATAAACAGCATACTCATCGTGCGAGGATCCGCGTGTAAAAAAAGCTCCTTTTTCAGGATGAGTTCCTGGAATTGTTCGGTAAGGAATTCCATCATCATCAACATCCAAATAGCGACCCCAGCGTTCTTTTTTTGCTTCTAAGTCATTGTAATCAAGAACCTTTCCTCGATCATAAACATAGTTTTCATCCCATTGGATTTTCTCACACAAATGCGTATTCATGCCTAAGTCCAGATCACTCAACATGATAACAGGGGTTTGTAAGCGTTCGACTAAATCCATGCCTTTGACGGTCATATCAAAACATTCTTTTGGAGTTGCAGGGAACAGCAAAACGTGTTTGGTATCACCGTGTGAGGCGTAAGCCGCAGACAATACATCGGATTGCTGTGTCCGCGTCGGCATCCCTGTTGAGGGTCCGGAACGTTGGATATCCGCTAAAAAGACTGGGATTTCGGCAAAATAAGCCAAGCCCAAGAACTCACTCATTAATGATACCCCAGGACCAGATGTTGCGGTAAATGAGCGTGCACCATTCCAAGCGGCTCCAATCACAATACCAATGGCGGCCAATTCATCTTCAGCTTGCACGATAGCAAATTTATTTTTACCCGTTTTTTCATCAACTCGAAGTTGGCGACAATATTTTTCAAAAGCTTCTATCACCGAAGTTGAAGGTGTAATGGGATACCATCCAGCAACAGTTACTCCAGCATAAACAGCACCTAAACCGGTAGCTGTATTGCCTTCAATCATGATTTTATCTTTGTTTAAGTCGCAGCGTTTTATTTTTAATTCACAGGCATCTTGGTAATGCTCTTGAGCATAATCATAACCCAATTTTAAGGCCTCTATATTGGGTGCAATGAGTTTGGCTTTTTTGGCGAATTGAGATTGAATAGACTCTTCGAAAACGCTGAACTCCATATCGAATAAATAAGCCAAAGCGCCAACATAAATGATATTTTTAAAAATTTGACGTAATCGAGGGTCACTGTAATTTTCATTGCAAATAGTCGTTAATGGAATACCTATTTCAGAAATATCATTACGTTGCAAGTGATCGGGCAAGCGTCTTGATGAATCGTAAAAGAAATAGCCTCCTGATTCCAGTTCATTGTAGTCCTTCACAAGGGTTTGGCCATTGGTGGCAACGATGAAATCATAACCTTCACGCCGACCTAAATAACCCTTTTCATTGATTCTGACTTCAAACCAGGTTGGCAAACCCTGGATATTGGAAGGAAATATATTTTTTGCAGAAACTGGCACACCAAGCCTAAAAACAGCTTTGGCAAAAAGATTATTGGCAGAAGCCGATCCTGAACCGTTAATATTGGCGAACAGTACAACAAAGTCATTGATTGCTGCTATTTTTTGAGTCATCTTATTTTCCTGCCTTTGCTTCGTTTAAGAGGAATTTACGCATATCCCAAGCGCCTGTTGGGCATCTTTCTGCACATAAGCCACAGTGCAAACACACATTTTCATCTTTAACCATGACACGTTTGGTCTTTAACTCCCCTGAAACATACAAGTCTTGTTGCAAATTATCAGCAGGCATTTTTAAATTTTGACGTAATAAGTCTTCTTCTTGGTTCTCAACAAAATTGATGCAATTGGTTGGGCAAATATCCTCACAAGCATCGCATTCTATGCACCGATCACCTTCAAAAACTGTTTGTACGTCACAGTTAAGGCAGCGCAATGTTTCATTTAGTCCTTGCTCTAAAGAAAAACCTTTTTCAACTTCAATCTTCATACTGGTTAAGGCAAGTGTCGTATCAACATGATCAACAACGTGACGTTTATCGCTTGAGACAGGTGCATTATAAAGCCAATCATGGAAGCCCATTTTTTGACTAATCAAGGTGACACCCGGATTGGGACGAATGCTTGTATCTTTATTGTGACAGTATTTGTCAATCGAAATTGCAGCTTGATGGCCATGAGCTACCGCAGTAATAACATTTTCAGGTCCCCACGCAGCATCGCCGCCAACAAATACATTGGCCAAAGAGGTTTGGTGTGTGCTTTTGTTCACTTCAGGCATGTCCCAATCATTGAATTCAATACCTAAATCACGCTCAATCCACGGAAATGCATTCATCTGACCCAAAGCCATTAAAACATCATCGCACTCCATAAAAACATCGGCTTCGCCAGTTGGTACAAGAGTTCTGCGGCCATTTTCATCGTAGCGTGCTTGAACCAACTCAAACAACATCCCGACTAACTGACCGTCCTCACAAACAAAGGCTTTTGGAGTATGGTTTTCATACATTGGAATGCCTTCTTTTTCGGCATCTTCTATTTCCCAGGGCGAGGCTTTCATGTCTGCTTTTGGACTTCGGACAACAATACGAACATCTTTACCGCCTATGCGTCTTGCCGTTCTGCAACAATCCATAGCGGTATTTCCACCACCTAAAACCAATACTTTTTTGCCAATGGATTTTGTGTGTTCAAAAGCGACATTGGCCAGCCAATCTATGCCCAAATGAACATTCGCATCAGCCTCTTGACGACCGGCAAGTTTGGGTAAATCTCTGGCTCGAGGAGCACCTGTTCCAATAAAGATAGCATCATAATCCTTGGAAAGCATAGCTTTTAGGCTGGTAACTTTGTGTTTGAAATGTGTGACAACACCCATGTCAAGAATGTAATTGACTTCTTCGTCCAAGACGGTCTCTGGTAGTCGAAACGATGGAATTTGACTGCGCATAAAACCACCGCCTTTAAACTGCTCATCAAACAAATCGACCTGATAACCCAAAGGCATTAAATCCCTGGCAACGGTTAAAGAAGCAGGGCCTGCTCCTATAAGCGCTATTTTTTTGTTGTTTTTTTGTTGGGGAATCGCTGGCAATCGATGCTTGATGTCATTTTTATTGTCTGCGGCTACGCGCTTTAATCGACAAATAGCGACAGGCTCTTCTTCCACTCGACCTCGTCGGCAAGCAGGCTCACACGGTCGGTCACAAGTTCGACCGAGAACACCAGGAAAGACATTGGATTCCCAGTTAATCATATAAGCATCATCAAAACGCCCTGCACTTATCATTCTTATGTATTCTGGTACAGGGGTGTGCGCTGGACAAGCGTATTGGCAATCAACCACTTTATGAAAGTAGTTGACATCTTTTATATTGGTTTCTTTCATAGTTGAAATTTTACCCAAATTTAAAAGACTTGTATAATATTTTAACTATTCTGCGCAGTTTTGTTTGCTTATTTATAATCCCCTAATCCCGACTGGGCACAATCAAACTTCTTCTTTAATGGCTTTAATAATAGTATCGATGCTGTCAGAGTCAGAAACTTGGGTCACACTATCTTGCAATTCCATTATTTTTTGAATGCCCTGTCTTTCCAGTTGGGATAAATCAGGGTGCCAGACTTCAAGAATAAAAACCTTGCGTTCTTGATCGGAATGGTTCCAAGCCTCATGCTCAAAACTGTCATCAAAAACCAGTACTTTGCCCTCTTCCCACGATTGTACATCTTGTCCCACACGAATTGAACAATCAATTGGAATTTCCAGACCTAGATGGACTGTTAATTTGATATTGGACAAGCCAAAATGTGGTTTAATTTCAGCCCCTGGTTTCAAAACAGATAAAAATGCTTCTGGAGCATTGCCCGATAACACTGGCAAGGGCAGCTGCTTTAATACCTCTTGGGTTTTGGGGCATTTTTCTAATAATTCATTGTTGTATTTTCCAGCTTGAATCAGATGGATTGAAGACCACTCTAAAGAATCGACCAAGCCACTTAAATCTTGATTTTCTGTAACCACACCATCAATATAGGGCTTCACCTGATTGTTTGCATCGTACAAGGCCAATAGTTCTGATTTAATGTCAGTGAAGTTTTCTTCCAACAACGCAGTCCACGACAGTCCTTCTTTTGGATAAAAAGTGATTGGTTCCAAATCTGGAAAGACATGATAGCTGGGACGTTGCATTTCATCGGCGTATTTTGGAGCTTGAATACCGTGAAAAGAATCCAAAAAATCGTTCAAACGTTTCATTTCTTGAGGCTCAAAGCCTAAAGTTAACTCGTTTATGGCTTCTTTTTGGGCTGCATATTTTGTATCTCTCACAATAGCGTTAGCAATTTTTGAAGCCTCAACAATAAGAGGTATTTCTTCAGGATTTAAATAAGCATCTTTTAATTGAGTACTTTGATGAAAAACAAACGCAAGAACCCGGGTCGCTAAATCCTGGTTTATTTTTTCCAGTGATATGCCTAACAGAAGTAAATCAAGCAATATTTCTGGATGCTCTCTGTTGGACTCAACACCCTTTAAAAAAGCAGAAACAGACTCTTTGAAATCGCCTTGCCTGTTACATAGCAAACCTAGATTTCTATTTAAATTCAATTCTTTAGGATGTATTCCTAATGCTTTTAATAATGTTGACTTTGCTTCTGCCAATTGTCCAGAATTAAATTCGGATTGAGCAATAATAGACAAGCAAAAGACATCATCTGGATTGTCTTGTAAAACTTCTTGTGCTGAATTAACGGCCAAATCAAATTGACCATTCTGTAAATTTTCTTGCACATCTTGTACTGTTTTCATAGTTGTTTCGCTGTTCATTATAAATAATTATCCAATAATCCCATATACCAAGAACCTGCTACCGCAGCAGCAATCAAAACAACCGCAGTAACGACCCATTTGAGGGAAGAGCCTGATTCGTTTGCTACTGTTGCGGTGCTTATTGGTGTCTTGGCTGGACTTGAAGAGTCCTTTGTTGTCTTAAATTTTTGTGTTTTTTGACTGGGTTGCATGCCAGGAGACTGGATCAAAAAACGGATATTATCCAGTTTAATTTCATCACCAATATTAATGACTGATTTTTGAATCAACTCCCCATTAACATACGTACCATTTGAAGAGCCCATGTCTTCAATTTCCAAGCCATCGGCCTTGACGGAAATTGTTGCATGTTTGCGAGAGATACCATCAACATTGACAAAGATATCGTTATCCGAATGCCTGCCCAAGCTGGTAATTCCGCGCAATGGGAATGTTTTACCAAAATAAACGCCAGAAACACCACGTAAAACAAATTTTGGTAAGGCCATGCGAATTCGTGTCTGGTTATCGTCTTGTACGGCTGCTTTTTTGGATTCCAGTTTACAATGAACTTGTGCAACAATCATTAAATCTCCCTCTCTAACCTCCTTGCGTTCTTTGACCAAACGTCCGTTTACAGAAGCCATGCATGCTGGGTTTTCGATGACTAACACATAGACATCTCCATCCTTTTCTAATTTTGCATGAATGGGGCTCATGCCTATGGCCTCGACTTGTATCGCAGCATCGTTCGAACTACCAATGGTAAAGCTCTCACCAACTAGTTCAAAGTCCTTGTGTTCTTTATGCGGAAAGACTAATTTCATATGTGTATCCAATTTAAAGTTATCTATCGCAAAATTATACCAAGAATCCCACCCAGACTTAAAGCATATTTACCATAATTAGTGGCTTTATTTTCATCAAATGATATAATCGCGAAAATTTCAAACCATATGCATCAATCTCAGTTTCAAGGAAGCACTTTGCTGGTTCTTATGGTTAATTCCTAACTCTAACTCTATTCGAGAAAATTTATGAAAATTTTAGTCGCTATCAAGCGCGTTGTTGATTTTAATGTTCGAGTTCAAGTTAAACCCGATGGTAGCGGAGTGGCTACTGATGGAGTTAAAATGAGCATCAATCCTTTTGATGAAATCGCCATTGAAGAAGCCTTACGCATCAAAGAAGCGGGCAATGCTGATGAAGTAGTCGTTGTCACCATTGGCACTACTTCCGCCCAACAACAGCTCAGAACCGCCCTTGCTATGGGTGCTGACCGAGCTATTTTGGTCGAAGCCAATGATGAGCTGCAATCATTAAAAGCCGCCAGTAGTCTCTTGCACATCGTTAAAACTGAGCAACCAGGCCTGGTTATCATGGGCAAACAAGCCATAGATGATGATAACAATCAAACACCACAGATGTTAGCGACTCTATGGCAACGTCCGCAAGCTACATTTGTTTCAAAACTAGAACTAAAAGATGGAAAAGCTCTGGCCACTCGAGAAATTGATGCTGGCTTAGAGACTATAGAAGTCGCTCTTCCTGCTGTTATCTCTACAGACTTAAGACTCAATGAACCGCGTTTTGTTAAGTTGCCAGACATCATGAAAGCCAAAAGAAAACAGTTAGATGTTATTGCTATCGAAGACACAGTTGCTGGCTTTAATGATACGGCTCTAGCTATTGAAAACTACGAACCCCCGCAAGCAAGAAGCAAAGGTATCATGGTTGAATCTGTCGATGAATTGGTCGCACAATTAAAAGAAAAGGGGTTAATCTAATGAGTAAAATTCTTATACTGGCACAACACGATAACACAACAATTAACCAAGGGACTTCCAAGGCGGTCACGGCAGCTCAATTGATCGAAAACACTCAGATTGATTTGATTGTTTTTTCCGATGATACCAGCACGATTGCCACAGAAGCCTGCAAATTAGCTGGAGTTACTACTGTTCACGCTGTCACAACTAACAAAGGGGATTGGAAATTAGCCCACGGTATCGCCGCAAAAATTGCAGAAATTTTCAAGGATTACAGCCATGTTTTTGCTCCATCAACCACTTTTGGTAAAGATGTCATGCCCTGTGTAGCTGCATTACTCGGACAAAATCAAATCAGCGATATTATGGAAGTTATCGATGCTACAACCTTTAAACGCCCAATTTATGCTGGCAATGCCGTTATTACGGTAAAATCCAACCACAAACACATTGTTGCGACAATTCGTACTGCTTCTTTTAAAACCGGAGACATGCAATCAGGGTCTGCCACTGTGATTGAACATACTATTGATAATCCACAAACTGATACTCGCTTTGTTTCCTTACAATCTGGCAATTCAGAACGCCCTGACCTGCAAACAGCGGCCAAGGTCGTCTCTGCTGGTCGCGGCATAGGCAGTGAAGAAAACTTTGAAATCGTTTATCAATTGGCTGACAAACTTGGAGCCGCAACAGGCGCTTCTCGCGCTGCTGTTGATGCAGGATACTGCCCGAATGAAATGCAAGTCGGACAGACAGGTAAAATCATTGCTCCTGACCTGTACCTTTGTTTCGGAATCAGTGGTGCTATTCAACATTTAACAGGGATAAAAGACGCTGGCACGATTGTAGCGATTAACAAAGATGGTGATGCACCTATTTTTGAGGTTGCCGATATTGGTCTTGTTGGTGACCTGTTTAAAATCATTCCTGAGTTAATGGAAAAAATTTAACAAGCTTCTTAATCAGCATTTGAGTAGCGTTACATGCTTTCGCCTTTTTAAGGGATTGTAACTCTACTCAAACCACTGTCTTGAACATCCTGAAAGAAATAGTTGATAAGAACAATCTCATCATCAACACCCTATCTACTTCGAATCATAAGCATCAATAATTTTTTGTACCAAATTATGGCGCACAACATCTTTGGATTGAAACCAACTAAAACTCAAACCCTTAACATTATCCAAGACTTCTATGGCGTGTTTTAAGCCTGAAGTTTGCCCCGCTCTTAAATCAACTTGTGTGACATCACCAGTAATCACAACCGTAGTGCCAAAACCAGTACGAGTTAAGAACATTTTCATTTGCTCAACAGTGGTATTTTGTGCTTCATCAAGAATGACAAAGGCATTGTTGAGAGTTCGACCACGCATAAAAGCCAGTGGTGCGACTTCTATAATGTTTTTTTCCATCATTCGCTCAACTTTTTCAACACCAAGCATTTCATAAAGCGCATCATACAACGGGCGTAAATAGGGATCGACTTTATCAGACAAATCACCTGGCAAAAAACCCAAGCGTTCTCCAGCTTCCACAGCCGGTCGCACTAAAATAATGCGCTGGACTTCTTGGTTCAATATCGCTTCTACTGCACAAGCAACCGCCAAATAGGTCTTACCTGTTCCAGCAGGACCAATGCCAAAATTAATATCGTGAGTAACGATATTGTGCAAATAAAGTTTTTGATTGGGTGAACGACCTGTTATTACACCTTTGCGGGTCTGAATATTAACTTCTTGAACTTCATTTCCTTTGCTGTTTTGCTGCTCACCGTTTTGGTAATTGCCTTGCAAAATGATATGAGTCATTTCTAGGTTTAATGACAGAGCTTGCGCCTCTTCCAACATCAATCTCAGGCAATATTGAACATGCAAAAATTGTTCATCACTGCCTTCAACTTGAATTTGATTGCCTCGTGCATTGATCTTTGTCGCCGTAGTCTTTGCTAAAAGCTTGATGTTTTCATCGTGATTTCCATACAAATTTGTTAAGACATCGTTACCAACCTCTTCAATAAATATACTGTTCTTAGTCATGAATAACGATTTTTCCTTTCAATGAGTTTCTGTAAGCTTCGGTGATTTCCACATCGATCATTTGACCAATCAGTCGCGGATTACCAATAAAATTAACCACGCGGTTATTTTCAGTTCTAGCTGCTAGTTCTGCAGGGTCTTTTTTAGAGACACCTTCGACCAGTACCCTTTGCACTGAACCAAGCATTTGTTGAGAAATATCAGCGGCAAAGTCATTGATTTTACTTTGCAAACGCTGCAAACGCTGCTTTTTAATTGACATTGGGATTTCATCCTCAATATTTGCAGCAGGAGTTCCTGGGCGTTTTGAATAGATAAAACTGTAACTTTGATCAAATCCAATGTCTTCAATCAATTTCATAGTGGCCTCAAACTCCTTATCTGTCTCACCAGGAAAACCCACTATAAAGTCAGAAGAAAGGCTAATATCTGGACGTGCTTCGCGCAATTTCCTGATCTTTTGCTTGTATTCAATAGCCGTATGGCCGCGTTTCATCGCTGATAAGACACGATCGGAGCCACTTTGCACTGGTAAATGCAAATAATTTGCCAATTTAGGCACATCTCTATAGGCTTCAATCAAAGCATCGGTGAATTCCACAGGATGAGAAGTGGTAAAGCGAATTCTTTCAATGCCTTCAATAGCAGCAACGTAATGAATCAAATGAGCCAAATCTACAAGTTCTCCTTCATGCGTTTCACCTCGATAAGAATTGACATTTTGCCCCAATAAATTTATTTCCTTCACTCCTTGCAAGGCCAATTGCATTATTTCTGCCAAAACACCATCCAAAGGACGAGAAACCTCTTCTCCTCGCGTATAAGGCACCACACAAAAAGTACAATACTTACTGCAACCTTCCATAATGGATACAAATGCGGATGCGCCTTCTTTTCTTGGTTCAGGTAAGTTATCGAATTTTTCAATTTCAGGAAAACTGATGTCCATTTGCGACGTTTGTTCAGTATTTACAGCATTAAGTAACTTGGGCAAACGATGCAAAGTCTGTGGTCCAAAAACCATATCGACGTAAGGAGCGCGTTTTAAAATATTATCTCCTTCTTGAGAGGCAACACAGCCGCCTACTCCTATAACTAAATTTGGATTTTTCTCTTTGAGTTTCCTCCAACGGCCCAACTGTGAAAAAACTTTTTCTTGGGCTTTTTCTCGAATAGAACAGGTGTTTAACAAGATCACATCAGCTTCTTCTTCTGAATCCGATAGTGTTAAATCATGTGTATCCATCAAGACATCAAGCATCTTGGAAGAATCGTATTCATTCATCTGACAACCATGAGTCTTGATGAACAACTTGCCTTTTATTTTTGCTGTCATTGTTTTAATTTATGTTGTGTATTAATGTTGTGTATTTAATTTATGAACTAATTTTACGATAATTTCAGCGGTAAAACCCCAAATTGTGTATTCATCGTATTGATAAACATAGTATTTGACCTTTTTACCCTTATACAAAGCTGTTTGAAGTCGGTAATTATTTGCATTACTGAAAAAACTTAAAGGCACTGAAAAGACCTCAGAAACTTCGTGAATATTTTTAATGATTTTAAACCCCTCTTTCAGAATAGCAACAAAAGGAGTGACATAAAAACCCGAGTTTGTTTCTAAATCTTCCAAGTATCCAACAACTTCAATATACTGTGGAGTAATTCCTATTTCCTCCTCTGTTTCTCTTATAGCGGCCTGCCTGATTGTCACATCCGATTCATCAAAGCCACCACCAGGAAAACTCACTTGTCCAGCATGATGCTTTAAGTTCTTGGATCGTTTGGTCAATAGAATATGAAGTTCATCGTCTTTCCAAAACAAGGGAATTAGCACCGCTGCAGGGCGTGTTTGATTGCGACCCGATGCCTGCCATATTTCTGTTGGAATGAGCTCGGTTTTTAATATTTTTTTAAGATTTAGGTAGAGTTGATCTTTATTTTCAATAGTTAACATAAAAAAAAGCGGCATCAATTTGACTGACCCGCTCCAATAATTTGCAATATCCAAAAACCGATATAGAAATCACGATGCTAGCACCAGCCCTTAATATGCCTAAGAAACCCTCAAAAAGCCTCATCACCAATCAGCTGTCTTCGGCTTTTTGGATTCCTTATGCACATCAAACTACTTGCACCATCATTCGCGATTCCATATCGGAATTTGGGCAGTAAGAAAACTTATTTAATGTCCAATAAATTAATATCAAATATTAGAATTTCATTCGGTCCAATAGGTGGTTGTCCTCTAACTCCATAAGCCAACTCAGGTGGGATAAATACTTGCCATTTTCCACCTGGACGCATTAGTGGTAAAATTTCTTGCCAGCCTTTTAAGACTTCTTTTACTTTTAACGTTTTTGGCTCTCCACGAACAAAAGAGCTATCAAATTCTTGATAATTATCGACATTATCCACACCTATAAGTGAACCACGATAATGAATAGTCACTTCGCTGTCCATTGTCGGATGATTGCCTACACCATCTTCTATGATACGATATTGAATCCCTGAAGACAGTTCTTTTATGCCTTTTTTCTTGCGATTTTGAGCCAAGAAATCATCTGCTCGTTTTTTGTTTTTTTCTGCTAAGGCTTTAAAAGCTTCAAATTGCTTTTGTTTCATTTTGTTTTCGTAGCCTTGAACATTCAAAACCATATCTTCTTTTGATACAGTTGGTTCTTTTTTACTGTTGGCGTCTCTGATTCCTTTTATGGCTTCATCAACATCCAGTTCAAATTCTCCGCCTTGTCTGCTAACAAATTCGATACCCATACGGTAGCCAATGGCATAACTTGCCTTTTTCTTATCAAATGTAATATTTTTCTCTTGAGCTGAGACAAGCGTCGCTAATAATACGATTGCTGCAGCTAAAATTAGTTTGAAATTCATCTTATTTCCTCGATGTTGATTTTACAAAGGTGCGTATTCTAAGACACAGCACTGAGATTCACAACTGTATGGACACAAATGACCCTATTCAGTTCAATAATTGCTATAATGCTAATTTTTAAGACTACGAGAAACACCGATGGCAAACATCCTTTTAAACACGAACAATCACATCTTAACATTGACTATAAACCGCCCAGAAAAACTGAATGCACTGAATCAAGAAACCCTCATTGAGATTGAAGATGCCATTTCTTCAGCACAAAATAACAACACCATTCGAGCTATAATTATTACAGGAAGTGGAGAAAAGTCATTTATTGCTGGAGCAGATATTTCCGAACTGGCTCAATCCAATGCCGTCACAGGCATGAAATTTGCCACTTACGGGCAAAAAGTCATGTCTGTCATAGAGCATTCGTGTAAGCCTGTGATAGCAGCTATTAATGGTTTTGCTTTGGGTGGCGGCTGTGAGTTAGCTATGAGCTGCCATATTCGTGTGGCCTCAGATAATGCCATGTTTGGCCAACCAGAAATCAAACTTGGAGTCATTCCTGGTTTTGGCGGCACGCAACGATTGGTTCGTCTTATTGGTAAAGGCCGCGCACTAGAAATGAATTTACTGGGTCATATGATTGATGCGAAACGCGCTTATGAAATAGGCTTGGTGAACCAAGTTGTTGCTCCAGAAGAACTGATGGCAAGCGTAGAAAAAATGGCCAAACAACTCACTTATTCGGCTCCCGTGGCTTTGCACTGCATCATCGACAGTATTAACCACGGCGCAGAATGTTCTTTAGCTGATGGATTGGATTATGAAGCCAAAGCTTTTGCGGTAACCTGCTCAACACAAGATATGAAAGAAGGTACATCAGCCTTTTTAGAAAAGAGAAAAGCAAACTTTACAGGTGCCTAAAGGTGGCTAGGAGCTTGTCCGAGAATAGGAATCGCAATGAAGGAGAGCTGGGTTTAGGGCTATTTTTCGCTTTTTTGAGGAGAATAGTCACTCTATTTGACGAGAAAAAGCGGAAAATAGCACAAATCCAGCTTTTCTGCAGTAGATTTTCTATTCTCGGACAAGCTCCTAGGCATTTTTTAGATTTGCTAGACGTACCAAGGGGTTGTGCTATAATCGTGTTTTCTCTATCGGGATTTGAGTAATATGAAACTCCTTTTACTTATTTTTTTAAGCGGCTCAACTTGGGCCATCGAACTAGCAAACACGGATGGTTTTGGCTTGCGAGACAAACCCCCTGCTTTTTCCAAAGAACAAAGCAAAGCCATGTTTGAATACAACAAAACCTTGTGTGCAACAGACTGTGTTAATGACTTCGGAGAGTTACTGGGAACAGCTAACGGTGTAGAAGCCTATTCCAATTGCCAATCTCAGTGCGTAAAAAATGAGTACTCTTTTTTAAACTTAACAAACGGTGAAGTAAGCATTCACAAGCAAAACCCCAAAGAGGATAATCTGCACTATATTGGACTGATTAACCAATGCGTGGAATATTCTCGTCGGTGGTGGATGATTAATCAAAACATAACTTATGGAAGCATAGATAGTGCTCATGAAATTATATATTTAACTGAAGGCAAAAATATTCGCACAGGGGCTAGCTTTCCATTGGCTCGTTCAATCAATGGCAGCGCTACTCGCCCACCAAAGGTTGGTGACCTTGTTGTGTACTATCCTGACCGAGAAAATCCCTTGTGGAGGCATGGACATGTTGCCGTAGTGGTTGCTGTCAATTTAAAAAAAGGCAGCGTAGCCTTGGCTGAAGAAAATTATGACAACAAAAAATGGCAGAAACCCAAAAAATATGCGCGCAAAATCAGCCTCTTTCAGGTTAATGGAAAATACACTCTACTTGATGTTTCTCCAGATAAAAAGAGCAACACTACTGGCGGCGAAATTTCTGGCTGGATCTATCCTCAGCCCAAATAAACATGCCTAAAGTTATTCGTTTAGCAGAAACCGCTGATACCAACGCAATAAAACAGTTGATAGAGGTTTCTGCACGAAAACTTGGCGGCCAATTTTATAAAAAAACAACCATAGAACAAGCTCTAAAAGGTGCATTTGGTGTCGATAGTCAACTGATTCAAGACCGCACTTACTATGTTGTTCTAAAACAAAATCAATTTATAGCCTGTGGTGGCTGGAGTTTTAGAAAAACTCTTTTTGGCAGTGACACTAACAATCTACGCAATCCAGCTAAACTAAACCCTGAAACAGAAGCGGCCAAAATACGGGCTTTTTTTATTCACCCTGATTATTCACGTCAAGGATTAGGAAAAAAACTACTGAATATTTGTGAATCTGCTGCCAAAAATCATGGTTTTAAGCAATGCCAATTGATGGCCACACTCTCAGGAATAGATTTTTATCGTAAAAATGCCTATTTTGGCGATAAATATATTGAACATTCCATGAATAAATCTGATAAAATTACATTTTTACCGATGCAAAAGAATTTATGAACAACCCTCTTTTTGGTATCGGATTTAACACACTCTAATTCATGCTTTTGAACGGCAACTTCGGATGTACTTCTGTTAGTGGATTGGAATTTTAATTTGACCTCAAAGGGATGATATGCAAACTATTATAATCTTCGTTTTTTCTTTACTAGTACTGACACCTTCTTCAGCAACAAACCACAACAAAACACAGTTCAACGACAGAGGCGATCAAATAAGCTTGCCAGATAACTGGGTGAAAACAGTTATTGGTGAACTGTTTTATCACAGCAGTTTTGTCTTTACTGACAGCGATAACAGTGACATGTTAATTATTGAAATCTATCCCAAAGGCATGATATTTAACCAAGACACCCTCAGTGAAAATCCAAAAAAAATAAATAAACAGCTCACTGTCTTAAATAAACTCAACACACACGATGATTTTTTTACCAAAAACGAACACATAATGACAAGCACACGGCTTGATACTCAAAGCTCAAAAGGTGTTTTTTTTACTTCAAAAGTCCAACAGTCCAACTCTTACAATTATAGTTGGATGGGCACAACAGAAAACAGCTCTGTCATTGTTAAAATCATCAGTAAATCCAAGGAAATTAAATTTGACAAAATCTATTTTTTAAATTTAATCAATGACTTGCAGTTGATTCCTGTAGTAAAAAACAAGAACCGCAAACAAGAAGATATCATTGTTTCTCCTTTTAATTATCGTTTTTCAAAATACCCTGCTCTGCAACAAAGAAACTCACAAAAAGACAAAGAAAGTTACAAGTATAGCAATCTTAGCTTTACAGAAGCAGATCGCTATTCTGTTTATACTCTCAGTTCTCAATGCAGTGGCCTCACGGTTCCCAATGCCTTGTTATTGGGTGTTGTGATGGATGATTTTGGATACGATAATACATTGTACAGCCATGAGGTAAACTACCAAGGCAAGCAATATTTTTTCAATTACGGTCAGTACAGCAATACCAATGGAACATTCAACACTCTTTCTTTTGTCATTAACAAGAATGAATGCCAACACATACTCTCTTATATTGTTGAAGACGATGACGCTCCTTTGTCTCATTTCCTCAATTTTGTCGATCATTTTATTGCTGAACCTTCTAACAAAACTACGATTGATGATTTTAATGAAAACCAAAAACAAATACATGCCCGGACATTATCAGCTATAGGCGATTCTTATTACGCTCTAAAAAACCACACTAAATCTCTGTTCTTTTATCAGAAAGCTTTTGATTTTGACTCCACAACAAGCTATTTTTATGCTGCCTTGCAGTCTTTTTATAATCGTAGTCAATACCAAGAAGGCTTGGCATACCTAGAACTATACGAATCAAAAATCAATGAAAGCACTATTAAAGTCTGGAAAGCCTGGTACCTCGCTCGACTGCAAAAACCACAAGAATCCAGCCTTGTCTTTAAAACAATCTTCGATCAAGCTTATACGGAGGACGATGATTTTTTCAAATATTTAGAGCAATTGTACCTTATTGAAGACTATAAACAGTTTCAGGCTGCCCTGCAAAAACACAGAACTCAAGTCAGTGACCTCTGGAGACTTAAAGCAATGGAAGCCAAAATGATGATTAAAACACAACCCAAAAAAGCTGAAAGCTTTATTGTTAATTTGTTTGAAAATGAGGGACTTGCCAATAAATATCAATTTGATTTATTCGATTATTTATCGGATATAGAGGCTTATGAAACAATAGTTAAACTGGCGCAAAAACGCATTGAAAAGGGTTACGAGTCAGCCGTTTTATTAAACTATCTTGGGGATGCACAAAACATGTTGGGGCAAATTGAACTGGCTTTTAAAAACATGGAAAAAGCTCATACCATGGCTCCTGGTAACACGACTATCGAATCGTACTATAAATCTTTGCGCAAAAAAGTGGGCAAGAGTGATTTATCAGCCATTGATGAATCGATAAATCCAGTAGCTATACCAAAAGAAATCCTCACTAAAACTGATAAGCTTCAAGCTAAATACCCCGAAGATTCTTACGAATATCTTTACCTAGTTAGTGCTTACCAACACATTCCGAAAGAAAAAAACAAACACACGCTGTACGGTAAAATAAAAATAAACAACGAAAGTGGTTTGGCCAAAAACAAAACCCTACGCTTTGGCTTTGACCAGGAATACGAAAGAGCTTATATCAATTATTTTCGAGTTCTGGATGAAAACAACTCGATTATTGCTGATCTGGACAAAAGTACTAGCTATATCACAACGGATAACGATGGTATTACTGCCGATGAAGACAAACTTATTAATATTCCCGTTCCCTCATTAAGCATAGGCACGATGATTGAATATGCAGTCACTATCCAAGACACGTCCACTAGCAACAAACAAAGCTTGGTTGATAAACTGTTTGTCTCATCGGCAAACAATCAATACAAAGCCATTGTTTTTACAGGAAAAATTGAGGCTATTAAAGCTGAAAAAAGTGATGATGTTGCTTATCATGAAGTTTCCGATTCTGTCGTTTATTGGGATTATCACAACCTGCCAAATTATAGAAAAACTCCTTATCTACCTGACTATCAAACCCTGTTCCCCTGGCTTAAGTTTGCCTCTATTACTGATTCTTGGGTGAAACTTGGGGATGATTATTTGCACGATATTAAAGATAAAATTAATACTAAAAACAGCGACATTCAAAACTTAAACTTCATTCAGGAAACAGACACTCCTTTACAGAAAGCCCAAGCCATCATCGCCTATGTGCAAAAAAATATTACTTACCAAGCTCTGGAGTTTGGTTGGCGAGCCTTTGTTCCGAACCGTTCTGAAGTCACTCTCAACAATCGCTACGGTGACTGCAAAGACCACGCTGTTTTACTGCACGACATGCTCAATGCCAATGGTATTAAGGCACAGCTTGCTTTGATAAACTCCAGTAATGATATTGCACTATCCCTACCAAGTTTTAGTCAATTTGATCATATGATTGTTTATCTTCCTGAAATTAATGAGGGTGTTTTTGTCGATGTCACTGATAAAGACAGCACTTTAAACCTCTCCAACCCTCCAAGCAACTTACAAAACCATCATGCATTGGTTTTGCAATCACAAACTTCAAAGCTTGTCCAAGTCCCAAAAACCAAGGCCTCCAACAATACACTCAAGATAAATCGTCAAGTACATAGCAATGATTCAGTCTATTTTTACACAGAAAAAGTCGATTTAACCGGCCACTTAGCAGCAACATTTCGATCTTATATCAAAAGCATAGCACTGGATGAAATGGAAAGCACTATTCTCTCATGGGTCAACGATTATTATTCTGATCTTACATTGGAAGAGTTTAAATTTCACAATCTTTACGATAACCGCAAAACACTGCATTTGGAGTTTAGATTTTCACAAGAGAAAGAAGATGCAACCGTAAAACTACCTGTGTTTTTTGAGCGCTATGCCATGGCTTTTAGTAAAGCACCAAACAGAAAATGGGACTTTGAGTACAAATATCCTTTTGAAATAAACTCACAAACAACCATAAGAAAAGGCAGCTCACTAAAATTCAAGAAAAATACCGCACAAAATAATACTGCAATCATGAAATGGCAAATTGATGCCACTAAAAAACTTATTCAATTCTCGGGCACTGTTTACTCCAACCATTTGCCTGCAAACGAATACAAGAATTTGGTTCACCAAGGCAGAAAGAGTTATAAAATTCTCGAAAATTTATTGCTTTAAGATGACCAACTCGTTGTTGAGCGAATTTAGCACAAACTGATAACTATCGCTGTTTAAATTATTGCTTAATAGTGTAAAGTGAATGAGCCAATTCCCCTTGAAAATAACACCTTTGCTGGTGTAAGTGAATTCCGTATTTTTTAAACTATTGGTAAAAATAGCCATCGCCCCTTTTCCTTGCTGGATTTCCATTGTCAAAGTTCTCACTTGACCTTCGCGAGAACCTTTGACATACTGACTTCCCAATAACAGCACCATCTCATGTAACTCTTTGTTTGAGAAGCGCTTGGTGTCAGGATAGATGAAATCCATCAATAAAGAAATCTTATTGTAACGACTATTGTCTTTAAACTTTAGATGTAACAACTTATTATTAAAGACTTTTTTTATCATCATCCAACGCTTCATTGCCCTAAAAGACAACAAATATCCCTTTACCGTATCTGTAATTAAAGCGCTGGATTTATCATTGCTATTAACAGATGCAATTTTTTTAAATATTGATTGGCTGTTAGAACGGCCTCTATAAGCTTTTGTTAAAGGCTTTACTACTGGGTTTTGCGATTGATATGCTCTTTTACTAACCCGTGAGTGCCTCTTTGTTTTTTGTTTTTTTACTGTTCTTTTAAAGTGACAAGGCTTTTCTTGAAAGGCGATAGTGCCATTTGCTAACAAACAACGGTGGATTTTCATCTCCTTGGCATTCGCACTAGTGTGAATTAAGGCAAAAACAGTCAAAATAAAACAATGGCTGATGAATATTTTCCTGTATTTTGCAGATGCATGATGTCCATCAATAACAGATGTTATCATCGTATCTTCACTAGGAGCTTGTCCGAGAATAGAAAATCTATTACAGAAAAGCTGGATTTGTGCTATTTTCCGCTTTTTCTCGTCAAATAGAGCGACTATTCTCCTCAAAAAAGCGAAAAATCGCCCTAAATCCCGCT
>Ga0316208_1000658_pt1 | contig 38600 bp, 38 predicted proteins | sample 3monopyrite_MG_FD_204944 | JGI IMG/M metagenome (GOLD analysis project Ga0316208, IMG submission 204944) | Microbial mat bacterial communities from mineral coupon in-situ incubated in ocean water Damariscotta River, Maine, United States -... | ecosystem: Environmental > Aquatic > Marine >...
GGATGCTTTTTTCCCTGTATGATTTTTTGTTGCCATATCAGAGGCAGAGAATTAATCTGAAATGTATAATCTGGCTTTATTTAGAGCATTCTTATTATCAATATTAAGCAGGTAGCTGTTTTAGAATAAACATATGAATATTATATGCATGAAATGGGGGGATAAATTTCCACCAAAATATGTCAATCGGCTTTATGGTATGGTTTCAAGGAACATGAGCTTACCGTTTCGTTTTATTTGTTTTACGGAGCAAGCTGATGGGATTCGTCCAGAGGTAGAAATACAACCGTTGCCAGAGCTCGATATACCCGCGGGTCTGCCTGAGCGTGGTTGGCGCAAGTTAACAGTTTTTGCTGATGATTTTGGTGGGTTAACTGGCCGTACTCTATTTTTGGATCTGGATATAGTGATAGTGGATAGTATCGATAGTTTTTTCACCTATCCGGGAGAATTTCTGATTGCTCATGATAAGCATCGCCCATCAAGAATAGAGGGTAATTCATCTGTGTTTCGTTTTGAAATAGGAGGGCATGCTGGAATACTGGAATACTTCGCGAGGAATTTTGAGATTATTAAAAATGAAGTCCGACATGAGCAAGCTTACCTGTCCAGAGAGATGAAGAAATTAGGAAAATTAGCTTTCTGGCCAGATGAATGGGTGCCTAGTTTTAAATATCGTTGCGCACCACCCTGGATTAAATCATGGTTTAAGTCGCCATCAGTTCCCGCAGGCGCGAAAGTTATACTGTTCCATGGGCTACCTAACCCACCTGAGGCGGCAAAAGGAATCAGCGGTAAGTGGTATCGACATATCAAGCCTTCTTCATGGATCAAGGAATACTGGGTTGAATAAGGTCTTATCTATTATCATTGTTGACTGTATGAGCGTATAGGCATTCCCAGTTATTTTTTGCGAGTTTTTAGAGGTTACTATTATTAGCTTTATTGCTAATAATGGGTTTTTTTGATTGTAATTTAGGTGCTGACAGTGAAAGTATCAATCATATTTTCAACCTATAACTCAACTGATTGGTTGGAAAAAGTTATTTGGGGGTTTTATTTTCAAAGTTTTAAAGATTTTGAAATTGTTATCGCCGATGATGGTTCAACCGAAGAAACTGAAAACACAATAGATCGGTTAAGAAAAAAAACGCTGCTAGAAATAAAACATGTATGGCAACCTGATGAAGGATTTCAAAAATGTAAAATATTAAATAAAGCCATTCTTGCAACTACGGGTGATTATATTATTTTTACCGATGGAGATTGCATTCCTCGCTATGACTTTGTGCAAGCGCATGTGGACAATGCAAAGCCCTGTCACCTGCTATCGGGTGGTTATTTCAAATTGCCTATGAAAACGAGCCAGGCCATTACAAAAAAAGATATTGAAATAGGTAATGCTTTTAACCCAAATTGGTTGTTGAATAATGGACTTAAAAAGAGCCATAAAATTGCCAAGCTGACGGCACAAGGATGGAAACAACGATTATACAATGCACTTACACCAACTAAAGCAACGTGGAACGGACATAATGCATCAACATGGAAATCACTATTGCTTGAAGTTAACGGTTTTGATGAACGAATGCAGTATGGAGGAGAAGACAGGGAGCTTGGGGAACGTCTGATTAACTTAAATGTCAGTCCCATACAAATTCGTTATTCTGCCATTTGTTTGCACCTTGATCATGCGCGTGGATATGTGTCAGAGGAAGGTATTAAAAAAAACAAACATATCCGGAAAATTACTAAGGAGCAAAAAATTACGCGAACTAGCTATGGTATTGCTTGATAGTTCATGAGGACGACGGGTGTCGAAAAATACAATTTTGCGCTTGGGCTGAGTTTTTACCGATATGGAAAAAAAGGTCTGCTTTTAAGGAAGTTCTGTTTTATTCGTGAACTCGTATATTTCATTTAAAATGTTCATCTTTAGTGTTTCAAATCTTTGTGCTTCAAGGGTATTTTTTAGGAATGCTATGTATTTCTTCTAGGTGTAATATTTTGCTATTAGGTGAGATTTTCACCTTGCACTTAAAAGGGCATAACAAATCTAAATATTCTAGATTGTAATTCACTTCGTCATAAATCGGAGGTTCCTTAAGTGGGTCGTAGAGATAAATCACGTTTTGAAAAATGGTTTTCATTTAGTAGGCATAAACGACGTTTTGGAGCTAAGATTCTGGCTGGTCAAATTGAAGTAGATTTTGCTAGCCAGAAAAAAAGAATAATTAATGGTGATGAGGTTGTTTGTACTCATGGCAGCGCCAATAGTCTAGAAACGCATTTTAATGCGCTTAAAAATGAATTTTCAGGGCAAGCAGAGCTTAATTACACGCATGCAAAAATCATTGTGCTAATCAGGCGAGACTTTGAAGCTAGTGAAAATTTTCAATTATTTGAGCAGCTTTGGGAAAAAGAAAAGAGATTTTTACTGAAAAGTCTCAATACTCGGTGGCTTATTTCTGCCGTCGATACTTTTGTAGATTATTCGTCTGATGCGGCAACTCGTGCATTGTCTCTTGCTGCTTCCTGTTTGTTTAATACTGTGAAAATGCAAGAAACTGAGCGGTTTTTTCAGGATGCTGATAATTGTGTTGATAATGAAAAGCGAATCAAAAGTTTGCAGCAAGAGAGAGTTTCGTTGTTTGATGGCACTTCAGCTTTTGCCGTTGGTACAGATGACACGCTTAGAAATATGCGTTGGAGGATTGATAAAATGGCTAAAATAAATGTGGCTGGTGAGATATTGCAGGAAGTATTTATGAGGTTGCAAAAAAATGATTGTGTCTATCGGCGTTTTAAAGATCGTCATACAAGAGATAGAACAGGATGGTGGTGATATGCAGGTTTTTATTATCAACCTGGCCAGCGCAGGAGAGCGGCGAATATTTCAGCAACAACAAATGCAAAGGCTGTCGCTATGTTATCAGCTACTGCAGGCAACTTCTGTAGATGATATTCCTGCTGACACTTATCAAAAGCATTCTTTAGATTGGCAGCGACCTTTAAGAAAGACTGAGGTAGCCTGTTACTTTAGTCATCGCGATGCATGGGAAAGAGTAATACAAATTAATCAACCGGCACTTATTTTGGAGGATGATGCACTTTTGTCAAAATGCGTTCCGGAATTATTGGCTGCGCTGGAGTCTCGTGAAGATGCCGATTTGATTAATTTAGAAGTAAGGGGGCGTATGAAATTCGTATCAAAAACCAGTGAGAAAATTACCGCTGATTCCAGGCTGTATAGGTTGTATCAGGATAGAGCAGGGGCTGCGGGTTATATTATTTGGCCGTCAGGGGCACGTAAATTACTTGAATATGAACAAAAAAAAGGTATTGCTCTTGCTGATGCTCATATAACCGCCTGTAGTGAAATGATCGCCTATCAGGTGGAACCTGCGGCGATTGTTCAGTTTGACCACGGTGGCCAATACGGTATAAATATTGACCGCAGTGATAATATATTTGTTTCTACCGTAAGTGCAGCAAATAATGATAAAGGTGGAATAAATTTTCGGTTTAAACGGATGCTCTTTCAGCTTAAATTAGGATTGCGTCAATTAATTCTGATTACTTATGCGAAAAGGCGATATATAAAACTTAAAGAAGATGATTTTTTACAATGAATAAGCGGCTCTTAAAGCATTATCGATTCGGAAAAACATTTGCGCAGATTAACCGAAGTGTGAGGAGTCGCCGCAAAGCAATAGAAAAAATCAGGAAACTGTACAAGAATTCTGATCTTGTACATAAAGGCTGTAACCTTTGTGGGGGAGGGATATTTACGCTTGTTTCAGAAGGTGATCGATATGGTTTTGATTTGTCAAAACAATTCTGCAATCAGTGTGGTTTGATACAAACGTACCCAGCGCTTTCAAAGAAATTCCATAAAGAATTTTATGGTCATTATTACCGTCCTTTATATTTAAAAAGTAGTAAGGTTGATTATCAATCTCTTATTAACGAGCAATCCGTAAAGGGGGAGAAATACCTGGATTATTTTATGAGCAATGGCCTTAAAGATGTTTTGGGTGAGATCTCGGTAATCGAAATCGGTTGCAGCTCTGGTGGAACACTAAGGACATTGAGACCATATGTGAAATCTGTTCGAGGTTGTGATCTGGATATTGAAGCAATCGCTTTTTCAAAAAAAACATTTGATCTGAATGTGGAAGTGGCTAGTCTTCCCTCGACTCTGCCTGATGGGAAAAAATTGTTTATCATGTCTCATGTCTTAGAGCATGTGTGTGACCCATTAGAGACGCTCAAAAAATTGAGGTCTTTGATGGGTGAGGGTGATTATCTTTTTCTTGCTGTGCCTGGTATCAACATGGTGGCTAAAGGAGATTATAAGCATGATCTTAGAAGGTATTTCCATATTGCTCACGTCACGGACTTTACTGCTTCAACATTGATCGCGATGACCGGATATGCCGGTTTTAAAATGCTTGTTGTTGATGAAGAGATAAAAGGTTTATTTGAGCCCGGAAAAGTTGTAGCTTGGCCCAAATGTAACGATAAATTGATAGCAGAAAATATACAGCGCATTGAAAAAACATATCATGGCCATTTCCCCCACTTATAAATTTCTTGATCGCGTATAATTTAAAGGTAACAAAATGCTTAAAAAAAACACATAAAAAGCATTCATAAATACATCCCCGAACGTTATATTTACCAGCCCAAAACTCGCATAGCCTACGCATAATAATATCCCCATTGATGCTTGAGGTTGTGCTTGATCGCCGTGAATATACTTAAAAAATAATATTAAAGGAAGAAATAATAAGGCCAGTAGTGATAATAGCCCCAAGACTCCTCGGCCTAAAAAATTGGTTAGATATTCATTATGTAGATGATTGAAGTTAGCGATGATTTTTTTGGCTTCCTGGCCGGCGTAATTCGCCACTACAGGATTAGTATTGCGATAACCGTATCCAAACCATGGGTGTTGTTTGACTGCCTTCAGAGCCGATGACCATATTTCCAGTCTTAATCCTATTGAAGTATCAAGACTTTTATTGTCCACCCATTGACCAGCTTCATTTTTTGCTAATATGATGCGGTCTTGAACTATGCTTGTGCCCGCAGAAATACCTATTATTGCGGTAAAAGTAATGATTGTAATCAATATTATTTTACGACTGTGAGCCAAGTGGTGTTTATAAACCAGGTAAATATAAATGGCGGTTAAAATTAGAAATGACAGCCAGGCGCCGCGTGTTCCTGTTGTTACTATTGCGATTATCCCCATGAAAGCTGAGCCAAGAGTAAATATTTGGTTCCAGAAATTCTCCTTAAATATATTAGCTATAGATAAAAACAACATCATTACCGTCAGATTGGCAAATATACCCGCATTCATTATGCCGGAGGGCCTTATTACTCCATTCAGGTGCTGGTTGATAGTAATAGCTCCCAACAGAATAAGCCCTAGCTTGATCCCCAGTAATAGATGATTTAAAGATAGTTTTGCTTTAAAAATCGCCAGACCGATAAACGGGGCGAACAAGAAATATAGTTCTCGTGAGATATAGTGGGCTAGCTCGGTGGGTTTGTCGGAGAGAGCAACTGACAAAACAACAGCCAGGAAATACCCAAACGTTACCCAAGAAAATAACTTAAGCCCTTCTGTGCTAAAAGGTGATTTCCTATTTGAAATCGCTATAAAAATTCCTGAAGTCGCCAAGATTAGCAGAATTAAATCGCCGGCGCTTTTGACGGTATTAATAACTAGAGGAAAGCAGAATAAGAGGAAATTTACAAAATGTGAATATTGTTTGTTATACATCATGTCGAGCAAGATTTATGTTTGAGCGTACAGTAATTCTTAATGGGGTAATGTTTATTATGAGAAAAAAGGATTAGTCAGAGTCTAAGCTAGCCACTATTTTTATTATTATTTTTTTCCGTTAAAAATACAGCTCAGTTGTAGTGATCCGGATCGCCAGCATCGCGGGGCTTAAAACGTTTGTGAACCCATAGGTATTCTGCAGCCTGCTCGCGAACCTGAGCTTCGATAACATTATTTATTTGTCGCGTATCTAATTCAATATCTCCGCTCGGGAAATTTTCCAGTGCTGGCTGGATAATTAGTTTATAACCGCTGCCGTCTTCGCAGCGGTGAGTGTAATAGCTTACAACTCGTGCGCCACTGCGTAAAGCGATGCGTGCTGTGGCGCTGTTTGTTGGAGCGGGCACGTTAAAAAAAGGTGCTATGATGCTGCCTTTAAGTCGATAGTTTTGGTCGGGTGCATACCATACCGCGTGACCATTTTTAAGTGCCCGCATCATGGTCCTTACATCAGTATGAGCAATCATTTCCTCAGCAGTTTTATTGCGACCATGTTCCATAATGCCGGCAATAAGCCGATTTTCATTGCGGCGATGCATGAAATGGAATGGAATCAGTAGCCCCAGTGCCTGACCGCCAATTTCAGCAGTGGTGAAGTGAGCGATAAGTAGTATGACACCATTACCCTGTGCCAGTGCCTGCTGAAGGTGCTCAAGACCTTCGATCTTGACGAGTTTCTGCAGGCGTTGTGGAGTGCCCCACCAACATATGCCCATCTCGATCGGCAACATACCCAGGGCTTCAAAATGTTTACGTAATAGTGTTTGACGTTGCTCGGCTGTCAGTTCGGGGAAACACAACTGTAAATTGACCTGAGCAATTTGGCGGCGTTTACTCGCCAGATGGTAGCACAGGTGACCGAAGCGGGTGCCGATGGCAGTTTGCCAACGATAGGGTAAATAACTGGTTAAGCGTATCAGACCAATGCCCAGCCAGATTGGCCAGTAGCGGGGAGCAAAAAAACGGCTGAGGGGTTCGTTTCGTTCAAGGGGCATGATGTGATGTTTGAGTGCCGATCCAAAAGGGCTATTCTAACCCGCTTGTTTGATAAGGCCAGCAGGCTGGTTAAATAAATTATGTTATCATACGAATAATCAAAGTATTAAATGGAGTTGTAACGGTCATGAATTTTCATGAGTGGTTTTCAACCAACCGTATCATTAATAACATCCTCGATAATAAAGATTAGCCTGAGACGGTTTGTTGCGTTTCTTTTATACACTATTGCTGTATGTGCTGACACCGCTGGTGCTGTTGCGCCTGTTATGGCGTGGAACAAAAGCGCCAGCCTATTGGCAGCGTTGGTCTGAACGCTTTGGTTTTGTACCGTTTCGATTAGATCAACCCTGTATCTGGTTTCATACTGTATCAGTGGGTGAGACGATAGCCGCATTGCCGTTAATTCGTCTCGAAATGGCACAGCACCCGAGTGTCCCTGTTTTAGTCACCACCACCACTCCGACCGGGTCGCAACAGTTGGTGTCCAGTTTGGGGGATGCTGTTTTCCATTGTTATCTTCCCTATGATTTGCCGGTGGCGTTGGCCATTTTTTTTCGCCGTATCAACCCGCGCATTCTGATTGTGATGGAAACTGAATTGTGGCCAAACCTGTTTCATGCTTGCCAAAAACGTGATGTGCCGGTAATGGTGGTTAATGCTCGTTTGTCAGAACGTTCAGCATCACGCTATCGGCGCTTTTCTGCATTGACGAAAGAAACGTTTGCTAACGTGAGTTGTTTTGCCGTGCAGCATCAAAGTGATGCTGATCGCTTATTGTCATTGGGTGCATTGGATGCTGCGGTCAATGTCACAGGGAATATAAAATTCGATATTTCATTGTCGTCCAGTCTCACCGAGCAAGCGCAATCTTTGCGGCGTGATTGGGGTGACTCTCGACAGGTGTGGATTGCAGCCAGTACGCATGATGGTGAAGATGAACAGGTCTTGCAGGCGTTGAAACTAATGCGGAAGGTGTTACCTGATCTTTTGCTGGTATTAGTGCCGCGCCACCCTGAACGTTTTTCGAAGGTCGTGATGCTGTGTCGTGAGCATGGTTATCAGTTGGTTCGACGTAGCGAAAAAGAGTCGTGTGATGAAAGCACTGCTGTTTTTGTCGGCGACAGTATGGGTGAGCTTAGTCTTTTTTATGCGGCCGCAGATGTTGCCTTTGTTGGTGGCAGTCTTGTCGCGACGGGTGGACATAACGTGCTGGAGCCTGCGGCGCTGGGCAAGCCGGTTATTTTTGGTCCGCATATGTTCAATTTTAGCGAAGCCGGACGATTGCTACTGGAAAATAATGCGGCACGTCAGGTTGAAGGTAGTGAGCAGTTGGCAGAAGCGGTGATTGATTATTTTCAGGATGCATCGCTGCGTTGCTCAAGTGGTGATCGTGCCCGTCAGGTGGTTGAGGAAAATCGCGGGGCACTGGGTCGAACATTGGTGCTGATAGAAAAACATATAGGACTTAGGGCTTAGTTAGTAGCCTGTTTTAGCCAGCTATTGACCTGTTCTAAATCCGTTGAACTTAATTGCCCTGCGGCCTGCTTGAGCGTCAGCGTGCTAAGTACGTAATCGTAACGGGAGCGGGCGTAATCGCGCTGTGCACGAAACAGGTTGCGGCGTACGTTCAGTACATCGACGGCTGTCCGAGTACCGACATCCAGTCCCGCTTCGGTCGCATTCAGTGCGCTGTTGGCTGAGATGACGGCCTGTTTTAATGCGGTGACGCGGTTGATTGCGGACATTACGTTTCGATAGGCATCACGAGCTTGGCGCAGGGTAGAGCGGCGCTGTTGTTCGAGTGCTTGCTGCGCTTGCTGGTACTGGTGGCGCGCTTCACGGATTTGTGAATTGACTGCACCACCCTGATACAGAGGTAGCGTCATTTGTAATGCAACGCTGCTATCAGCCGATTCTCGACCGCCAAAACTACCACCGCCAATGTCAGCGTAGTTATAGTTGGCGGTGATATCAAAATTTGGGTAGTGATTTGCGCGATTTAGCACGATTGATTTATGCGCAACACGCAGGCTGAATTTAGCTGCGAGCAGTGACAAATTTTGTAAAGAAGCCGTTTCGCTCCATTGGTTTATGTCTGTTGGCTCTGGCTTGATTAGCGGCATATTGCCACCGAGCATTTTGAGTGACTCATGAATGTTGCCGGTTAATTCTCGTAGTGCTTCGTATTGGCTGGCGAGCAGGTTTTCGGCTTCAATCTCTTGAGCGGTAATGAGGTCATGTTCCGCCTGAGTTTCATGCACGTCGGTGATGGCAATCAGCCCCACATCAAAACGTTGTCGGGTTTGTTCTAGCTGCCGTTCGGTAGCTGTTTTTTCAGCCCGTGCAAAGGCCAGGTTATCGATGGCGGCAAGGACGTCGAAATAACGTTGTGCAACTCGGATGATGAGATCCTGTTCGGCAGCGGCAAATTCAGCATTGGCCTGTCCGACCTGCGCATCGGCTTGTCCCATGCGTGCAAAGTAATCCCGATGAAAAAGTGGCTGTGTCAGTGAAAGGCTGTAGTTGTTGCTGGTGTAGTTGAACGTTTTGGGAGGAAACAGCAGCGCGTCGCTGGAAGAACTTAAAATTTCTTGACGGTTGCTGGTAGTGCTGGCATTCAGTGAAAGTGTCGGCAATAGCAGTGCGCGGCTTTGTGGAACACTTTCAAGCGTCGCTTGCTGTGAAGCTTTGGCGCTGAGAAATACCGGGTCATTATCCAGTGCTAGATGGTAAATGTTTAATAATTCGTCCGCGTGTAGGGAGCTTATGCTGGCACACTGGACGGTGACCAGAAAAATGGCGGTTAGCCATGAGGTGGAGTGGTTGCCTATCAATTTATTAAACGAGCAATGTTGCAGATTTAGAAAACAAAAAGTTCGGAGCCGGTGGCATTTGCCAGCATCGGAAGTTTTGTTTCAAATAAACTCTCGCGCGTCCATTCGTTTTCGCCGCTGCGGCAAACTAAAATTGCTTCCATGATAGAGCCTTCGCCGATGATGGCAAATAGCCTTCCACCGAGATTCAGTGAATGCTGGAAAGACTTGGGCAGGGTTGGTAATGAACCTGTTATGGCAATGACATCGTATAGCCCTTTTTTGTCCCAGCCTTGAGAAGCGTCAGTGGTTTCGAGTGTGACATTTTCTATGCCCATTTTTGCCAGGCGTGTGGCGGCGTGATCTATGAAATCCTGATGAATATCGACGCTGTGGACGTGGTGAGTAAGTGTGGCAAGCATTGCAGTGACGTAACCACTGCCGGTGCCAACTTCGAGCACCTTGTCTGTTGCATCTAATTGCAGTGCTTGAACCATGCGCGCTTCAATGATCGGGTGCATCATTTGCTGGTCATGTGCGAGTGGGATGGCGATATCTGCGTAGGCAAGGTTGCGATATTTGTCATCGATGAAAGCATCGCGTGGAATTTTTTCCAGCAGGTCGAGAATATTCTGGTCTAGCACATCCCATGGACGGATTTGTTGTTCGATCATATTAAAGCGTGCTTGTTCCAGTTCCATTGTACTGTCCTCTACCTCTTCGCTTGGTTTTGCAGGTGTAAATTTCTACCTAAGTAACCAGTGTTTAAGTAACATGGGCAATAGCATACACTATTCATTCGTGAATGCAGAAATTATGAAGTGAAAATATCATCTGTATACATGTCGTGGCGTGACATGTGTTGTTGAGTGGGCGACAATAGTGTTTCTTTGGTGTTCAAAGGGAATATTTGATGTCAGATATTGTGCGTGAGTGCAGTAGGTTAATAAGTGAACTGTTAAAGCGCTGAATGCTCAAGTTTTTAGCGGGTTTTTGAGTTGTTATGTGTGGGTAGATGTCTAGAAGAGGGGAGTTTTTTTGCTTTATAGTCAGTTGAAACAGTTAAAAGTCTTGGCATTTTGCGTACTGCTGTTGAGCGCTTTGTTTATGATGCCGGGACTTGCATTAGCATCAGTGGTTCCTCACGCTACGCCACCCGTGACCAATAAAGATTCTGCTGAGCAGCAGGGCGGCGCACAGGTGATTATCCGTTCAGGTGATGATGGGCGAATGGAAGAATATCGTATGGGTGGGCAGCTTTATATGGTTAAAATTTCACCAGAAAAAGGTCGTCCTTATTATCTTGTTGATACTGACGGTGACGGTAGCCTTGAAACTCGACGCAGCGATCTGGAAGGTGAGGTTTTGATTCCACAATGGCCGTTGTTACGATGGAAATAAAGTTTATCTTTGTATGACCTTATGCAGTGATAAAAGTTTTTCTGTAACGATTTTAGGTACTTTTTATGTCTGTTTATACCCCGGTAACACGTGAACAGTTGGAAGATTTTCTGCGCACCTATCCGTGCGGAGAGCTGCTTTCTTTTCAGGGCATCAGTGCCGGTATTGAAAATACCAATTATTTTGTTACGACCAGCGAGGGTGAGTATGTCTTGACGCTGTTTGAAATGCTGACAAAGAGTGAGTTACCCTATTTTCTAAATTTAATGGCCTACCTGGCTGAGCATGACGTAAAGAGTGCTCATCCTATCGCGGATCAGGATGGTGTGTATTTACGCGAGCTAGAAGGTAAGCCCACTGCGCTGGTACAGCGACTGAATGGCCGCAGCGTTGAGGCGCCTGAAGCAGAGCATTGTTTTCAGGTTGGCTCGGCGTTGGCAAAAATTCACGTGCTTAGCGATGGTTTTTCCAGGCAACGCGAAAATGAGCGCGGCGCAGGTTGGTGGGCTGATATGCAGAAAAAATTATTGCCACATCTTAACGAGCAGAATTCGGCTTTGCTCAAAGATGAAATGGAAGAGCAGTCTAAGTGCCGGTATGAGGGCTTGCCTCGCGGCATCACCCATGCAGATTTGTTTCGTGACAATGTTTTGTTTGATGGCCCTAACCTGAGTGGGATGATTGATTTTTATTATGCTTGTACCGGTGTGTTTCTCTACGATGTCGCGGTTACTGTTAACGACTGGTGCAGTGCGGAGGATGGCTCCCTTGATGAAGTGCGTTTTGCGGCGATGTTGGCGGGTTATCAAACACAGCGTTCATTTGTTGATGTTGAGAGTGAAGCCTGGCCAGTAATGTTACGCGCTGCGGGTTTGCGCTTTTGGTTGTCACGTTTGCATGACAAGCATTTTCAGCGTGAGGGGGAAATGACGCATATAAAAGACCCTGACGTTTTTATGCAGATTATCCGTCATCATCGAGACAATCGAGATGAGATTATCAAGCAGTGGCGGTCTGCATTGGTTGGTTAAAAAATGTCTTTGTTGTTGGATATTTGTACTAACTATTTGTCGTAACTGTGAAAATTCGTTATCCACAAAATCTGTGAATAACTTTGTGGGCAAGATGCGTGTTCAAGCCCTTAGGCAGCGTGGTTACTGGCTTTGGGTTGATTTGATTGGAAAAGCGCCTAAAAATTAATATTGATAAGAAACAATAGCTTATGGTTGAGTTTTTTTTCCCGTCAGGAAAGCACGGCGTTTTACTTAATTATCTAATGTGCGCGGTCAACTTTGTGCATAACCACTATGATATTCCTCTATTTCTAAGCCCTTTGTTGAAAAGGGCTACTGTTCCAAGAGGGGCAGGACAGAGCTTGAAAGTCTAAATATATGCAACTGTTTAATCTGAAGTTGTTGAGCGAGTTTGCTGGTACGGGCATAGCTACTGATCGATATCAGCTTATTGATATTTTTAGGGGTGTAGCTATCGTGTTGATGATGGTTTATCACTTCAATTATGATCTGGTCTATTTTGCCTTGGCCGATTTTGATTTTAATCATGATATTGTTTGGCTAGGTTTTCGAACGCTTATTCTTTCATTGTTTCTTTTTCTGGTAGGCGTCAGTCTGCAAATTGCAGCGCTGCGAGGTCTCCGCACCGTTCGTTATTTGCGACGACTGGCTTATGTATTTTTTAGTGCGCTACTGGTTACTGCGGGCAGTTATTTTATGTTTCCGCAAAGTCTGATTTTTTTTGGGGTACTGCATTTTATTGTTGTTGCTAGCCTGATAGGGCTGCTGTTTGTGCGATGGTATTGGTTTAATCTGGTTTTGGGTGTTGCGTTGATTTTACTTGCTATGATGGTGAAATCGCCTTTTTTTGATCAGCCGAGCTGGCAATGGTTTGGTTTAATGACGCATAAACCCGTGACGGAGGATTATGTGCCATTGTTGCCCTGGTTCGGAGTTGTGTTGATTGGCATGTTTGTTGGGAGAATGATTCAGGGCCGTTACTCGGAAAGTTTATCGAATTACTCCCAGCCTCATTTTTTGGCGCGTTTACTGGCTTTTGGTGGGCGTCATAGCTTATTGATATATATGTTACATCAGCCGATATTTTTGGGTATTCTGTACCTTTTGTTTGGTTTCGTTTGAGTTAACTGTTTGGTGTGTAAAGGTTTATTGGGCTGGCAAGGTATAACATGCTAAAGATTGATTTAAATCATCTGTTAATGCAGTTACTGCAAGGCGAGGTGGCGGCTAAAGTGATTAACGCCACGAATGTCGTCTTGATTGTTTTGCTTGCCTACAGTTTGGCAGATTTGACTTGGCGTTTGATGCCGGCGCCGGAAGCGCAGTCTTTGCCGGCGCTTGTGAGTGCAACAGCTTCGAGGCAAATACCTGAGCGGGCATTTAATATTGCGCGCTGGCATTTGTTTGGCGAAAAGCAGACGGGTGCGATGCAGCAAGCAGCAGCGCCGATGAGGGAGACCAAGCTGAATTTGACGCTGCATGGTGTGGTGTCATCAGATCAAGCGGCCTACAGCGGTGCGATTATTTCTGCGCCGGGTAAAAATGAGCGTTTTTATTCAGTAGGCACTGAAGTAGTCGGCGGAGCGGTATTAACCGAGGTGCACCCTGGCCATGTAGTGCTGTTGCGAAATGGGCAGTATGAAACACTGAGGTTGCCTGAGCAGACGCTGGGAAACAAGGTCGCGTCGAAAAAAGCAGCAAAGATAACGCAAGCATCGTCGGCTCAGCCAAAAGTTTCTTTGCGTGAATACCGTGATACATTGGTGCGCAATCCGCAGGAGTTAGCCGGCCTGGTGAGTATTGCGCCTTACTCAGAGTCAGGCCGTATTGTTGGATACTCAGTTAAGCCGGGTCGAGATAAGGCGGTTTTCGGTCAATTAGGCTTGCAGGCAGGTGATGTCGTGACGTCGGTAAACGGCATCAAGCTTGATAATCCTGCCAGAGGTTTGAGTATTTTGCGTACGCTGACAGGCAATAAAGAGGTGCAGCTCGAAATACGCCGAGATGGCGCGCCGCAGTCAATAACAGTGAATATGAATTAGTGATAAGTAGCCACTGATTAAGTAATAATTTTCTCAGTTGCTTGCTTAGTGTCGCAGTTTTGCATAAAATGAGCGGCTTGGTGTTTTTTCGTCGTTGCTGGATTCGGTTAGAAAATCCGTTTGGTTTTAGATTGGGCGACGGTGCGGTTAATCACCTAAGGTTTATTGGCTCGGGAATGGTCACTGTTTAAGCGGTGATCTCCAGAGAGTAAAGAGAACAAGGGAGTTAATATTATGAAAGCTGATATACATCCAGCCTATTCTGAAATCGAAGTGAAATGTAGTTGTGGAAACAGCTTCACAACACATTCAACACTTGGTGAGTCATTGCAGCTTGACGTTTGCTCTCAGTGTCATCCATTTTATACGGGTAAGCAGAAGTTGATGGATACTGCTGGACGCGTAGATAAATTCAGACAGCGTTATGGTAAGAAATAATAACGTTTGACTGTGAATTGTTTGAAAAAAAGGCGCCTCATTGAGGCGCCTTTTTTTGTTTTAAGATACAGCTTTTTATTGATATTGGCTTTGTTTTGTATTGCGGCGCCAGTTTTTGGCGCTGAATCAGGAGCTCAGCTTACGGGAGAGTGCATCGCTGATCGTGTTGATGAAACGGTTCAGCTAGCCAGTGTCTATGATGGCGATACAATACGTTTAAAAGATGGCAGAAAAGTACGTTTGATCGGAATTAATGCACCTGAAATGGGTCGGTTTGAAAAGAGCTCGGCGGGGAAGAATAAAGAAAATAGGCCGGCTGAACCCTTGGCGGAAGCATCTCGTGATTTTCTCGCGGCGTTGCTAAAAAAAGCTGACAGCATTACTTTGCGTTATGACAGTGAATCCCATGATCGCTATAAACGGTTGCTTGCGCATGCTTTTGTCGATGGTCAGATTAATGTTCAGGCGCAGTTGTTGAAACAAGGTTTGGCTGCGGTGATTGCCGTGCCGCCAAATTTATGGGCGCATGACTGCTATATTGCGCTGGAGCGCAAAGCAGTTTTACAGCGGCAGGGTATTTGGGGTTTGCCCTACTACGAGCCGATTGAAACAGAACAGTTGAAGGCTGATGTCAGCGGCTTTCGGCGCATTAGTGGAACGGTTGAGCGTATTGGCAGAACGGCCAAATCAGTGTGGCTGAATCTCAGTGGGAATGTTTCACTGCGTATTGATCTCAGGGATTGGCCTAATTTTAAGAATTTCGATTATGATGGTTTGCAGGGCCAGCGCGTGATTGCGCGGGGTTGGTTGTATCAATATAAGGGGCGAATGCAGATGGGTGTTCGTCATCCAGATAGCCTGGAGATTCATCAGGAAAATAACAAGGCTGCACTGCATTAGCAGTGTATTGATGCTAGTCGACGGGACTTTGTGCGACAAAATGGCAGGCGACACCTTTGCCGTATTCTTTGCCATCCATGATTACTTCTGTTGGTAGCACCGCTGAGTGCAGGATTGTCATGCCGGGGAAGTCTTCTTCAAGTAATTCTGCTGTGAGCATCAACGATGGGTCTTTGGGGCCACCGCTGCCCAGTTTGCATTGCTCGGTGTGATAGCCTTCGATTAGTATTAGACCGCCAGGTTTAATGGCGTGAAGTATTGAGCTATGTAATTGCCGGCGTTGCTCCGCAGACATGTGGACAAAAATGCTGGTGATGACATCGAAGCCCTGTTGTGGCCAGTGCCATGTTAGCAAGTCGGCGCACTCGGTTTTCAGCGTGACATTGCGTTGCGTGGCAAATGCTTTGGCGCGGGACAGGGCTGTTGCAGAAATATCAATGGATAAAACATCGAGCCCTTGTTCTGCCAGCCAGACGCCATTTCGTCCTTCACCGTCGCCAACCGCCAGCGCAGATTGGCCGGCAGTTAACTGATCTTTCCAGGCCAGCAATAATTCGCTGGGAGTGTGGCCAAATAGATTATCGGAATCTGCGTAGCGTTGCTCCCAGCTGAATTTTTTGCTGTCGTTGCCGTCTGGATTGCTCACTTGTTTGACCAATATGAGCTTGAGCTGATTAGCTGGCTGACAGTTGCTGATGGGCGGCGTTGAGCGCCACTCCTTTATTGAACGATGCGCCAACTCGACCCAGTACATCTTCCAGTGCATTTAGACATAATAGAACGTTACGTTCATTACACGCATGCCCCATCAGGCCAATGCGCCAGACCTTACCCGCCATAACGCCCAATCCGGCACCAATTTCCAGTTGATATTCATTTAAAAGATGGCCGCGTACGACTGCATCATCAGCGCCGTCAGGGATGCGTACCGCATTAAGCTGCGGCAGGCGCTGGTCTTCAGCGACGACAAACTCCAGCCCCATTGCTTCAAGACCGGAGCGCAGCGCTAAATGCATTTGCTGATGGCGTTGCCAAGATTGCTCAAGGCCTTCTTCTTGCAAAATCACCAACGCTTCGTGCAGGGCGTAGAGTGAGTTGATTGGCGCCGTGTGATGGTAGGCACGTTTTGCGCCGCTGCCCCAGTAACCCATCACCAGGTTGAGATCCATGAACCAGCTGTTAACTTTGTGTTTGCGTTGTCTGATCACTTCCAGCGCGCGTTCGTTAAAGCTGACGGGCGACAGGCCAGGGGTACAAGACAGGCATTTTTGTGTGCCGGAGTAGATCGCATCTACACCCCAGTCGTCCACATGCAACGGAATGCCACCCAACGAGGTGACGGCATCGACGATGGTCAGGCAATCGTGACGGTGAGCAATTTCGACCAGTGTTTTGACATCAGAGCAGGCTCCCGTTGAAGTTTCGGCGTGAACAAATGCGACAATTTTGGCGTCAGGGTTGGCTTTTAGTGCATCTTCAAGCTTGCTGGGATCGACTGCGCTGCCCCATTCATCTTCGACCATGATTGCTGTGCCACCGCAGCGCTCGACATTCTCTTTCATGCGACCGCCAAACACGCCGTTCTGGCAGACGATAACTTTGTCACCCGGCTCAACCATATTAACGAAACAGGTTTCCATGCCGGCTGAGCCAGGTGCTGAAACCGGCATGGTGAGTGCATTTTCAGTTTTAAAAGCGTATTGCAGTAGAATCTTGAGCTCTTCCATCATGGTGATAAAAGTTGGGTCAAGATGACCGATGGTCGGGCGCGACATCGCCTCTAAAATGCGTGGATTAACGTCAGAGGGGCCAGGGCCCATTAAGGTACGTTGTGGTGGGTGGAATGATTGTATAGCCATGATTGCCTCGTTTCTATGTCGATGAATATTATTTGTTGATCGTATCAACCCAGCTGAATTTGAGTCTCAGGATTCGAATTTCTGGATTAATACAATGCTTGGCTGAATAGTAAGGAATTTGCTGAAATTTTTCATCCATACTGCTTGTGTGTGCTTATGGCAGTAAGGGCGTTTTAGTTGTTTGCCGTTACTTTGCATTGCCAGCTAGCAGCTCCAGCCAGTGAATGACCGGTACGGGAGCCGCTTTTTCCATGTGTAACAGGCAGCCAATGTTAGCACTGACGATAAAATCGGGCGAATCTGCTGTTAGCGCTGCCAGTTTATTGTTATGCAGTTGCTCTGAAAGAGTCGGCTGCATTATCGAGTAAGTGCCCGCAGCCCCGCAGCAAAGATGACTGTCGTGAACCTTGGTTAACTCGTAACCGCAGGATTTAAGGATTGACCTCATGCTTTTTCCTAGCGATTGGCCATGTTGAGCAGTACAGGGTAGATGCATGGCGACGCGCGTAGTGCCGGCGTCTTTTTTAAATGTTGTGGCGAGTCGCTGTTGCTGATCTTCGCTATCCAGCTCAGTTGCCAGTACCTCGCTGATATCACGGCACAGCGCAGATGTTTTTATAGCTTTCTCTGCATAGTTCGGGTCGTCGTGGAGCAGTTCAGCGTAGTCTTTGACCATCAGGCTACAAGCGCTGGCGGTGGTGATGATGGCTTCAGCACCCTCTTCAATTAGAGGCCACCAGGCATCGATGTTTCGGCGCATGAAGTCACGCCCTTCTTCGGCAGCACTGAGGTGGTGGCTCACCGCGCCGCAGCAGCCACTGCCCGAGATACTTTGTAATGAGATGCCAAGTTGATCCAGTAGTGTTATAGCTGCTGTGTTAATGCCTGGTCGAGTTGTCGCTTGCACGCAGCCCTCTAGTAATAACATTTGACGTGCATGCCGTGTTGAGACGCCGGTGGTTTTCAGAGAGCCAATATGATGCCTGGCAGTCTGTTTTGATGGGATCGCTGCTTTTAGCTTGGTAGGAAGCAGCCAATTAAATAGCGGGCTAATCGCCAGCGCTACCCGCACCCGTAATGGGTAGGGTAATACCAGGCGTAACAGACGGCGTAACAGGCGCTCGTTGAATGGTCTTTTAACACTGTTCTTGATGACGGTACGGCCAATATCCAGTAGTTTTCCATACTGAACTCCGGATGGGCAGGTGGTCTCGCAGGCACGACAGGTCAGGCATCGATCAAGATGCAGTTGAGTTTGTTGTGTTGCTGAACCTGTCTCAAGCATCTGTTTAATAAGGTATATACGCCCTCTTGGGCCATCTAACTCATCGCCGAGAATTTGGTAGGTGGGGCAGGTGGCATTGCAAAACCCGCAATGGACGCAGCTGCGCAGAACCGCATCGGCCTGTTGCCCCTGAGCTGTGTTTTTGAAGGTTTCATTGAGTCTGGTTTGCATCGCGATACGATAGCATAGCGATAGTTAAATTACTTTGTGCTGAGTAAGGCTAAAGAGGGCTTGGTTAAAAGTCGATAAGAGATAAAACTGTATTCTTAAGGAGAAAAAGATGGTTTTGGCAGAACAAGGCCTGGATGAAGACTATCTAAGCAAGTTGTCACCGCTTAATTTGTTAAATCATGAGCTGCTAGAACAGCTTGTGGAAAATTGTAGCGTTGATCGATTACCCCCCGGGCGGCGAATATTCAGTGAAAATGAGCGTGATAATCGCACTCTTTTTCTGCTTTCAGGACAGCTGGCATTAGTGGCTGATGGCCACGCTGCCATCACCTTGAAAGCGGATAGTAATGAAGCTTATCAGCCGATTGCTGAGCAACAGCCTCGACAGGTTACTGCGCTGGCGAGCACCAGCGTCACCATTTTGAGCATTGAAAGTGAGTTCCTGCAAGACCTGCTGCGACGCAATGAGCAGGATGAAGTTGAGAGCAGTGGCGATGGCGTTGATCGTCGTGAATTATTCGATACCATTTTTACCGGTGCCTTGTTTACCAGCTTACCAGAGCCTCATAAGCAGGTGCTGTTACGGCGCATGGTTGAAATACCCGTCAGTAAAGGGCAGCTGGTTATTAGTGAGGGTGATCGAAGCAAATATTATTATTTAATCGTCAAAGGAACCTGCCTTGTTACGCGTAATGTGGGCGGTTCTTTTGGTCAAAATGTTTTAGTTGCTGAGTTAGGTCCTGGCTCTGGTTTTGGTGAAGGTGCGTTGATTGAAAATGATTTTCATGACAGCACCGTAGAGATGCAAGAAGATGGTATTCTGCTGCGTCTGTCCAAGGGTGAGTTTTTAACCCTGCTGGTACGACCCTTCGTAAAATGGATACAGCCGGAAGATGTTGAATTCCTGCAAGCCGAAGGGGCGGTACTGCTGGATATTCGAACCCCTGCTTCCTATCAACGCATGCATCTGGAAGACAGTATCAACTTACCACTGATCGTACTGCGCAAGGCTGTTTCGGTGCTTGATCCTAATCAGCACTATATCGTGTGTTGTGATGTTGGCCGACGTAGTGCAACGGCAGCATTTTTGCTGAATGAACGCGGGATTTCAGTGAGTATTCTTGAAGGCGGGATACGTAAGGCGGTTCGGGGGGATTGAGTGAATATTGAGGCTATACTCTGAGATGCTCGAGTTAGTTTTAGCATCCCATTTAACGAGATACGCATCTAGCCATGAAACGATTAAAATTGACATTAGTATTAACGTGCCGACAATGACTGTTCCGTAAATAATTCTTCCTGTGCCTCCTAGTCTGTTTGAAATTTCTTTTGAAAATATTTTTTCATTTAGTGTGTCAAATAAGACTACGGTGGGGAAGGAAACTATGTATAGAGTAACCCAGCCAATAAGTGATTTTGGATGATAGGGATATAAGCCTGCAAGAATTATAAGCGAGCAGATTAGCGCTGCGATTGATATTGAAACGGCTTTAAATATCATGGGTACTATTAATTTTGGTTAAGCTAGCCCTTTTGTAAGCCATTCAGAAATAGCCGTAATTTCTTCCGGACAAACAGAATGTGCCATCGGGTACGTCTGCCAATCAACCTGAAAACCTGTTTTTGACAGTGTCTGTCGCGATTGTTCTGCAAGCGCCATTGGTACAACGGTGTCTTCTGTGCCATGAGCCATCATGATGGGGATCTCTTTGTTGGCGGTACTCTGTTCTGCTGCCAGGCTTTCAGCCAGCGGCAAATAACATGATAGCGCCATAACACCACCAAGGCGTTGTGGGTAACGTAATGCGGTCTGTAATACGATTGCTCCGCCCTGTGAAAATCCGGCAAGTATGATTTTTGAAGCCTCGATGCCTTTGCTGATTTCTATTTCAATCAGTTCATCAATTTGCCGGGCTGATTCGCGAATGCCCTGTTCATCTTCATCACGTCTAAATCCTGCATCGACAATGTCGTACCAAGCGCGCATCAGGTAACCCTGATTGATGGTGACGGGGCGCTGTGGGGCATGGGGGAAAATAAAACGGATCGCCAGTGATTCCGGCAGTTTGAGCTGTGGGGCAATTCCGGCAAAGTCAGAGCCGTCAGCACCGAGGCCGTGCAGCCAGATGACACTGGCGTTGGCAGTCGTTGCGGGTTCTGTGATGATGGCTTCGAGTGGCCCTCGGTTTTGCTGCGGTGTCATTGTGTTTTATTCCCATTACGATTGCGGCGGCGATGCGTTATTATAGCCCGCTGTTTAACCAGTATAACCGAGTTAGATTTTCGGATGAAAAAGCGAGCACTTTACACCAGTATTTTTTTTCTGTGTTTTGGGCTGTTGGTGGGCTGCGGTCAAACGGGTGATTTATATCTGCCTGATACCGATGAGTCTCAACTGTCTGAAATGTCAGAGTGAGTCATTATTATGGATTTTTTTGAATATAAAAACGGTGAGCTATACGGCGAAGATGTGGCGCTGAGTAGTATTGCTGATGCCTTTGGTATGCCGACTTACGTTTATTCTCGTGCGACGATAGAGCGTCACTGGCATGCATTTGATCAGGCCTTTGCCGAACAAGATCATTTGGTTTGTTATGCCGTTAAAGCGAATTCGAATATTGCGGTGTTGAATATTCTGGCGCGATTGGGTTCGGGTTTCGATATTGTTTCTGTCGGTGAGCTTGAGCGTGTGTTGATCGCAGGTGGTGAGCCGAGTCGGATAGTGTTTTCCGGTGTGGCAAAAACAGACCCTGAAATTCGTCGTGCATTGGAAGTAGGTATTGCCTGTTTTAATGTTGAATCGGAAGCCGAGCTGGAACGCATCAATAGTATTGCCAGTGAATTGAGTCTTAGTGCGCCGGTTTCAATTCGTGTTAACCCGGATGTAGATGCAGGCACGCACCCTTATATTTCGACTGGCCTGCGTGAGAATAAATTTGGCATCGCGATTGAGCATGCGTTAGAGGTTTATCAGCGTGCGGCGCAAATGCCCAATATTAATTTGATCGGTGTCGACTGCCATATTGGTTCGCAATTGACTGGAACAGGTCCCTTTGAAGATGCGCTGACGCGGTTGCTGGCATTGCTTGATCGCCTGGAAGAAGCGGGTATTAGCTTGCAGCATCTCGATATCGGTGGTGGCCTGGGTATTGTTTATAAAGATGAGACGCCACCGGAACCATCTGATTACGTGGCGGCGCTGTTACCAAGGTTGGCAGGGCGTAATTATAAAATCATTACTGAACCGGGGCGTGCCATTGTTGGCAATGCCGGGGTGTTGCTGACTCAGGTTGAATATCTGAAAGAAAATTCAGGTAAACATTTTGCAATTGTCGATGCGGGCATGAACGATTTATTGCGTCCGTCACTCTATCAGGCCTGGCAGGCGATTCTGCCTTTGCAGCAGGTGTCGGATGCTGAGGCGCGTGTTTATGATGTGGTGGGGCCAGTTTGTGAAACAGGGGATTTTCTGGGTAAGGAACGTATGCTTGCGCTGAGCGAAGGAGACTTGTTAGCAGTACGATCTTCAGGTGCCTACGGTTTTGTCATGAGTTCCAATTATAATTCTCGCCCCCGAGCGGCAGAGATTATGGTTGATGGCGACAAGGTTTTTGAAATCCGTGCACGTGAAAGCCTTGCTTCGCTTTATCAGGGTGAGCAGCAGCTCCCTGAGTGAACATAAAGCGGGAAACAGAAAAACAATGATACGTATCCCCGAACCTGAGTTGATGGACGATGAAGCGCAGGCGCTGGCGTATGTAAATGCGGATTTCGAGGTGCCTCATAGTCATTTTATCGAACTGTCTCAATCGCAGTGGCCTGCTGAGAATATTGCGGGAGAAGTGATCGATCTTGGTTGTGGCCCAGCGGATATCAGTATTCGTTTTGCCAAAGCGTTTCCTGATACATCTGTGCTGGGAGTTGATGGTGCACAGGCGATGTTAAGCCACGGAGTTACGCGCATTCAAAACGAAGGTTTGCAAGAAAGAATTACACTCGAACATTGTTTGCTGCCGAATGCTGATTTGCCATCGCAATATTTTCAGACAGTGATCAGTAATAGTTTGTTGCATCATTTGCACGAACCGCAGGTATTGTGGCAGTCGATAAAACAGTGTGCAGCACCCGGTGCGCGGGTATTTGTGATGGATCTGATGCGTCCCGATAGCGAAGCTATCGCCACTCAGATGATGCGAGATTATGTGTTAGATGAGCCAGAGATATTACAGCATGATTTTTATCATTCGCTGTTGGCAGCTTTTACGATAGATGAAGTTCGAGCGCAGTTACGGCAAGCAGAGTTACAGGGTTTGGACGTGAAGGCTATATCGGATCGGCATTTGTTGGTTGCTGGGAGGATAAACTAAGACTTAGCCTGTCATCCTGAGTGTAAGCGAAGGATCTTGTTGAGGCGGGATGAGATCCTTCGCTTACACTCAGGATGACAGTGTGGCGCGTTGATAGACTTTATTATATGAAGCTATTTTGTCGCCAAGCTTCATACAGGATAACTGCGACGGTGTTGGACAGGTTAAGGCTGCGGCTATCTGTGAGCATTGGTAAACGTAACACCTGCTTGTTACCGAGTTGTGCTAACAGTGTTTCGGGTAAACCACGCGATTCGGGGCCGAACAGCAATGCATCGCCGGGTTTAAAAACGGCATCGCTGTATTGTCGGCTGCCTTTGGTAGAACAGGCCCAAAGCTGTTTGGGTTGCACAGTGTTGATGAAAGCGTCTAGATTGTCATGTTCGTTGACTGCGGTAAATTCATGATAATCCAGTCCAGCGCGACGCAGGCGTTTTTCGTCAAGACTAAAACCGAGCGGATGAATCAGGTGCAGCATTGCACCGGTGTTGGCGCACAGGCGTATAATGTTGCCAGTGTTGGGTGGAATCTCGGGCTCAAATAAAACAATATGAAACATATTATAAATAGTTTAACAGGATTTTAAGACGCAGATGGCGACAGAATTAAACGAAGCAGACAAAAAGATGCTGGCGGTGGAATTCTCCGGTATGAAGTTTGATACGCCGCTGGCATTGTTGTCTGGTTGCGTAGGTTTTGGCGAAGAATACACGCGCATCAATGGTTTTTCCAATCGAGATGTCGGTGCCGTGTGTTTGAAAGGTACAACCTTAGAAGCGCGCCTGGGTAATTCACCGCATCGCGTAATTGAGACGCCGATGGGCATGATTAATGCGATTGGCTTGCAAAATCCCGGCACAGCGCATGTCATCAATGAAATTTTACCTAAACTGGATTTTGATGAGACGCGCTTTATTGCCAATGTGTCCGGTTCAACGATTGAAGAATATGCGGCAGTTACACGATTATTTCATGATTCACTCATTGATGGCATCGAGATTAATATCTCCTGTCCCAATGTTAAAGAAGGCGGTGTTGCATTTGGTAATGACCCGGACATGTCAGCTCGTGTAGTTGAGGCCTGTCGTGCTGAAACAGATAAGCCGTTGATTACGAAGTTATCGCCAAATCAAACTGACATTGCTAACAATGCGCGCCGTTGTATCGAGGCAGGTAGCGATGCGTTTGCGGTGATCAATACTCTGATGGGTATGGCGATTGATATTGAGCAGCGTATTCCGGTGATAGGTAATAATCAAGGTGGTCTGTCTGGTCCAGCGATTAAACCGGTGGCGTTGTTGAAAGTGCATCAGGTTTATCAGGTGTGTAAACAGCATAATATTCCGATTATCGGTCAGGGTGGTATCACTACAGCTGAAGATGCGCTTGAATTTATAATTGCCGGTGCCAGTTCAGTGGGGATTGGCACCGCATTGTTTTATGATCCTTTGATTTGTCCGAAAATTAATGCCGGCATTGTTGAGTATCTGAAGCGTCATAACTTAAATAATGTGTCTGAGCTTGTGGGTACGTTAGTTACGCATAATAATTCTCCAAGACATTGTATTTGAGGTTAATGCTGAGTATTCATCTGTATTTTTTTTCTATGCAGTAGCAAAACATTGCCGATATAAATGGATAATGGCACTACACGTGAATTTGTTAAGGTGGTATTGTTTCGCTTTATGATTGATAAATAGCTTCATGAAGCGCTGTCCTAGTTTTTTTAAATGAAAATAATAAACGTACTGGGGGAAGGTCATGACTACGGTAACAAAATTAATTGAAAACAGGAGTAATGAGGTGTGGGCGGTAGGCCCGGACGATTTTATTTTCGATGCGGTTAAACTAATGGATGAAAAAGGAATTGGTGCTTTGGCTGTGCTGCTTGACAGTGCATTGATTGGCATCATTTCAGAAAGAGATTGTGCGCGTAAAGTGATCCTTGAAAACATTGCCGCAAAAGAAGTGTGCGTAAAGGAAATTATGACGCGGCATGTTTTTTACACGGACCCGGATCAAGATATCGATGAGTGTCTTTCTGTGATGGCGAAGCATCATATTCGCCATTTGCCAGTAATGGAAGACGACAAAATGATTTCAATGATTTCGATGGGTGATGTGGTCAAAGAAATCCTGGCGGAGCAACAGTTCAAGATTGAGCATCTTGAACGCTATATTTCCTGGGAAGAGTCTTTCTAGCGATTATTTTTTTAGCTCGAGCGCGCGTAGTCTTTTTGTTCGGTTAAAAACCTCTTTCCGGGTACTTTACTCAGCGCTATTTTCTTGCGTTTCATTCATTTCAAGTTCATTGATTTTTCGGGTTAGCGTATTGCGCCCCCATCCTAATAATTTTGCAGCATCCTGTCTTCGGCCGCCTGTGTGGCGTAATGCCGCTTCAATCATGATGTGTTCGAAGCGTGGCACTGCAACGTCAAGAATTCCTGTATCGCCTTGAGCGAGCCGTTTATCTGCCCATTGCGTGAGTAGAGTTTCCCAGTCGCCGGTATCTTGACTCGGGCTTGCTTCATGCATTAGTTCTGGCGGTAGGTCTTCGATGTGAATGTTTTTGCCTGGCGACATGACGGTTAACCAGCGGCAAACGTTCTCTAATTGGCGTACATTTCCCGGCCAGGCATGCTGGTGGAGAAAGTTCGTTGCAGCTTTATCCAGCGTTTTATTTTCTACGCCGAGCTCTTTTGATGCGCGTTGCAGGAAGTGCTGGGCCATCAGGGGGACATCTTCACGGCGTTCGCGAAGGGCTGGAACATGAATACGAATAACGTTGAGACGGTGATAAAGGTCTTCGCGGAACAGTCCTTTGTTGACACGTTGTTCAAGTGCCTGATGGGTGGCGGTGATGATGCGCACATCAGCTTTGATTTCAGTGTGCCCACCGATACGGTAAAATGTTCCGTCAGAGAGTACGCGCAGCAGTCGCGTTTGCAGCTCCACGGGCATGTCGCCAATTTCATCAAGAAATAATGTGCCGCCTTCAGCCTGTTCAAAGCGCCCACGACGCTGTCCTTGTGCACCTGTGAACGCACCACGTTCATGTCCAAACAATTCTGATTCAAGCAGGTCTTTGGGAATCGCTGCGGTATTTAAAGCGATAAATGGGTTGTTAGCGCGTGGGCTATGACGATGTAATGCCAGTGCGACAAGCTCCTTTCCGGTGCCGGATTCGCCAGTAATCAGTGTGGTAATTTTTGATTTTGACAAACGCCCAATGGCGCGAAAAACTTCCTGCATCGCGGGTGCCTGACCGATAATCTCTGGTGTTTCGAGTGGTTCTTCTTTAGCAGATTGTTGATTACGGCGATGTTGTTTGATGGCGCGTTGAATTAAATCCGTCGCTTCATCAATGTCGAAGGGTTTTGGCAGGTATTCAAATGCACCGCCTTCATAGGCGGCAAGTGCGCTATCGAGGTCTGAGTGTGCCGTCATGATGATGACCGGCAGGTCGGGATGGTTTGCCTGGATGCGCTCCAACAGCGCAAGCCCGTCCATGCCGGGCATGCGAATGTCGGCGATGATGGCGTCGGGCTGGGTATTGAGCAAACTCTCCATGATGCCTGCAGCGCTGCTGAAAGATGTGGTTTCGAGACCGACACTTTGCAATGCTTTTTCAAGTACCCAGCGGATTGATTTGTCATCATCAATAATCCAGATTTTTTCTTTACTGCTCATTATTGCTCTCCAGTGGGAGGAATAGCGTGAATACGGTGTTGCCATCTTGACGATTGCATTCTATAAGGCCGCCATGTTGATTGATCAATGTTTGCGCGATGGGCAGGCCGAGTCCGGTGCCTTCGTTTCGCCCGGTCACCATCGGATAAAAAATGGTTTCGCGAATATCTTCGGGAATGCCTGGGCCATTGTCGATAATATCGAGCCGGATGACGAGACGATGATGTTGGTGTCCGAGTGTCACCTGGCTTTCACTGCGGCTGCGCAGAGTGACTGTTCCGCGCTCACTGTTGGTGCCGATAGCCTGAACGGCATTGCGTACGATGTTGAGCAGGGCTTGAATCAGTTGCTCAGGGTCAGCGTAGATCTCTGGGATGCTGGGGTCATAATCACGAGTGAAAGTGATATTATCGGGCGCTTCAGCCTTGACCAGCGTGCGCACTCGCTCCAGCACAGCATGGATGTTGCTCATGCATTTTTGTGGTGGTGTGTTAGAGCCGAGCATACGATTGAGTAAATTTCGTAGTCGATCAGCCTCGTCTATGATGACTTGTGTGTATTCTTTGAGGCTTTCATTGGGTAGTTCGCGTTCGAGTAGCTGTGCCGCGCCGCGTATCCCTCCGAGTGGATTTTTGATTTCATGAGCCATGCCACGAATTAATGTTTTGGTTGTGTGGTTTTGTGCGAGCAGGCTTTCTTCGCGGGCAATGCGCAATTGCCGGTCGACTCGAATCATCTCAAGAATTAGTCCGCTGCCTTGATGCGAGTTGTTGTCGAGCGGTGTAACAGTGCAATTAACCGTTATTGAGCGCATATTAGGCAGATTTAAATGCAGCTCTCCCTCGGTATAAGGACGACCGCTGTCCAGTGCGCTGTGCAGGGATTGTGTGAATTCCGGGGACAACGGGAACAGTTGTTCGGTTTTCTGGCCGAGAATGCTGCGCATGCTTGAGGCGAGTAGCATTTCACCCGCGGAGTTAATATATCTCAGGCACAGTTGATCATCGAACGACAATATAGCCGTATTGATCTGATCCATTAAGTGTTGAGTTTCTATTGTCTGCGTCATGTCTATTACGTGTGCTTAAGACGTTTTGCAAGAAATAAACCAATTTCTAATTTTTATTTGTTGAATAATAAAAATAGCTTTCTAATATTTTTATTTAAAATAAATACAATGGTTTAACGAAATAAACAATACTGGTTTTGCTGGTGCCGAAGGCGACCTCATAATTGAAGCCCATAAGTTTTCTGCAATACGAGCCATAGCTGCACAATTATAGTGCAAAGCAGTGTGCAGGTGGGGTTATTATTTAGAACAGTTTTGAGTGACGCAGGAGATGAAAGGTGATGGCGTCACTGTTAAGTAAAACCTTACCATTGATATCCTCTATGCTGGCTTGCAATGTGTGTGTGCCGCGATCTAAATTGTTCAGGCTATGGTTAAGGGTGGATGTGGGTGCAACTACGATTTTGCCATCCAGCGTGATGACCAGTCTGTGTCCGATTGAGCTTTGCAGTGCAGGCGACACCGCAAGTTCGATGGTGATATTTCCGTTGTTGCTGCGTATCGCAACATTATTTTCAGGTTTTAGGATGGTGAGTTTTTTGTAGCGGGCTTTTGCTGCTGGAGTTTTATTTTTCGAATTTGTGTTGTTTGTTGTTGATGGTGCATCGAAGCTGGAGGGCGGTGCCAAGGTGACTTCACTGGCATTTTCGTGGCTTTGATCTGAAAAAACAACCGTGCCGTCTTTTTCAGTCCAGGTGTAAATTTCTGCGTTGACGCTAAAAGGCGACAGCAGAACTGCTATGAGTGATATTAAGCCAATAGTAGGTAGTTTCATGCTGAATCCGACAGCCTCTCGAAGTGGTGGTGCTTGCCATGATTCTAACAAAAAAAACGCCTCCGTGAAGGAGGCGTTTGATATTGCCTGACGTGATGTTTAAATCAGAGGCTGTAGTACATTTCGAACTCGACCGGATGAGTGGTCATATTGAGCTGCTGAACTTCTTCCATCTTCAGTACAATATAAGCATCAATCATATCGTTAGTGAAGACGTCACCGGCGGTGAGAAATTCACGATCTGCATCGAGGGCTTCAAGTGCCATTTCCAGTGAAGAACAGACGGTTTTGATGTTCTTAGCTTCTTCAGCTGGCAGGTCATAGAGATCTTTATCCATGGCTTCACCTGGATCAATCTTGTTCTTGATGCCGTCAAGGCCGGCCATCATCATCGCTGAGAATGACAGGTACGGGTTGCCCATTGGATCGGGGAAACGTACTTCTACGCGACGTCCTTTTGGACTTGAAACATAAGGAATACGCACTGACGCTGAACGGTTACGAGCAGAATAAGCCAGCATGACCGGTGCTTCAAAGCCAGGAACCAGTCGTTTATAACTGTTGGTGCTGGCATTGGTGAAGGCATTTAATGCACGCGCATGTTTGAATATGCCGCCGATGTAGTGCAGAGCCGTTTGAGACAGACCGCCGTATTTGTCACCACTGAACAGATTTTCCCCACCCTTAGCCAGAGACTGATGGACGTGCATGCCGCTACCGTTGTCACCAACCAGAGGTTTAGGCATAAACGTGGCCGTCTTGCCGTAGGCGTGCGCAACGTTATGAACAACATATTTAAGAATTTGCACTTCGTCAGCCTTGCGTACCAGCGTGTTAAATACAGTGCCGATTTCACATTGACCCGCTGTAGCAACTTCGTGATGGTGCACTTCAACGTCGAGCCCCATGTCGCCCATTGCCAGACACATAGCGGCGCGGATGTCATGCAGTGAATCAACTGGAGGTACGGGGAAGTATCCGCCTTTAACGCCAGGGCGGTGACCGATGTTGCCATCTTCAAATACTCTTTCAGAGCTCCATGAGGCTTCTTCAGAGTCGACCTTGAAGAAAGAACCCTGCATGGTGTTGCCCCAACGAACGTCGTCGAGAATAAAAAATTCTGGCTCTGGACCGAAAAAAGCGGTGTCGCCAACGCCGGACGATTGCAGATAGGCTTCGGCACGTTTGGCTACTGAACGTGGATCACGCTCATAGCCCTGCATGGTGGTAGGTTCGAGAATGTCGCAAGTGATGTTCATGGTGGCTTCGTCAGTGAACGGGTCCATCACTGCAGTAACAGGGTCTGGCATCAGTACCATGTCGGATTCGTTAATGCCTTTCCAGCCAGCAATCGACGAACCGTCGAACATCTTACCTTCGGTGAACATGTCTTCGTTAACATGATGGGTGGGTATAGAAACGTGTTGCTCTTTACCTTTTGTGTCTGTGAAGCGCAGGTCTACAAATTTTATATCATTGTCTTTGATTGTTTTTAGAACATTTGAAGCAGACATTTTTTCCTCCGAGGGTATTTATTTAAATGTGTGGCTGGTTGTCGTTTCGCCAATATCTATTAGCTATAGGCATATATTATGCCAATTATAATTATTAATTACTTTTCAATCACTTGGTCTTCTGTATGGCCAGCGTTGAAAGGTTCTTTGCACTGTCGCGGTGCGTCGCAGAGCGCTAGTAGTGCTTTTATCGCACCAAGCTGGGGCTGTTGTTTTCTCTGTGTTACAGGTGCACCGCCCAAAGCTATCGCCATAGTGTATCTATTTATTGTCCGCCGTCTACCTCTATGCGGATTTTTATCTCGTCATCAACCGTCTCAGTGTCAATAACACGATGACCGTTGATGCGGCACCAGGTGGGAATATCGCTGAGCGCGCCGGGGTCGGTGCAGGTGACTTCGAGTATTTCACCTGTCCGCATGTCCTTGATGCGATTTTGCGTACGGATCACCGGCATTGGGCAAAGCAGGCGACGTGCATCCAATTGCTGAGGGATTAAATCATCCATGTTTTGGGAATTTCTTCGTTAGGCATTGGTTGAACGCTGATCTGATAGGCTTCGCGATCCTGCTGTTTGATTTCAATGTCCACTTTTTTGGCGTCACGCCCCTGTCCGTAGCGAGCGACGATACGCGCGGCGAGCTGAATATCGTCGTCGTCGAAGCTGCCATCTAATAGAGCCAGCGGGCCGTTATGGTCGGTAGCGCGCAGGTGGGTGAACAGTTTGCGATAACCTTCCAAAAAGCGGTTTTCACCGTCTTCACGACCAATGATGATTTTGAAGTTGGGGCGCGGACGCAGATGCCGGCCGACCTTGAGCATCATGATGTCATCCAGTTCATAGTCGCGAGTGCCGCGATGTGTCCACATATCTTTGAGTTTAATCGAGTAGGCGGCATCGGTTAAAAAGCAGCAACCACCAGCAGGCTGAGCGTAATCATCAAAGTTGAATTTTTCAGCTAGCGCCATTTGTGGTTTGCGTGAGCGGCCACTGAAATCCAGCATTGCTTCACGATCCACCCAGCCTTCACGCTCGGGCAGGGTGAGCGGTAAATTTTGCGCGCACAATGGGCGTAGCAGGCGATCATGGGCGCCTGATTCTTCGGCAATAATCGGCATGGTTTGCTTGCGTTGAGACATCGGGCGCTGACCGATGACCTCGCCAGTGATAATAAAGTCAAAGCCGTTTTCTTCCATCCACTCGCGTGCCTTGCCGACCATGAAACCCTTGCAGTCCAGGCAGGGGTTCATGTTCGCGCCATAACCGTGTTTGGGGTTCAGTAACACATCTTTGTATTCTTCGATGACATCAATGATGTGCAGTTTGATGCCGAGCTGCTCGGCAACCCACAGCGAGTTGTTGCGTTTTTCGCGCTTGCGATCTTTGTTGCGGATAGCGTGGGTGTGGCCTTCAACACAGAAGCCGGTAAAAAAATTGATGCCCTCGACATGGATACCCTGATCAATGATCACCTTGGTGGCTAACATTGAGTCCAGGCCTCCGGAAATCAGGGAAATGGCTTTGCGTGGTTCGGACATTGTAATGTTCGCTACTATTTATAAAGGAGCGATATTTTAACAGAATTCGCGGCCTATCGGGGAAATCAGCAGACCAGCGATTGCGAACGGTTAATCATTCGGCTGATTAATGAATTGAGCTCTTCTTGTTAGCGTTAGCGGAACTGCTGGGCTGGGAATCTGACTGAAGAATTAAAAGCGAGGATGCGTTGTCGGCATTGATTGATCGCAGGGCGTGCTGGCTGCCGGTCTGCATCCAGAGTTCATAGGCTTGCAGCGGTTGTAGCAGTGGGTCATTGTCGTGACGCAGTGTGCGTATGCTATGCAGAATGTCCATTAACAAGACGAAATCATTGGCCAGATCATTGTACAGTTCGCTGTGGCTGCCCATCTCCGGATGATTGTTTGAATCGGCAATTTGGCTATAAGCATTTTGGCCCAGCGCGATAAAATAGCCGAGGCTGACGAGCCGTCTTTGTGCTTGCTGTGGGAACAGGCCGGAAAACAACAGGCAGTGGTCACCGATATCACGCCACCGTTCATGTTGATGATTGTTAGGGGATTGGCATTCTTCAAGAAACTCAGCAGCCATGATGCGGCTATGCATCTCCGGGCGCGTGGTGAAGCGCATGAGAAGAAATACCAGATAGCTTTCCAGGTCTTCGTCTAACTGGCATTGCGCGGCAATTTGCGCTTCATTAACTAATGCATGCCATTGCGCGGTGGGTGTAGGATGAATCACTAAATGGCTCATGATAGACCTCCTTAATACTAAAGGTCGGCAAGGGGCTGCTTGGACTTGAACCCAGCTTTTGAGCTTGTTTCTTTGGCTTGTTGATAACGCTATGTAAAACAGGGTCTTGTCACGGTATACTTGGCAGCTGTTTCGGCGTGGAGAATGGCGTGCGCTGGTTTGGGGCGGCAGTTCTGTAATAAATTGCGGGTAATAAAATTGGATAACAATGTGTCTGAATTAAACACACAGGACATATCGACTTTTCAGGGGTTGATTTTTGCATTACAGCGTTATTGGGCTGAGCAGGGTTGCGTATTACAACAGCCTTACGATATGGAAGTGGGCGCGGGGACTTTTCATCCCGCAACCTTTCTGCGTGCGATTGGCCCTGAGCCTTGGGCAGCGGCTTATGTGCAGCCGTGTCGTCGTCCCACTGACGGACGCTACGGTGAAAACCCAAATCGTTTACAGCATTATTATCAGTTTCAGGTGGTGATCAAACCTTCGCCTTTGGATATTCAAGAGCTCTATTTGAATTCTTTGAAAATGCTCGGCATTGATCCGTTGACCTATGACATTCGTTTTGTTGAAGATAACTGGGAATCGCCGACCTTAGGTGCCTGGGGTTTGGGCTGGGAGGTTTGGCTCAATGGTATGGAGGTTACTCAGTTTACTTATTTCCAGCAGATTGGAGGGCTTGATTGCGCGCCGGTGACGGGAGAAATCACCTATGGCCTGGAACGTATTGCGATGTATTTGCAAGGGGTTGAAAGTATCTACGATCTGGTCTGGAGTGACGGGCCGCTGGGCAAAGTGACTTATGGTGACGTTTATCATCAGAACGAAGTTGAAATGTCGGCTTATAATTTTGAACATGCCGATGTTGAGGGTCTGTTTCAAACCTTTGATCACAGTGAGTCTGAAAGTAATAAGTTGATTGAAGCCGGATTGCCGCTGCCCGCCTATGAAATGGTGATGAAAGCTTCCCATGTATTTAACTTACTCGACGCACGTCATGCAGTCAGTGTGACGGAGCGAGCGCGTTATATTGGTCGTATCCGTGCTTTGTCGCGTGCGGTGGCTGAGGCTTATTTTGCTCGTCGTGAGGCGCTTGGTTTTCCTATGTGCAAAGAGGCAGGTTAGTAATGGCGACTAAAAATGATTTTTTGTTTGAGCTGGGCACAGAAGAGTTACCGCCAAAGGCATTGAAAAATCTCAGTGCTGCATTAGGGCGAGAAGTCTGTGCGGGTCTGAAGGCCGCCGAGCTTGCGCACCATGATGTTCAATTGTTTGCCACGCCGCGCCGTTTGGCAGTGTTGGTGAGCAAGCTTGATGTCGGCCAGGCAGATAAAACCGTTGAGCGTCGTGGGCCAGCCGTTAAAGCCGCCTTTGATGGTGCAGGCAATGCGACACCGGCTGCGCAGGGCTTTGCTCGATCGTGTGGTGTTGAAATTGGTCAGCTTGAAACTTTGAAAACGGATAAAGGCGAGTGGTTGATGTACAACCTTCAGCAGGCAGGCAAGCCGGCGCAGGAATTGCTGCCAGCTATTATCGAAAATGCGCTGGCAAAATTGCCGATTCCAAAACGTATGCGTTGGGGTAGTTCTCCGGTTGAGTTTGTGCGTCCTGTGCATTGGTTGGTGATGCTGTTTGGCAAGGATGTGATTGATACTGAAATTTATGGCATGCACGCTAGCCGTGAAACGCGCGGTCACCGTTTTCATCACCCGGAAATGCTTTCTTTAACTGAGCCGAGTGCTTACGCAGCATTGCTGGAAAATGAAGGCTGGGTGATGGCTGATTTCAAAACGCGTAGCGAAACGATTCGCGCGCAAATACTCGCAATAGTGGCACCGCTGAATGGTGAAGCGGTGATTGATGAAGTTTTGCTAGATGAGGTGACGGGCATGGTGGAATGGCCGGTTGCTGTGATGGGTGATTTTGATTCGCGTTATCTCGAATTGCCAGCAGAAGTATTGGTGTCGGCGATGAAGAGTCACCAGAAATATTTTCATGTGATTGATTCTCAGGGTCAGTTGCTGCCGCATTTTATTACCATTAGTAATATTGAAAGCCGTGATATTTCGGTGGTGCAATCGGGTAACGAGCGAGTGATCCGTCCGCGACTCAGTGATGCAGTTTTTTTCTGGGAGCAGGATAAAAAAATTGGTCTTGCCGGGCAGTCGTCGCGTTTGCAAAGTGTTGTTTTCCAGAAAAAGCTCGGAACCCTGTCCGATAAAACGCAGCGGGTCACGGCCTTGTGCAGCGATATTGCACAACAGCTAGGTGCTTCAGCAGAGTTGGCGCAGCAAGCAGCCGAGCTGAGTAAATGCGATTTAATGACCGAGATGGTTGGAGAGTTTCCAGAATTGCAGGGCATTATGGGTCGTTACTATGCGTTGCATGATGGCTTGGATGAAAAGGTTTCGCAGGCGTTGGATGAGCAATATATGCCGCGCCATGCCGGTGACCGCTTGCCGGTATCGTCGATTGGTCAGGCGCTGGCGCTGGCGGACAAACTCGATACGCTGGTGGGTCTGTTTTTAGTCAATGAGATTCCGACAGGCACGAAAGATCCTTTTGCGCTGCGTCGAGCTTCACTTGGTATTTTGCGCACGATCATTGAAGCGCAGCTGGATAAGCTGGATCTCGAACAGCTGATTGATACAGCCTTGAAATCGCACCAGCAGGGTGATGCAGATAAGGGTGACGTTGCGGCTAAAGTGTTTGATTTTATGATGGACAGGTTACGCGGTCACTATCTTGATCAAGGTATTAGTCACGATGTTTTTGATGCGGTGCTAGCCTGTTGTCCGACCCGCCCGGTAGATTTTGACGACCGTGTTAAAGCGGTGACACGCTTTAGAGCTTTGCCAGAGGCAGAAAGTTTGTCAGCGGCTAACAAACGTATTGCCAATATTTTGCGTCAGGCAGATGATAAAGGCCTTGCGCCAGAGATCGATGAAAGTTTGTTGACCGAAGCTGCCGAGCAGGTGTTAGTAAAACAGTTGCAGGCACTTTCTAAAGAGTTGAAGCCGATATTAGCTGAGCGCAACTATAGCGAGGTGTTGACTCGGTTAGCTACGTTACGTGACAGCGTAGACAATTTTTTCGATGATGTGATGGTGATGGTGGATGATGAGGCGATGCGTCGCAATCGACTGATTTTGCTTGCATCGTTGCGCCGCCTGTTTTTGCAGGTAGCTGACGTATCCTGTTTGCAGGGGTGAATATGTTGGGTGATCTAAATAAGAGTAAGTCATGCGGCTGATAATTCTGGATCGCGATGGCGTGATCAATCAAGATTCTGATGCGTTTATTAAAACGCCTGAAGAGTGGCTTCCAATTTCGGGCAGCTTAGAAGCGATTGTTCGTTTAACCAAGGCTCATTACCACATTGTGGTTGCGACTAATCAATCTGGTTTGGCGCGTGGCCTGTTTGATCTCGAAATGTTGACCCGCATCCATGACAAAATGCACCGTGAGTTAGCTAAAATTGGTGGCCGCATTGATGCGGTTTATTATTGTCCTCACGGTCCTGACGATAATTGCCCCTGCCGTAAACCGCGACCGGGAATGTTTAAAGATATCAGCAAACGTTTGCGCAATGATTTGAGCGGTGTTTTGGCAGTGGGTGATTCCCTGCGTGATTTGCAGGCTGCTCAGGCAGCCGGTGCAACCCCAGTTCTGGTACGTACCGGCAAGGGTGCAGCGACAGAGGCGCGAGCTGAGGGTCTAGAGAATGTTGATGTTTTCGATGACCTGGCAGCAGTCACCGATAATTTATTGTCTGCTTGACCAGTGGTTTTGGCTTAAGTGATGCAGGTAATTCGATCAGCGTTCTTTGCTCTTGGTATGGCTGTCTCGGTAGTGTTTATTGCCCTGCTTGCTTTGTTCTTTTTGCCCTTTTCTTTTTCGCTGCGCTACCGTTTGATCTCGCAATGGGCGCGTTTCAATATCTGGTGGCTGGCTAAAACCTGCCGCCTGTATTATCAGGTTGAAGGTGTAGAAAACATTCCTCAGCGGAATGGCGTCGTGTTGTGTAAACATCAGTCCGCATGGGAAACCTTGGCATTACAACAGATTTTTCCGCCGCAGGTTTGGTTGCTGAAACGAGAGTTATTGATGATCCCGTTCTTTGGCTGGGGTTTGGCGATGCTGGAACCGATTGCGATTAACCGCGCGGCCGGTCGTCAGGCGATTCGGCAGCTGAAAACACAGGGCCAAAAGCGACTTGATGATGGGCGCTGGGTGATTATTTACCCCGAAGGTTCGCGAATCGCACCGGGCAAGAAAGGAAAATATGCTCCTGGCGGCGCAATGTTGGCAGCGCATAGCAGCTATCCGGTGGTGCCGGTGGCGCATAATGCTGGTGAGTTCTGGCCTAAACGTGGATTTTTAAAGAAGCCAGGAACGATTCGTGTAGTCATTGGGCCGCAGATTGAGTCCGAGGGTAAATCAGCCAGTGAAATTAATCGGTTGGCTGAAAGTTGGATTGAGAATGAGATGAGTAGAATTTCATCTTATTCTAAGGTGGGGGAAGTTGTTTAAATTAATTGGCCGCTTGCGCAACTAGAAATTACTATTGCCCATCTTTTTAGATTTGTCCACGTTGCAAGGCTGCCTGGGCAGGCCTCGGTAATAAATTCATCGTCATTGCCATTGCCGTCAGTGTCAATGCTGAGGCTTGTGCTAGAAACGTCTACGGTAACGCTGGTTTGGGCGTCACCCGTAATCTTGAAAATGCCCGTGCTGGGCGTTGCTGCTGATGAGTTCATCCAAAGAAGCGGCGTGATTGTTTCGATACTGACTGTGCCCCCCGTCGTATCCAGGTAGACCACAGCATTTATGCTGAGACTGTATGATAGTTCCACGTTATTCATAGATGTTCTTATTTCGGCGCTTCCGGCAGAGCTTGGATTTTTGATGGTATCTGTCGTAGTGCTAGAGCCGCCAGTTTCAGGGGCATTATTGATTTCACGGTTGATGATTAGTTCAGATGTACTTGGAGCGTCAAGTGTCAGTGTGAAATGAGTGTCAGTGCCATCGTCGCTGCTGCGAGCAATTAAAAATACCTCCTTGCTGGCGTCGCCAGTGTCATTTGTTTCGAAGGTGATGATTTCCTCGTTAGCTTCGATCGTAAGGTTGGCGAGTGAAAATGAAGCTTGAAGAGCTGTGGTACTGCCGCTGATGGTGCTTGAAAAATTGCGTGCGCTTAAATTTCCGGAAATAATTTGCCCACTGTCGCCAAAGGCGCAGTCATTGATTTCAAAATCAAAAGAGTCTGTTGAAGATAATGAAAGCGAGGGTTCGTTATCGTTCCAGGTAATGTTGACGTTACCTGGGAAGCAGGCGATGGTTGTAGGCAAATTGTGAGAGGTCCAATTGATACTCGAATCATTTAAGTTGATTAATAGCCAGTTGAGAATCCCCGATAATGTGGGCTGTCTGAGCAATGGTTGGTTGAATGTTTGTGGGTCGGTGTCATAGGCTAAGGACACATCTTCGAAGATACCGATAACTGCACCTACGATTTGTCCGGCATTACCAGAGCCAGCGCCTGATGTGATCCTTTTTTGGAGGGGGTCATTCTCGGCGCTTAGGAAGTTCAATTCTGTTGAATTAGATATATTGGGTGCTTCGTCGAATAAGGAGGCTGTTTCTCCGCCGCCGCAGGCTTGGAGTAATGCTGTGATACAGATAAGTATCAGGCTGGTCTTGTTTAGGAGCGCTCTCATTAGATCTTCTCCGTATAACGTGCGTAATTATTTTATCCAGATTTTTGCGGTATATAAATTCTACAAAAATTATCGAATATAATCAATGAGATAAAGTTATCGTTACGCTGATCGCCATGGAAAGCGAAGCGAGGGCGATTAGTCCGCGATAGGCCACGCCGTCTGCCCTTTCGTAGTTATGAGTGGTAACGAATGACGAAGAAATGCAGGAGCGGCTTTAGTGGGCGTTGAGTCATTGTGGGAATCATGACGCAGTGTGACAAGGAACGATGTCATACGGAGGCGTGATATCCCGCAGGACGGTCGGGGAGAAAGGAATTAACTGTCGCGTAAACGAGTCGATTGTTGGCAAGGATGCCGTAAAATCAATCTCGAGATAGCGACACAATCG
>Ga0316208_1000660_pt1 | contig 38581 bp, 40 predicted proteins | sample 3monopyrite_MG_FD_204944 | JGI IMG/M metagenome (GOLD analysis project Ga0316208, IMG submission 204944) | Microbial mat bacterial communities from mineral coupon in-situ incubated in ocean water Damariscotta River, Maine, United States -... | ecosystem: Environmental > Aquatic > Marine >...
TGGTTTGATTGGCGTAATGAAAAAGTTTGCGTTCACCTGGTTGGTGAATCAAATCTTTATCATATAGCCAAGCGAATCAAGTAGTTGTGCTCTAGCTCGTGGATCAACTGATTTTTCTAGGTTTATTCAGCCAAAACCCTCTCACCGCTCAGGAGGCAGGCTGGAGACGAGAAAACCACTACCTCGAAACACCAGCATTGCGACTTCAATAATATGAAGCAGAGTCGCTTTTTTTTCTCTCTCGTCTGCTCATCGTTATCACGGCCCTGATTTTTTCTATACGACGTATAGTATTTGTCAATAATTGAATCCGGCTCAGCCCAGCAAACGAAAATCAGCTTAGGTCTAAAGGGATCTACCCCCTTTTAGATACCTTTTAGGTAGGTGAAACATCACTACATTTTTGTAGTTACCCACATAAAATGCTGGCCCAATGTGCAACGCGATAAAAAATCACAGATAAATCAATAAACATGGAAACTGAAAAAATACACATAAAAAACAACAAATTAGGATATTCAGGCACTAGAAAACCAGTGTTTACGTAACGTATGGTATAAAAAGTCTTGAGTTATCAGTAATTTAATCCACAGTTTTATCCACACAGTTATCCACAGGCATTTTTAAGCCGGCCAGAAAGAGATTTAATGAAAGGACAGAAACAACGGGAGAGCCTCAGGAAGATACGACTAACGGTTTTTAACCCTGAGTTTAGCGGCAATAAAATCCTGATGAGAAACATAAATTAACTCTGAAATTTTACGAACCAGATATTCTTCATCAATATCCAGGGCTTCATCAGCATAAGCCACTTCCCACAATGATTCGATGATGTGCAGCTTGTCATCATATTCAAAATGTTGGTTAATTAAAGAGGTGAACTGATAGTAATCCGTGGAATTTTGCAGCTCTGCAGAGGCAAGCTCAATCAGGTTTTTAGTTTCAAGGTCGGTGAGTTCAAAACGCTGTTTAATTTGCGCCATTAAAACCGCTTGTTCGGCTGCTTTAAAATGATCATCCATGCGCATCATTTCAATCAACAGGGCGGTTGTCGCTAAACGGAGCGCGTGGGTTTTATCAACGCCCGGGTCGGGGTTCGCTAATATATTTTCGTCAAAAAACGCTTTGATTGCACTTAACATTAAAAAAACCTTTATTTATGAATCAGCCAGAGGCTTTACGCCCTTCACTTTGACGCTCTCCATGCTCGTCGTCTGGGCCGAGAAAACTGGCCAGCAACAAACCGCTCAACAGGCCAAACAAATGCGCCTCCCACGAAACATGGGTTGCCTGTGGGAAAATACCCCAAACAATGCCGCCGTAGAGGAATATCGTTAATATAGAAAAAATCAGAGAACGAAGGCTTTTTTCATACCAGGCGGCAGCCACTAAAAAGCCGAAATAACCGAAAATCAGTCCACTGGCACCAATATGTATCGCAGGCCTTGCAACCAGCCAGATGGCCGCACCCGCGATTAAGGTAATACCAACGGTGACGATTAAATAATCTTTAAAGCCCCTAAGCAGGATGAACCAGCTCAATACTGCTAACGGGATGGTGTTGGAAATCAAGTGTTCGATATTTGCGTGCAAAAAGGGCCAGACAAATATCCCCACCAGACCATCAACAGAGCGCGGATGAATACCCCACACACCCAGCGAATTGCCTACACTGCTATTGTAAAGCTCGATGATCCACATCAAACCAACAATAATAACCGTTTCGGTTATTCTCACGGGAGATAATCGCCAGACGGCACGAATTTTTCCTTCCTATCCCTGACCCTGACCCTGACCCGGAAAAACGGTGGCGCGGGATTAATCAACTTTTTGAGAGTTTGCTTCACTTACTTTCAGGTTTCGGCCAAAAAATTCACTGTTATCAAGCTCAGCGATGGCTTTCAAGGCATCACGTTCGCTCATTTCAATAAAACCAAAACCTTTAGCCTTTCCGGTTTCACGATCTTTTACGATACGCAATGACTGGATCTCACCATAAGGTTCAAACAGGGCGGCCAGCTGGCGACCACGCACTTTATACGCAAGATTACCAATAAAAATGGACATGACTCGATTGGCATCCGCATTATTTTTTCGCGGCGCCGGCTTGTTTGCTTCGGGCATTTTGACATCAGCAAAAAGAAAAGCGGCCGCGAGAACACCCACTAACAGGCCAGTGGCAATACCGGCAGCGCCGCTATCTTTAACCCCGAAACCAACAAAACTCACTAACAAATAACCAACAACGGCAAACGCGACTGAATACGAAACAACTTTAACGATAGATACTGACTTGGACATTGATGAAACCTTTTAATTTTTAATGTAGATGGACGTGAAATTATGGTATTTTTTTGTATCAATTGACTGATAAATGTACTGAAGATGCGGATTTTATCATAAATATGGCAAGAACTCACAGCCCAGCTGTTTCGTCCGCCAGAAAACCCAGGCTCACTTTCAGCACCTCCGGCTTACGTAAAATGCGCATGTGGCCATAACCTTGCGTTACGTGCAATACTGCACCCGAACCATCAATATTGCCCCCTACACCACGCACAGAACTGCCCCATAACTCAACCGCTTTTTGCCCCTGAGACAACGGCACCCTATCATCATTTTTATCGTGAATAATCAGCAGGGGTATTGTCATTCGGGGTGCAATCCCGGTGATGGAAATCTGTTCAAATGAATCTATACCGTACTTCTGTAACACGTATTTTTCAAGTGCCATTTCCGCTTTTTTACTCAAACCCAAATGGCCTGAGAAAACCTGCAAAAGCGACAAAAAATCAGTCGGTGGACTAATACAAATCAGCTTTTCACAAACGACAGCCTGATTAACCGAGTTTACCGCACACATCGCCCCGAACGAATGCCCGATCATGGCAAAAAAATCACCATACATAGTCGACAATTTTTTTATCGCAGCCACAGTTTGCATCACGTTCGTGTGATTACCGTCACTTAAGCCATGACCACGCGCATCAAACGCCAGCACATTGAAACCAGCCCGTTCAAGCCCCTGAGCAAACACGCACAGCTGGGTTGCCCGGCCATTCCAGCCATGCAACAATAAAATCAAAGGCCGCTTGATAGCGTCACCGCCATTAAACTCTCCCCAGCGATAAGTCATAATCGCGGTGCCGTTCACCTCAATTTTTTGCTTATGCGCTCTGTTAAATGCTGCCGCTTCTTTCTCCGGCATTTTGTATCGATAGGTTCGTGTCCATAATTGATAGGTTAAACGCGCAGAAATATACGGCAACAATGGCGCCAGCCGGTTGATGATGAAAATCAGTAACTTTTGTTTTATTGTCATATCAGGCTATTATTGACACAAATACGATAAAAGAGAGAACTTCATGGACGTCCTGAGCATACCAGAAATATTTCAGCAAACGGCTAAAAAATATGCCAATCATATTGCCATCGATTTTATGGGAACAAAAACGGATTTTAAAACAGTTGATTACCTCAGTAACAACATCGCCTCAACAATGGTAGAACACGGCATCAATAAGGGGGACCGTATTGCGCTGTATTGCATTAACTCTGACGCTTTTGCCATTGCGTATCTGGCCATCGTTAAAGCCGGCGCGGTTGTTGTGCCGATCAATTTATTACTTACGCCGACCGAAATTACGTATTTATTAAATGACAGTGATGCAAAAGGCCTGTTTTATCATGAAGTATTCGACCAATCCGTCGCTGCATTCAGAGACCACGCACCCAATCTTGAATGCATAATGCGTATTGGTGCTGCTGTTTCCGATATTGAATCAAACAAAAGCGACCTCGACTTTAAAGTGATTATTAAAAAAACAGGTAAGGCACCCACCGTCGCTTTTGACCCGAAAAATGACCTGGCCGCCATTCTTTATACGTCAGGCACCACCGGCAAACCGAAAGGCGCCATGCTGACGCATCACAACATAGCCAGCAATACATTAAGTGTGCTGGAAACCGTAAAAATGATTCCCGGTGAAGACGTGCTGGTAGCCGTGTTACCCATGTTTCATGCGTTTGCCTCAACGGTTTGCATGCTGACTCCATTGCTACGAGGTCTAACGATTTTACCTGTTACCAAGTTTGAACCTGAATTATTGGCGAATACGATTTCAGACGGTGGCGGCACTATTTTGTGCGCCGTGCCAAGCATGTACAACGTGTTACTTAACATGAACGAATCACAAGTAAAAAAAATGTCCGGCCTGCGATTTTGTCTATCAGGCGGCGCCGCAATGCCCGAAAACATCATGAAAAAATTTGAAGAAAAATTCGGACTACTTGTTTACGAAGGTTATGGCCCCACCGAATGCTCACCAGTAACCACCGTCAACCCCATTCACGGCACACGAAAAACATTGTCCGTTGGCCCCCCATTAAAATACGTTGACGTCTGCATAAAAGATATCGAAGGCAATGAGCTGCCCGATGGTCAAATTGGTGAGTTATGCGTAAAAGGCCCCAATGTAATGAAAGGCTACTGGCACCGGGATAATGACACAAAGGCCTCTTTTTTTGGCGAATGGTTTCGCACTGGCGACCTGGGTAAACGTGATGAAGATAATTATTTTTACATCGTTGACCGCATCAAGGATTTAATCATTGTAAACGGTATGAACGTATACCCGCGAATTGTAGAAGAAGTTTTATACCAGCACCCCGACATCACCGAGTGTGCTGTTATCGGCCAGCAGGATGAACTGCATGGTGAAATTGTGATCGCGTATCTTGTTACTCAGTCAGGAATAGCACTAAGCGCAGCAGACATGCGACACTTTTGCAGAGACAAACTTGGACGTTATCAAATTCCGAAAAAGTTTCATTTTGTGGATGGTTTGCCTAAAAATGCCACGGGTAAAATAATGAAGCGTGAGATTAAAGTTGAGCAGGAGGCTGAGCCGGCGTAATCTCAACTTTACACCCCAACTTTACATCCCAACTTTACACCCCAACTTTACATAGCACCTTAGCATAACTCGTTACATAGCGCCGTTTCGTAAAGAAACAGGGTGTGGGTACGGCACAACGCACCCACAAGCTGCCCATTTCTTTACGCTATCCCACTATGCCGCAACAAAGCATCAATTTTAGGCTCTCTGCCTCGAAATGCTTTAAATAATTCCATCGGTTCTTTCGAGCCACCTTTTTCCAGAATATTTTCTAAAAATCGTTTGCCCGCCGACTGATCAAACACGCCCTCTTCTTCAAACAAAGAAAAAGCGTCCGCCGATAATACCTCTGCCCATTTGTAACTGTAATAACCCGCCGCGTAACCACCGGCAAAGATGTGAGAAAAACCATGTGCGAACCGGTTAAACTCAGGTGCTTTTACAACGGCAACTTTGTCGCGCACCTGATTTAATATTTCATAAATTCTTGCACCCTTTCCATTTTCATAAACCGCTTTATCAAACTCGACATGAATACGAAAATCAAAAATCGAAAACTCCAGCTGCCTAACCATTTGCATGCCTGCCTGAAAGTTTTTTGCGGCCATCATTTTGTTATACAACGCGTCGGGCAATGGCTCGCCGGTTTCATAATGTTTAGCCATGTTATCTAACGCAGACTTTTCCCAGCACCAGTTTTCCATAAACTGGCTTGGCAGCTCAACCGCATCCCACGGCACACCGGAAATACCAGACACACTGGGGTAATCAATTTTGGTTAACATGTGATGCAGCCCATGACCAAACTCATGGAACATGGTGATTACTTCTGTGTGGGTAAACAGTGCAGGGGCATCACCAATCGGTGGGGAGAAATTACAGGTTAAATAGGCCACCGGTGCCTGCACCTGATCATCAACGACCAGACGCGTTAAACAATCATCCATCCATGCGCCGCCGCGTTTGTTTTGTCGGGCATACAGATCCAGAAAAAACTGGCCACGCAGTTCGTTGTGTTCATCTCTTATTTCAAAAAAACGGACATCTTTATGCCAGGTGTCAATATTATTTAGCTCGCTAATTTGTAAACCATACAACCGATTAACGACCGAAAACAAACCGTCCAATACATTATTTTCTGGAAAGTAGGGTTTAATCTCCTCCTGAGAAATAGCGTAGGTATGCTCGCGCAGTTTTTCGCTAAAATACGGCACATCCCAAGCTTCCAAGTCACTCACGCCATATTCTTTTTTAGCAAAAGCCTGAAGCTCGGCATATTCTTTTTTGGCAACCGGTAATGATTTTTCAACCAGTTCATTTAAAAAGCCTAATACCTGTTCCGTATTTGCGGCCATTTTTGTTGCCAGACTACGCTCGGCATAATTTTTAAAACCCAGCAAATTTGCTGCCTCGTGACGCAGCGCTAATATTTCATCCATTAACGGTGAGTTATCCCAATCTCGGTTTGAACCCTGATCAGATGCGCGGGTAGAATAGGCTTTGTGCATTTCTTCACGCAACGCTCTGTTGTCCGCGTAAAGCATCACAGGATAGTAAGACGGGAATTCCAGCGACAACAACCAACCGTCTTTTTTTTCATTTTCAGCCATTTGCTTTGCCAGGCCTTTAGATGATTCCGGCAAACCATTTAACAGGCTTTTGTCATGAATTTCTTTTTTCCAGTCATTGGTGGCATCCAGCAAGTTTTGTTCGTACTGACTGGTCAGCCTGGACAATTGCTGCATGATGTCTTTATAGCGCGCCTGTTCTTCATTGGCTAACTCCACACCCGACAATCGAAAATCACGAATGGCATTATTGATAATTTTTTTTTGTCCTTCATTCAGCAATAAAAACTCGTCACTCTGGGCGATTTGCTTAAAGGCGTTAAACAGTTTTTGGTTTTGCCCCATCTCGGTGGAATATTCGCTCAGCTTTGGCAAACAGGCGTTGTAGGCTTCTCTCAGGTCATCAGAATTAATCACTGAGTTCATGTGACTCACCGGTGACCAGATACGTGAGATACGCTCTTCAATTAGCTCAAGCGGCATCACCAGATTATCCCAGTTATATGTGACTGCCTCATCAAGCAGTCTTTTTACCTGATCACGACTTTCTGTCAGAATCTGGTCCATTGCGGGTACAACATCGGATGGATCAATTTTTGAAAACGGTGGTAAGCCAGTCATATTTAACAGGGCATTGTTTGTCATTTAAGGGTACTCGTCATTTTGGAAACACGGCTACAATCAATCAAGATGTTACAATAAGCGCTAACCGGCATCAAACTTTCGTATCGATGGACGTTTCGACACGGCTTACACACGCTTTACACGCAAAAGGGGATCTTATTAATGAGCAAACATTATGACTTGATTGCACTCGGTGGCGGCAGCGGCGGGCTGTCCGTTGCGGAAAAAGCGGCCTCTTACGGTAAAAAGTGCGCCGTTATTGAGCCCGACCGCCTCGGGGGCACCTGTGTCAACCGTGGTTGTGTGCCCAAAAAAGTCATGTGGAATGCCGCCAATATTAACCACTTTATGCAGATTTCTTCATCTTACGGTTTTGATTTTGAGAAAAAGGGGTTTGATTGGTCGGCGCTTGTCACCAAACGTGAGCAATACATAAAAAATATCAACGACTGGTATATCAATTATCTGGCTGACTCAAACATTGAGCACATTGCCGGCTTTGCTAAATTCGTCGATAAAAACACCGTTGAGGTAAATGGCGAAACCTACACCGCCGACCACATTGTTATCAGTGTTGGTGGCGCACCGACGGTGCCCGATGTAAAAGGGGCTGAACTGGGCATCACCTCCGACGGTTTTTTTGAGCTAAGCCAGCAGCCCAAGCGCGTGGTGATTGTTGGTGCGGGTTATATCGCCGTCGAAATTGCCGGTTTACTTAATACGCTGGGCACAGAAGTCACATTATTACTGCGCGGCCAGCATATTCTTGGTCGATTTGATGCGCTGGTCAGAGAAACGCTCTCGGAAGAAATGATCAACGGCGGCATCAATATTTTATCCTGCATACAACTGGATAACATCACTCGGTCAGACGCCGGTTTTCTCACCATTAAGGGTGCAGCCGGGCATCAAATTTCTGACGTTGATTCATTAATCTGGGCCATTGGCCGACATCCGCTAACAGATCAATTAAATTTAGCGGCAGCCGGGGTTAATGTCGATGAAAATGGTTTTATTCCTTCCGATGATTTTGAAAATACCAATCAAGCGAATATTTATGCCATCGGTGATATTACCGGCAAAGCAGCTTTAACCCCTGTTGCCATCGCCGCTGGTCGTCGCCTTGCTGATCGGCTTTTTGGCGGCCAGCCCGAACGTAAAGTGGATTATAATTTAATTCCATCGGTTGTATTTAGCCATCCACCCATCGCCACCATCGGCCTCACGGAAGGTGAAGCACGCAAAAAACACGGCGACGCGGTTAAAATTTACCAGACCCGATTCACCCCCATGTTTTACGGCTTAACCGACCACGATCAAAAAACCGCAATGAAGCTAGTGACCGTTGGCGCACAGGAAAAAATTATCGGCTGTCATATCATTGGTCAGGCAGCAGACGAAATGATGCAGGGTTTTGCGGTTGCCATAAAAATGGGGGCTACCAAAAAAGATTTTGATGATACCATCGCCATTCACCCTACCAGCAGTGAAGAACTGGTCACCATGAGGTAACAAAATGAGCATACGTGCATTTAAAGACATATTACCCGACATCCATAAAACAGCCTTCATCGATCCCGACTCCACCGTAATTGGTAAAGTTAAAATCGGTAAAGATGTTTCAGTATGGCCCATGGTGGTGATACGGGGGGACGTTCATCACATCACGATTGGTGATCGCACCAACATTCAGGACGGCTCGGTATTACACGTAACTGCCGATAACGATTTTAATCCCGGCGGGCGGCCTTTAACCATCGGCAATGATGTCACCATTGGTCACGGCGCAATCGTACACGCCTGCACGGTGGGTAACTTTTCGCTGATTGGCATGGGGGCAACCATACTTGACGGTGCCATCATTAAAGACAATGTAATGGTTGGCGCCGGCTGTCTTGTACCACCGGGAAAAGTACTTGAAGAGGGTTATTTGTACCTTGGCAACCCGATGAAACGTATACGAAAACTCAGCGAAAAAGAACTGGAATATTTTCACTTTTCATCTCAACATTATGTTAATTTGAAAAACGAATATATGTAAAAGACCTGAATTCGTATAATAAGTACAAGAACAAAAAAATAATTAAATACCCCGCACCTGCTGAATAACATCTGCCGTTTCAGGGCGAACGCCACGCCAGAGAAAAAAGGACTCTGCAGCCTGCTCAACCAACATGCCCAGGCCATCCCAAACCTGTTTTGCCCCATTCTCTTTAGCCCATACCATAAAGACGGTATCGGTTTTTGCGTACATCATGTCGTAACAACATGCGCCGTTCACGGCGGTGGCCGGTATTGGTGGCAGCTCACCGCCCAGGCTGGCAGCGGTGCCGTTGATCACTAGATCAAATTTACTCTCACCCAGCGCGTCATACCCCAGCCCTTTGATGTTTCCGTCGTCAAAAAACAACGTTTCCAGCTCAACGGCTTTGGCAACGGTTCTGTTTGCCACCACAACCGATTGCGGGTTTTCAGCCAGAATTGGCCCAAGTACACCACGCACCGCGCCACCGGCACCAAGTACGAGTATTTTTTTATTTTTTATCGGGAATCCGAGATTGTGCTGCAGATCATTCACCAAACCGATGCCATCGGTATTTTCCCCCAGCAACACGCCCGAGGGTTTAACAATAATGGTGTTCACTGCGCCGGCTTTTTCAGCACGCTGGCTGCGTTCATTCACCAGCTGCCATGCCTGCAGCTTAAACGGCACGGTGATATTTAAACCTTTGCCATTGTTTTTTATAAAGGCATCGACGCTGCTTTCAAACCCGTCGAGTTCAACCAGTAACGCGCGGTAATTGAGATTTTGCCCGGTTTGGCTGGCAAAGAGAGAATGAATAAAGGGAGATTTGCTGTGAGCAATGGGATTACCCATCACGGCATATTGATCTAACGCATTTTGAACTGACATAAGGCTTGCCATTACTGTTATTGGGACGCCCATGATAACCAGCCATTCCGGCAATTTCCAGCGTAAGCCTTACATACCAGCGCGAGATTTGATAAAAGGACTTACGTAGATTAACTCCAGTCCTTTTTTCTGCTCCAGCGAATACTTGGCAATACGAGACCAGCAACTAAACCCAGAAACAATACGCCGCCGCCAGCCAGGAACCAGTCACGGCCGGTATTTTCTTTGTACTTGATATTGTCTTCTTCTAACAACGCGATATGGCTTTCATTTGCTTCGTTGACGGCCTTTAATTCATCATTTTGCTTGGCCAGCGCCATCGGCTTGGCTGATATTGTTTTCATTTTTCCATTTTCATTTATTAAATTGGCATTTTTTGACTCCAGGCGCTTACGATCTTTTTCAAGCTCTTTTATTTTTTTTCTGGATGCGGAATTATTACCCTTTAGATCATCATATTTCTTCTGTAACGCAACCATATCTGTCTCAAGCCGCTCCAATTTCAGCACAGCTACCGGCTCATCAACCAGATACTTGTTACGTACCCAGCCTTCCTGACCGGCTTCGGTTTTTACCAGCGAATAACCGTCGTCATTTTCTTCAATCACATCCAGTTTCGTGGCCGATTTAAGGGCTCTTAACACCTTAAACTCATCACCGGGGCCGGTGCGTAGTGTGATATACAATACGTCCGTCACATACTGGGTTTTCGCGTATGATACGGGGACGAACAGGCACATCAGTACCAATGTCCATAAAAATTTCATTTATCTACCTTCTTCAATTTGCATTTTCATACCCTGGAAGCTGCCCGAGCACAGAAATCGCACAGCAAAAAGCGCGTTACCTCAACATTAGCGACAATTATTCGATTTACTTAAACCGGCGACGTAAGAGATATTAATGAACCAGCAATCTAATCGCAACCACAAGCAGCATAAGAATAAAAATCCGCTTCAATAAAACGGCGTTTATTCTCGGAACCAGCCCCGCCCCCACGGGCGCAAATATCATTGCACCAATTAAAATACCCCAGAAGGCAGGAAAATAAATAAGGCTGCCAGCCTCTGCTTCGGCCGGGTTATTGCCGGCATTTAAAATTAACAACGTCACACTGCCGACAACAGCGATGGGAAGACCACAAAACGCCGAGCTGCCAATGGCTTTAGGCAAGACTAAACCTCGCCACATTAAGTAGGGCACTGTCATGGTGCCACCGCCTACTCCCATCAATGCAGAAATAACACCAATTACCGAGGCAGGCAAAAAGTCATTGATTAAAACAGGCCTGCTGCTGTTTTCAGACGATTTGGGAAACAACATATACAGGGCAATGAGCATCAGCAAAACAGCAAAAAGCGGCTGTAATGTTTCCCGGTTTAAAAAGGTCACAATACCGGCACCCACAGCACTACCCAATACCAGGCCCGGCACAAACTTGCGCACGTAATGCCAGGCAATGGCATTATGCTTAAAATGACCGTAGGCCGACATCAGGGAAGTTGGAATGATTAGCGCCAGCGAGGTAGCGATAGCCACATGCATAATCAACGAGACAGGCACATCAAAATAAGGCAGCAAAAAAATCATCGCCGGTACGCTGACAATACCGCCGCCTATGCCTAATAGCCCGGCAGACAAGCCGGTAAAAATACCAACAATAATAAAAATCACCAGTTCCATCTTGAAGCCTGCCTGGGAATGAATGTCATTTTGAGGCTGATTTTAACGCCGTATCGTGCCACCTGAGTAGGATTTCAACGGCTTTAAGGCGGTGAATCAGAAGACCGCCGGTAGACTTGCGTAAACGTATAATTTTCCACAATATTTCGATTTAACAGATACTCAACAATCGCACCCGAGTCGCCTTGTTCATCCGACGAAAACACACTGAACGTCCAGTCCACTGTGGTGGCCGCTCGAAAACTCCAGTCGTCCGGCCAGACATCGACGTTCTCACCGTCTCTTACTACATCAACATCGTATTTTACCGGCAAGGTTAAGCTCAAATTACCGGCCGTTTCTGACACCAGGTTCAACCAGCCCGGTGTCGCATGAACATACCAGCGAACCTGACTTATGATAGGGTCGGGCTGCTTTTCTCCGCTGACTTGTGCAGCAGTGCCATCAAACACCCAGCGATATAACTGAGTTTTCCCCGCGGCAATGTCCTCATATTCGGGCCATGCCATGCTCATTTTTTGAAATTGAGTTATGCTTTGCAAAGACAGCGTGGGCGAAAAATCGATTGCCCTGGGTAAGTGTAATTTATGGGTAGCAGCGTTAGAAACGGTGAAAAACTTGCGGACTTCTCTTTCAATCTGTCCATCTGCTGAACCCACCGTTACGCTCAGCTCATGACCTTCACCTGGATAAAATTCATTACTATTAAAAAAACCACCCAGGTCAGCCCCGGTGAATTCATCAAGCGGAACCGGCGTAAACTGAAACGACTGCTGCTTCGTTTGCACAAGCTTTAGCAATGATTTGTTCGTACTTAAAAAACTGACTTCCGCCGAAAAGTCTTCCCCCGCATTCACCCCTGTGATCGCCACCGATGACTCATTTGCCGGATCAAAGTCAGCCGAATAACCACCCAAAGCGCTGCCAAAAGCCACATCCACCCGCTCGGATGCTTCAGACAATGATGAAACTTCACGGGCAATCACAAATGCCTCAGGTTTTATTACGACGTTTGCCGACGCAATTTGTTTACCTTTAAAAGCCACAACATCCCGTTGTCCAACAGGCACTTTGGCGGCGTAGGCCTCTAAGGCAGTTAATGAATCAGTACTTGATAATGCCAGATGAACCAGCTCGCCAGCTTGCGGATCTTCTAAATCCGCAAGTGTAACGCCGCCAATTTTGCCGTATAAGGGTTTTTTTACGATGTCCGCCGGCGGTTTTTTACACCCAAAATCCAGCAAAGTCATTTCTGCGGCGGTGGCGTAATATACAAATACCTGATGTGGCACATCGCGCCGTTTTGACGGACAAACGAAGACTACCGCGTAAGGGTCGGTTGGCTTATCAACCGTAAAAGACTGAGTTTCTAATGTATAACTGCGATTATTAAAATTAATCTGCCGCCAGGGGCTCGTCGGGTTTTTTTGATACGCAGTATAATAGGCGCGAGTATCAACAGACACGCCAGTGCGACTAACCACCGTCCTTTCACAGGCGGAAGTCATTAATAGCGTTAATGCCACTAGCAATAGAATAACGAAACGTATCACCTGATCATCACCTTAACTTGTCGCTGCTTTGTCCGATGGGTAAAAATTTGCTACAAATTCAGCACTCAACACTCAACACTCAACACTCAACACTCAAATGTCCGTCGCGCTCGACCGTGCAGTTCCAGCCGGGTTTAATTAATGTGGTTGCCACATTTTCAATAATTAAGGCCGGGCCTTTTATCTCCTGTCCAACAACCAGGGCATTTCGCCGCCAGCGGGAAACCTTACCCATGTCGTGTACAAGCACGCTATTTTCCAGTTTTTGGGCTGAATTTTCAATCACATGGGCCAGTTTCAGTGACTCGGTTTGCGCTTTTAATGAGACCCGCAGATTGATTATCTCGACAGGCCCGTCCAAGTTATGACCATATCGACTCAGATGGGTTGCATGAAATGCAGCCAGCGTATTTTTTAAACCCTCCCAGAGAATATTTAAGCTGAATGACTGCCCGGCATAACGTAAATCCATACTCAGCGAAACATCAATTTCGGCTTCACTAGCGCCGTTACCAACCCCTTCATCCTCCATTTCCCGCATGCCATTACTTATCAAGCGATTATATTGATTATTGATGATACTCAGATCCATTTCACTCAAAAGACCAAAACAGGCGTGGGATAATTCGCGCGAAACCGGCGCCACCAGCATACCAAAAGCCGAAAGCACGCCTGAGTTTGTGGGCACAACCACCTTTGACATGCCCATTAATTCGGCCAGATCACACACATGCAAACCACCGGCGCCACCAAATGACATTAAGGTAAATGCCCGTGGATCAATGCCCTTTTGCACCGAAATCAAACGTAAGGCCTGCACCATGTGCTCGTTGGCAATGGTGATGATACCCCGGGCGGCAGTTTCCAATGAGCAATCCAGCTGCGTCGCGATTTTATTCACTGCCTCAATCGCGGCCTGACGATTCAAGCTCAGTGAGCCACCCAGCGATGTATCCGCTGGCAAACGACCCAATACCACGTTGGCGTCGGTAACGGTTGCACATAAACCACCGTTACCGTAACAGGCAGGCCCCGGCGCAGCACCTGCTGATGCCGGCCCAACCTGTAACAGGCCGCCATCATCCACCACCGCCATTGAGCCACCACCCGCACCGATGGTATGCATATCCACCATGGGCAAAGCAACGGGTAAACCGGCAATTTTTGCTTCATTGCTGAGTTTTATCTCACCGTCAATAAGGGCAACATCGGTTGATGTGCCGCCCATATCAAACGTGAGTATTTCATTTCGGCATAATGTATTACCAATAAATTTTGCGGCCTGCAAACCACCCGCCGGGCCGGACAGCAACATGCGTACGGCGCTTTTCCCCGCCTGATCGGCGCTGGCTGTGCCACCCGTACTCATCATTACAGACAGTTTTGCGGGGGCTATTTGGGTTTGTAACTGTTGCAGATATTGCTGAACCAGCGGGCCCACATAGGCATTTAACCAGGTTGCCATGCCGCGCTCATATTCTTTGTATTCCGGCAAAACATGAGAGGAACGTGAGATAAAAAGATGTTCAGGCAGCGCTGACGCTATTTGCTTTTCAGCGCTATCATCCAGAAAAGAAAACAATAAATTAATTGCCACCGAAGATGGATTGATTTTTTCGATTTGAGCCACTAATTCATCCAGACTTTGCTGTGATAACGCCTGGATTGTTTTGCCCGTCGCGGAGACTCGCGTTTGAATCTCTAGACACAAATCACGCCGCACCGGGTTGATATTAGCATCAGCATCGGCGGCTGGCTGTAAATCATAAAGTGACTGCCTCGCCTGCCGACCAATGAGTAACACATCTTTCAAACCTTCATTGGTGACATACACGGTTTTAACGCCTTTACCTTCAAGCACCGCGTTAGTGGCAACGGTGGAGCCGTGAATCACTTTCAGGTTTTGCAGCGTTGGGTTTAGATCCTGGTTTAAGTTCAGGTTTAAGTTCAGGTTTAAGTTCAGGTTTAAGTTCAGGTTTAAATCAGAAATACCCTGAAGAATGGCCTTTTCCGGTGCCGATGGCGTGGAGAGCACTTTGTGAACCCGGATCTTTCCATTTTTTACAAACACAAAATCGGTAAATGTACCGCCTGTATCAACGCCCAACAACGCCATCAACAATCTCCATCAACAATCTCCATGAATGATCTCCAACTGATTAACCCCCTCAGCCTGAATTTGTGTTAGTTGTTTTTCGAGAGTTTGAATTAATATTTTATGTTCAAAGTCTGCATCAACAAACGTTAACACCAGAGAGATTGTAACAGGAATTGCCATTTTATCTGCGGATACGGGGTTTTGGCTGATACAGGCCATGAGCCGCTTACAGATTTCTTCTCCAATGGTTAATGTTGAATGCGACAGGACAAATAAAAAACCGCCATTAGCCACTAGCCCGACGCCATCACCCGGTCGCAGGGTGGCCAACAGCCGGGCCGTAAGCCCCTGCCTTACCTGCTCGACCGTGGTTTTACCATACACCTGTTCTATTTTGTCGATTTCATCAACATTTGCCATCGCCAGGCAAACTGCCATTTGCGGGCTGTCCGAATTTGCTTGCGCCAGACCGCTGAGCATTAATTCATTCACCTGCTCACCATTCAGGAGTTTTCGCAAACTGCCGCGAGACATCGGCTGTATTGAGGTATTTTCATCACTTCGAGGGCTCTCAAAGCAACTGTATTGCTGATAAGCCTCGGTGGCGATAATCAGATCAAGGGTGGTAATTTTGAGAATGAAGGCCCGTAATAAGGTTTCGTTTTTTATTTTTTCCGGCAGCAAATCCATTAACAACTGCTGCAAAATGCGATAAGCCAACTGAAACGTAAGCAGGTTTACGCCTGCGTTAACATGTGCGATCCCCATGCGTAAACGCTGCTCAAAATATCGCGGCTGATCAAACTCAGCGCCCAGTGAGCCCAAATAGCTTGCCAAAAAATGCTCTAACTTATCATCCCTGAAACCACGGGAAAAAATCCGACTCGCTTCATTATCAAGGCGCAAGATACGAAAAAACTGGGTGATTATGTCATCCAGGTGAGGCTGAATAATATGTCGCTGCATTTGTTGGGCAAGCGCCACCTCGTCTTTTCCTAAACCGGTCGCCGCTAAACGTCCGTTTCGTTTTTGTTCATCAAAGCCATATTTTTCACAAAATACCAGTTTCATACTTTATTCCGTTAAAATTTCACGCGCTTGCAGCACATATTATGCATAAGCCGTGCACGGGTAATGATGTCTTCGAAAAGCGCAGCCATGTTGCTTTTTGCCCAAAATTCCATACACTTACAACACACGCCCAACAACCCCTGTCTGGTGAATTAAAATATGCCGTTACAACAAGCCGAAAAAAATACGCCCGACGCTCAGAACTCGCCACACGAAACGCTGGTCAGTGTTAGAAATGTGTCGCGCTACTATGGCAAAAATAAAGTCGTTAGCAACATCAGCTTTGAGGTAAAAAGGGGCGAAGTACTGGGTTTGCTTGGTCCCAACGGTGCGGGAAAATCAACAACCATGCAAATGATTACCGGCAACCTGGCGGCCAGCGAGGGACAAATTTGTATCAATAATTTTGACATACTCGACGAACCAAAAAATGCCAAACGGCATCTTGGTTATTTGCCGGAACAGCCACCGGTTTACAAAGAACTCAGCGTTGATGAATACTTAATCCACTGCGCCAAAATACATCGCATCGGCCGCCGCCATCAAAAAGACGCCATGAATCTGGCGAAAAAACGCTGTGGCCTCAAGCAGATGGGCAGGCGACTCATTGGCAACTTGTCAAAAGGTTATCAGCAGCGCGTCGGTATTGCCCAGGCGATTATTCATTCACCGCCGGTAATTGTGCTTGATGAACCCACCGTCGGGCTCGACCCGATTCAAATTCGTGAAATTCGCACCTTGATTCGTGAGCTGGGTCAGGACCATAGTATTATTTTGTCTTCCCATATTCTGCCGGAAATCACCGCCACCTGTGACCGGGTATTAATTATCAATCACGGCAAAATCATGGTATCAGAAAGCATTGACGGGATTCAGCAGCGCATTCAATCATCCAGCTTGCTTGTTGCGTTTAATGACGCGCCAACAAACTTGCAACTCTGTGATTTTAAGGGCGTAAGTAATGCGGACGAAATTAGCCCCGGTCGATTTCGATTACATCACAACCCTGAAATTGATCCGAGTGAAGATATCGTGCAACAATCCGTGAAAAACAACTGGCGCCTTACCGAGATCACGCCGGAAAAATTATCACTGGAAGAAATATTTGTGGATATCACCTGCACTGAAGCAGAAGAAAATGTGGAAGAAAAAGACGAGGAACCCGCATGATTTTAACACTGGCCTTACGGGAATTACGCAGTTTATTTTTGTCCCCTCTGGCGTGGTCAATACTCGCCATTGTTCAGTTTTTGCTGGGCTATCTTTTTCTTGGTCAGGTCGATTTGTATTTGCAGGTTCAGGCTCAGTTAAACACCATGCAAAATCCGCCGGGACTGACAGAGTTGGTCATCTCCCCGGTTTTTTCCAATGCTGCGATTATTTTATTGCTCATTATTCCGCTTTTAACCATGCGCCTGATCGCCGAAGAAAAACGCAATCAAACCCTGGCATTATTACTCAGCGCACCAATCAACATGACCGACATTATTTTAGGAAAATACCTCGGTGTAATGGCCTTTATTTTTATTAATCTATTTTTTATTGCATTAATGCCCATCTCGATTTTAAGCGGTGGCAACCTCGATATTGGCATGATTATTTCGGGCTTTATTGCCTTAATACTGTTACTCGCCAGTTTTACCGCTGCCGGGGTATATATGTCGACCATCACCTCACAACCCACCATTGCTGCCGTAGGCACCTTCGGGCTTTTATTATTGTTGTGGGTTATTGATTGGGCGGTAAACATAAATCATGGTCAGGCGACAGAGTTAACACAATATCTTTCTATACTTAAACATTATCAGCCATTAATAAACGGTGTTTTTAAATCCAGTGACGTTATCTATTATCTATTATTTATTACCACTTTCCTGGCTCTCAGTATTCGGCGGCTTCATGCCGATCGGTTGCAACATTAGGATACCGACGTGAACATCAGTCCTAAAATAAAAAAACAACTGCGCTGGCAAAATACCTTTTTTGTGCTGTTTTTTTTAAGCATCATTGCTGCACTTGCCTGGTTAAGCACCCAATACGAATATGCCGCAGACTGGACAAGCAACAATCGTAATACACCCAGCGACGCCACACTTGAACTACTGAAAAAAATAGATGAGCCCATTTCGATTTCCGCCTTTGTCTCTGCGTCAAACATGGTGCAAAGAAATGAAATTGAACAGCTAGTCAGCCGTTATCAACGTTATAAGCCCGACATTTCGTTAAATTTTATTGACCCGACAAAAAAACCCGATCTGATTCGTGATAAAAAAATTCGTTTTGAAGGCGAGCTTATCGTTGCCTTCAATGAGCAGGAAGAAAAACTTCAGGCCGTAACAGAACAGCACTTAACAAATGCACTTCAGCGACTTGCACGCACAGAAGAGCACTGGGTTTTATTTCTTGAAGGCCATGGTGAGCGCAGCCCATATGGGGACAGCAGCTTTGACATGACAAGCTGGACGCAAGTCATGAAAGCAAAAGGCATTAACGTCAAGGGTTATAACCTGGCAAGCAACAGCAACATTCCCGACAATACCTCACTGTTGATTATCGCTGACCCTCAAAAAAACTTATTACACGGTGAAATACGAATACTGCTTAATTATATCGAGCAGGGTGGCAATCTATTATGGCTGATTGAACCCGAAAGCACGCAGAACGAAGAATTTCAGGGCATGGAAGAGTTGTCTGAAACACTGGGCATTGAACTGGTGCCCGGCATGGTAGTTGACCCGAACACACAACTGCTGGGCATTAACGACCCTCGCTTTACCCTGATACCGGAGTATCCGCGAAACCCGATCACAGAAAATTTTGACATCATGAGTATTTTTCCCACCGCAAAAGCGATTGAGTTTTTTGCCGGTGAAGAATGGGAAGCCGAGACACTACTCGAAACCTTACCCCGCACCTGGTCAGAAACCGATGACGTTAACGGCGACGTGCAACTGGATGTGGGCCAGGACATTGCCGGGCCATTGATCATCGGTTTATCTCTCACCCGCACTATTTTACCGGCGGATGAAATGGAAGCCGATAAAGACCCGGACGACTCAGAGTTAGTTGTTGACGAAGAGCTGGAGGTGAGTAGTTTTGAGCAACGAATTGTCATCGTCGGTGATAACGATTTCGCCTCGGATGCCTATATTGGTGAAGCAGGTAATCTGGATTTTGCAATGAACATCGTTAATTGGTTAATAAGGGACGATTCATTTATCAGCATTCCGGCAAAAACCCGCAATGATACCCGGTTGGAGTTAAGCCATACCAGACAAATTATCATTGGCGTGAGTTTTTTAATTATCATTCCGGTGGGTTTATTAACCACCGGACTATTCATCTGGCTAAGACGTAGAAACCGATAACAACATGCCCGAATTACCCGAAGTAGAAACCACCCTGCGCGGCATTGAGCCCCACATAAATACACAAGTTGTATCAAAAATTAATATTTACAATGCCAGCCTTCGCTGGCCCGTTGATACCTCACTGCCGGATATTTTAAAAAATCAAAAATTGCTTCAGCTTTTGCGACGCGGAAAATATCTGATTTTAGTTTTTAAAAAAGGTTCGCTGTTATTGCATCTTGGCATGTCAGGCAGCTTGCGCGTACTCAAACCTGGTGAGATTTTACAGAAACACGATCATTTTGAAATGATTTTTAAAAATGGCAAGGTATTGCGGCTGCGCGACCCAAGGCGATTTGGCTCGGTACTATGGACAACTCAGCCCTGGGAAAACCATAAACTAATCCAGAAACTCGGCCCCGAGCCACTAAGCGAAAATTTTGGCGACGATTATTTGTTTCAACACAGTCGGAAAAAAAAGCTTGCAGTAAAGTCATATATTATGAACAACCATATTGTGGTTGGTGTGGGCAACATTTACGCCAGCGAGTCACTGTTTGTCGCCGGCATTAATCCTAACAAAGCCGCTGGCAAGGTCTCAAAAAAGGCTTATGCGGCGTTAACACGGGCGATTAAGCTTATTCTTGATAATGCCATCAAACAAGGCGGCACTACATTAAAAGACTTTAGCTCACCCGATGGAACCCCGGGATATTTTGCTCAGCAGCTGAATGTTTATGGCAAAAAAGCAGCGCCCTGTCCCTGCTGTGAAAAACCAATCACGCAAAAAACAATCAATCAGCGAGCAACTTACTACTGCACTCAATGCCAGCGATCATAATCGGGCTTGTATGACGGATTATTCCTCGCCTTATTCTTCACGAAAATCCCGCGTCGGAATTCGCCACATAAAAATCAACATCGCAATACACATCGCCGCCAACAGTAACTGCACGTAAAAAATCGGCACAAAAAAGATTATCGAACTGCCAAACGTCAGTAACAGCAAAATCATCGCGGTGTATTTTGCCTTTCGAGGAATGCTGCGATGCTCACGCCATTCACGAATAATCGGCCCGAAAATCCGGTTGTTCATAATCCAGTTATAAAAACGACTGGAGCTTTTGGCATAACAGGCGGCAGCTAATAACATAAAAGGGGTTGTGGGTAATAACGGCAAAAAAATACCAACAACGCCTATCACAACAAAAACAGTACCCAGAAATACCAGTAAGACACGCACGCCAAAAGACCCTGAGTAGGTGACTTCGTCGCTGTAATCCTGTTTATCCATATACTGCTTATCTTTTCTGTTTAGGCGTTTTAATACTGTGTACTGGCGTAGCCAGAATCACGCCAGGCGTAAAATGCACAATAAACTGCAAAGTCGCTCACAAAATGAGCAAATTACAATATCTCTTCAGGCTTACCCCTATTACTATTAGGTTTATCTTGAAAACCGTCTTTAAAACCGTATAATCCGCGGCATAGGGACGATTTCTGGCTTGAAACTTTAAACTATCGTCCTAAACTGTTAAATGCAATCAGTTAAATTCATATGGTTTATGCAGTCATAATTTAGGCAATACCTGAGCACAAAAAAATATGAAATTCACACTAACTTCGCTTTCCGCTTTATTGTTATCGGCTATCTGCTTTTCGGTGCAAGCTGAGTCATACCCTTCAGAATTTCAAATTTCAGACGCGGGTTTTAACCGCAGCGCATCACTACATGACAAACTCGCCACCACGCAAGGTGAAATTTTTTTTGAAGACACCGGCATTTACATTGGCGCATCCGACGTTGCCTATCAGGACAAAGTTGCTGATCAGGGATTTTATGAAATAGACACCTATGCCGGCATTAAAAAAACACTCGGTTTTTTGGGTTATCACCTGGGGTTTAAGTCCTATAATCGCGCGATCAATAAAGATTTAAAAGTTCAGGAAGTATATGTCGGCGCAAATATTAAAGACTTGTCATTTAGTTACGCAACAAATGACGAAGGTGAATACAAACAAATTAACCTGTCTCATGATATTTCTTCAGTAAATTTAGGTTTTCACGTCGGTGAAACCACTACGCTGTTCGGTCAAGCATTTTCTGACTGGAGCGTATACGCCAAACACACCTACAACAAACTCATTTTTAACGCCATTATCACAAAAAGTGAAAACCCGCTATACAACGCCACGGAGTTTAACCTTGGCGTGGAAAAGGCGTTTTCCTTCTTTGAGTAAGTCGAAAGTCGAATAAATTTCTTTCTTTCATCAACTTACAGCCGAACTCCTTCAATGAGCAAATAGGTATCATCTTTTAAAAACCGGGTATCTGTAATCAGTAAATCCGCTGAAAGTTCGATATGATGAAGCGTATTTCGGTCAAACCTCGCGCCATATACTTTTTCAACAAATGGGGCGAAGCGTTCCTGCCTTTTCCTTATTTTTTCATCTTTAGAATATACAATTTCCAAAAGCCTGAATTTACCGCCTTGTTTTAAGACACGACTAAATTGCTCAAGGGCGAGTTTTTGAATGTCATCGGGCATAACGCAGCACATGAAGGTAGAGAAAATCCAGTCAAACTGATTTGAGTCGATTGACTGCATAACAGTAGCGTCTTCATGCACTAAACTTATTTTACATTTTGCCCGTCGCTTTCTTTCTTCTGCTTTTCTCAGCATAGCCTTGCTTAGTTCAAGTCCCAGCAGGTCAACATTTTCATGATAATACGCTAGATTTCTACCGGTTCCGACGCCAGCTTCCAGTACCCTTCCTTCTAAATCACCGACTAATTCTGGTCGCCATTTTTTGTATTCTCTTTCCCAAGGGTAATCCAGAAGATCATAAAAAAAAGCCGTGATGTTATATTTTTTTTCTAAAAATATATTTCTTTCATTCAACTGCATTAGAGCCCACCTCGTTTTTCAATCGCCTTATTGGCAACGAGACAACAAACGTTGCGCCGTTTTCATTGTTTTCTGCCCATATTTTACCCTGATGTAACTCGACTATTTTCATACAAATCGCCAAACCCAGCCCTGTGCCATCGGCGCCAGGCTCGGTTTTACTACTCTGAATGAATTTATCAACCCCCTGTTCCAGTTCATTTTCAGGTATGCCGACACCCTGATCTGCTATCATCAACTTAATAGCGGCTTGTGTTTCGACATTTCCGTCCATGCTGGGTTGCTCAATTTCTGATTCAACGGTGTTAATATACTGTGCTTTAATATGTAAAGTACGCCAAAAAACACGAATAGAGAAACAATGCCAACCAGGGTAGTCAGAAAAACCGCCCGCGGATAAATTTGAGACTTTTTGTTTAGTGCATCGGCATTAAACAGGTTTGCATGATTAACAATGTTATTTACCTCATACAAAAGCCGTTTGGTTGAACCTGGAAAGATCAGATGGACGCGAGAATAGAGTGCAAGTAATTGGTTTGATTGGCGTAATGAAAAAGTTTGCGTTCACCTGGTTGGTGAATCAAATCTTTATCATATAGCCAAGCGAATCAAGTAGTTGTGCTTTAGCTCGTGGATCAACTGATTTTTCCAGGTTGAACGCTGGGTTCGCGCTAACAAGCGCTTGTCACTTATCGGGGAATCACGCGACACCACATCAGTATAGAGGTTATTCAACTTGATCAGACTTTGTTTTATGTCCTTCATTGGCTGTGAGTTTGATGCGCCGTTTCCAGTGCAGGCGTACAAAAAAAGACAGACTAAACTAAGCGCTAAAAAACGGATCAAAAACTTAAAGATCACACTTATCCCCACGCTTATCCCCACGGATTTAACTACCTGTTAGCTGTCAATTTTTTTAGGGTACGCACAGCAGCATACGATAAACCACCGCATTAGCGAAGCCCGGCGCTTGCAGCGTCAATAAGCTCATCAAGTTCTGCGCCAAAAAAGCCGGATGCGTTGTAACCAATGATACGCCTGGCGATACTAACGCCTTTATGGTCAACAAAAACCAGTGTTGGTGTTACCTGAATATTATATTTGTCTGAAAAGACATCAGCCTCTATGTCTTTGCCGCTAAAGTCCAGAAAATCGTCATAACTGTCAATAACCACTTTACGAATCAGTACACGTTGTCTGTAGGCATCACTGTTTGCCATAGCCGAAAGATAGTCTGCCTCCAGCCGCTCACAAAACTCGCACTCTTCTGCTGCAAAAAATATCATCAACGGTATTTTTTTCTGCCTGGCCTGCTCGCCTGCCGCCTTAAGGTTTACAGCTAACACCACGCCATCATTTGTTTTTGAGATATTCTCTGCGGCTACAACCTGCATTAACAGACCAACAAGTATCAATAACAGCCAAAACTGAGTTCGAAAACGCAACGCAGCGCTCCTTGTAATTTATATTTTTAGTTGATGATTTATAGTTTAACCTAGAAAGATCAGTTGGACGCGAGAGTAGTTGTGCTCTAGCTCGTGGATCAACTGATTTTTCTAGGTTTAATAGCCACAACTAATAATATAAGCTGCGAGCCAATATGAACACACTTTATGACATCATCATCATCGGCTCCGGGCCCGGCGGTTATCGCGCGGCTGTACTGGCCGCCTTACGAAAACAGAAAGTCGCCATTATTGAAAAACAGGACTGGGGTGGCTGCTGCTTAAATCGGGGCTGCGTACCTAAAAAGGCCTGGTTTAACACCGCTAAATTGTTAAGTAAAAACAATACATTAACAAGCATCGGTGTATCTGGCGAGCTAAAGCCAGACTTTGATTCTGCGTGGCAACACCAGCAAAACACGGTCAACACTGTACGCCATAATTACTTAAATTACATGAAACGCCTCGGCATCGACTTTTTCGACGGCCACGGAAAAATCGCGACTGATGACTCACATAAAAATAAAGCCGTACACGTAAATATTATCGACCAGGACGATCTTTTTTTGAGTACCAGAAACATCATCATCGCCACTGGCTCTGCTCCAAGCACGCCTCAACTATTTGATATAAAAAGCAATAAAATACTCACCACGGATATGCTGTTTGATCACCTGCCACCTGCGGGTAAAGAGATTGCCATTATTGGCGGTGGCGTCATCGCCGTTGAATTTGCCTATATTCTGCAAACCCTTGGGAAAAACATTCACTGGTATTCCCGCTCGCCGATCTTAGCCAAAAGTGACTTTAGTGAGCAGGCCTTAAAACTACTCAAAAAGCAATTAAACCTGTTGTCACTGACACCTTGCCTGTCATTTCCCACCAGGATATCGGAGGAAAATGATAAAATTACTTTTGGTTTTGATGATGGAAGTTTAAACCAAAGCTTTGACTGGGTATTACTCGCAACAGGACGGTCCCCCTATTCGTCAAATCTCGGACTTGAAACCTGCGATATCACGGTGGATGAAAACGGTTTTATCGAGACGAATCAATATTTGGAAACCAGTGAAAAAAATATTTACGCAATTGGTGACGTTCGCTCCCACAAACAAACCGCCAATCAAGCCATAGCCGACGCCAATATTGTGATTGAAAATATTATCAACGGCCATCATAAAGCACAAAATGAAAACCCGGTTCCTGAAGCCATTTACAGCGTAGTCGAAATGGCCAGAATCGGTCTAAACGAAGACCAGGCCGAAGACCTCGACCACGAACCCGCCATCGGCTTTAGCGCATTTGAGGCGTCCCCCTGCGCACTTGGGCAAAACAGCACCGAGGGTTATGTGCGTATCGTCAGTGATATGGACAATGGAGAGTTTTTAGGTGGCGAAATTATTGGCGACAATGCGGCTGAGTTAATTCAATTAATGGCGATGAATGCGAACAGACAAACCGCGTTAAAATCATTTGCTCAGTTTTCAGTAAATCACCCAAGTCGGGCAGAAGAACTCGTCAACGCGACAGAAACGCTGGCAAATAAATGGGGGCTTTCTGATTTTATTTTTCCGATGCCTTAGATATATGAGTTCTGACACAACCGTTATCGCCGTCGTAACTTTCAACCTAGAAAGATCAGTTGGACGCGAGAATAGAGTGCAAGTAATTGGTTTGATTGGCGTAATGAAAAAGTTTGCGTTCACCTGGTTGGTGAATCAAATCTTTATCATATAGCCAAGCGAATCAAGTAGTTGTGCTCTAGCTCGTGGATCAACTGATTTTTCTAGGTTCAAAATAAAAAGCCTCAATAAATTTTATCGAGGCTTTTTATACAGTACAACATAATCAATCAATATCAGGACAACCCCGACACGACCTTAACAGTTAAACGCTATCAGTTGATCGGCAACCTACGGCGGACTCATCCTCATCATCAAGCCTTGCCCATACCCGCTTCATCAGAAAATAGAACATCGCACTCAGTATGACCAGGTATCCAATCACATAAACGCCAAGTGATTTTCGCTCTTTCGCCCTCGGGTCCGATGCCCAGAGTAAAAAGGATGTAATGTCCTTTACCTTGTTTTCAATGACCGATTTTTCCTCGGCATTTAAGGCGACAGAATAGGCAAAAACGTCCGGCATTTTTATCCCTGGAAAATGCTTGTTCTCATATACACCTTCTGACTTTTCATAATAACTGGTCAATAACGTATAAATATATCGCGGCCCCTGTTTTCTGGCTTTCGCCATTAAGGAAAGATCAGGCGGCACCATGCCAAACAAATCATTTGCCGTCTCATCCGTGGTGGTGCTGCTAAATCTGTCTGATAACGGTTTATCGCCACGTAAATTACTAATTTCCGTATCCGACAAGCCAATATCAGCAAGCCCACGATATTGAATATATTTCATGCTGTGACACATACGACAGCTATCATAATACACCATTAAACCGCGTTTTATACTGGCTTCATCCTGCGGAATATCAACGTCTGCCAGCGGGTGAGTATCACCTGACGCAAATGAAATGCCCGCCCAGGAAAACGAAACACAAAGCAAAAAAAGACCGAATATTTTTTTCATGTAACTTTATCTCCTCGCCTTTCTGCGATCGGCTTGTCTTTGACGGCGTTCAGATTTTTGAAACTCCTCACAACTGATCAACGCCTCGACCTCGGCCGGTAAACCCCGCTTCCTCAGCCATTTTTCTTCTATCTTTGAGCCGAATGGCAAGATAATAAATGTCGCAAAATAGAAGAACGTCGCCACTTGCCCCAGGGGAACAAGAAAACCTTCCGGCGGTTTTGCACCAACATAACCCAGCACAATCACATTAAGCACGAAGAAATAAAACATACCGCGATAAAAAGGCCGGTAGCGTGCGCCACCCGGAATTTTCGAGCGATCAAGAAAAGGCATGGCCGCAAATATCATCACCGATATACCCATCGCGATCACGCCACCCAGCAGATCCGGTATCGAACGCAAAATAGCGTAAAAAGGTAAAAAATACCACTCTGGCACAATGTGGGGCGGCGTCTGCATCGGGTTAGCCGGAATATAGTTATCTGCTTCGATAAACAAATTCGGGTTAAAAAACACAAAATAGCTGTACACAATCAAAAATATACAAAGGCCATATAAGTCTTTAACCGTAAAATACGGATGAAATGGAATATTATTTTTATCGGACAAACTGATGCCTGATGGATTACTGCTCCTGACGGAATGCAGCGCAACCAGGTGGATAGCAACCGCTCCAACAATAATAAATGGCACTAAATAATGTAAGGCAAAGAACCGCGTCAGCGTCGCATCGCCAACGACGAAGTCCCCCCTCAACCAAATCACCAATTCACTGCCTAAAAACGGCACCGCACCAAATAAGTTGGTAATTACCTGAGCACCCCAATAAGACATTTGACCCCAGGGTAACAAATAGCCCATAAATGCCGTTGCCATCAGTAACAACAATAATAGCTGACCTGTCCACCACATGAGTTCTCGCGGCGCACGGTATGAACCGTAATAAAGTGTTCGCGCCATGTGAATAAATATTATGGCAAAAAATGCGGTTGCGCCGGTTGTGTGCATATAACGAATCAACCAGCCGTAATTTACCTCACGCATGATATGTTCGACCGAATCAAACGCCATGCTCGCATCCGGCTTGTAATGCATGGCGAGAAAAATTCCGGTTATAATTTGAATGACCAGCACGACGCCGGCAAGTGAGCCGAAATTCCACCAATAACTTAAGTTTCTTGGTGTCGGATATTCTGTTAGTGAATTTTTAACAAATGAAGTTAATGGAAATCGTTGGTCAACCCAGCTCACCACTCTTTTCATTACGTTTCTCCCTTTCTATTAGGCCTGAGTTTTACCAATAATAATCTGGTCTGTACCCACGAACTCATATTCCGGCACGTCTAAATTTCGCGGCGCCGGTCCCGTTAAAATTCTACCACTATTGTCATAGGCGCTGCCGTGACAAGGGCAAAACCAGCCGGCTTTTTTTCTCGCTGGCACACAACCCAAATGCGTACAGATTCCGACCACAACCAGCCAGTCCGGATTTTTAACTCGTTCGCCATCTTCTTCAGGGTCTTTACCTTCACCAAGGCCTTCCATCGTTGCAATTTGTTTTTCCTCTCGATGAAAAAGAAAAACCGGCTTTCCCTGCCATTCAACCGTTTTAACTTCACCGGGGCGTATGCCTTTCAAACTGGCGATCGTAGTCGCTTTGGCCATCACGTCACCTGCCGGGTTCATGCTATTAACAAATGGCCAGCATGCTGCGGTAACACCAGCACCGGCAACAGCCGTTGTCGCGGTCGTTAAAAAATCTCTACGTTTTGGGTTTTCAGGGGAGGAATTGTCAACTGCCATTTACTTCTACCTTAGTTCATCCTAGAAAAATCAGTTGATCCACGAGCTAGAGCACAACTACTTGATTCGCTTGGCTATATGATAAAGATTTGATTCACCAATCAGGTGAACGAAAACTTTTTCATTACGCCAATCAAACCAATTACTTGCACTCTATTCTCGCGTCCAACTGATCTTTCTAGGCTCATAATAAAAATTAAAAAAATCACGACGGAAACTTTGACGAACGGGATGCGTTCAGACTGAAATAAAATATTTCTGATTTATCTTTAGTCACTATAAGCCGCAAAACAACTCTCAAAACGAACCTCAAGACAATGATCAAAACAACCTTCAAAATACATCGGAAATATTTTATTCCTGCACCCTAACTCACGGCTTGTTCAAAGCTTCTCCGACTCAGTTACCATTCAAAGACAGCAACCAGAGTCAGAAATGCCATAGATAAACCAGACTATTTAAGACTGGCATAAAACGCCGCGAGGTCTTCTATATCACCATCAGCCACCATTCCAATAATTGATGCCATCAACGGGTTTTTGCGTGCGCCAGACTTATAATCACCAATCGCCTTCACCAAATAAACTTCCTTCTGGCCAGCAAGATTAGGGATATTCGGACTAGTGCTGATACCATCTGCACCATGACAACCAAAACATAAAGCCGCTTTGCTTTTACCCGCTGCGGCGTCACCCGCCATCGCAGAAAAACTAACAACACTCGCACTCGCTAACACGACAGCGAAAACGATTCTTTGTACTGTTTTATTCATGAGTTTCACTCCATTGTTTTGTTATTTGTGAGACTTTGTTTCGGCTCTATTCATCACTAACCGGAGGCTGTCCGAGACGCTAACTAATAGTTTAACCCTATCTCACAAATAAGCAAACATTAATATAATTAATCGCTAATATTCCTTAGCGAAACACTTGGTTTCTAGGCCACAAGTATACCGTGTTGCATGTTGTTTCCGATACAGGTTTCATGCCGATACATAAATCACCAGGCATAAAAAAGGCCGCATCCTGTGCGGCCTTTTGACGTCAATACTGAATGTCTATTTTTTACTGTACGCTCTAACCAAACCCGGCACTTTAGGTACGAATGACCAAAGGCTCAACGTTACAATGAGTATTGCCGCACCCAATAACGGGTTACTTGTAATACTCACAAAACTACCAGTCAAAAAAGCAACACTCATCATCAACACACCTGCTTTTGTTTTACTCACGACCTTATCCTCTGGAAGACTAAGTTATATACAATCCTTATATCGGCCAGTTGTTCCGCGATTAAACGCAGGACTAAGGCAAATGCCTGATGAAAACTCAGTTTGTGATACTATTGGCAATAGTAATAAATAGACGGTTTTTTTATCAAATTATTAACCCGATACGCGGATAAAAGATTCAATAAACTGCTCCGCATTTTCGGTTAAATCTCCGAACTCTACCCCATGATGAAACACGATGCTTTCCTGCCCGCTTGTCTGGGCGTCTGTGCGAACATATCTCACCTTGCAGGGTAAGGTAATTGTGGCGGTGCCATGGTCAACCAGCATATCGATATAAAAAACCTCATCGACTTTTGCCAAACGCTGCTTCGCCACCAACTGCGCCCCGTTTAGACTGATATCAGCCATTGATGCTTTTACCTGCTCGCGCCCGGTATTAACCGACAAAGTCATTGACGCGTGGCTGACAGGGATCCGATGTAACCGGCGCTCCACCTGCTGAGAACTGTTTTCAGGTACAGCGACGTGAAAATATGTCTTCGACTCATGCTCAGCAACCGAAATGCTGGTATTAAATGTATAGGCAACATTGCCCACACTGGCGCGAAACTGATAAGTCGAATTAAGCGCATAATCAGACAATGCCAGTGTTTTATCTTTTGGTGTCGCTATTAAGGTCCTGCTTTCACCGTATCCAATAATACTGACACCGATACGCGCCACATTATTATTACCTGGAATCAACAGTGCTTCACTGCCAACAAGACGATTAATATCAATCATTCGTATCCTCTCTCATATTAATCCTTTACTTATTGCTTTAGCGGCCGCGTTCGCAAAGGCTTAAACAAATGACAAAGATCATTACTAAAATAATCACTTACGCCAACTTTATAATCCTTATAGGATATACTAAGACACACGCGTACAGCGGTGGCAGGCAACAGCGCCGGCGCTTCAACCACATAAAGTTAACAGGATATTTGATCACATGAGAATTTCGTTTGAAGTTGTTCCAAGAACCCATGAAGCCATGATGGAACAACTGGCTTTTGTCGAAAACGAGCTGCCATTTGTCGACACCATCAACGTGCCCGACTTATTACGATTCCCGATTCGCAGCTGGGACGCCATCAGTGATGTAAATACAGACAAATACAACTTTATCCCGCATATTCGCGCAATTGATTTTGATCTCAATACTCAGCGCCTGCAGCACATTATTGAAAAAAACGAGCTGAGCAAAATATTGCTGGTATCAGGTGATCCACCGCCGGACATGTCTTTCCCCGTTTTTAATACCAAAGTCATCGACCTGATTTCAACAATCCGAAAAAGTTTTCCTGACATTGAGATTTTTGCCGGTTTTGACCCTTACCGAAACAGCATCAAAGACGAAAAAGAGTATATCAACCGTAAGTTTGACGCCGGTGCCGACGCACTATTGTCTCAGCCCTTTTTTGACATGCGCCTGCTTGAAATTTACAGCGATTTTATCCCCGCCGATAAAGTCTACTGGGGCATCAGCCCGGTTATCACTGACAAAAGCAAAAACTACTGGGAACGAATGAACCACGCCATATTCCCCGCTGATTATGAACCAAGCTACGCGTGGAACATCAATTTCGCAAAAAAGGTATTCGCTTTTTGTGAAAAAAATGGCGGAAACGTTTATTTTATGCCGATCAGGATTGATCTTAAGAAGTATTTTTTGCCGTTGATTAAATAAGGCCTTACGCTTGGAGCAGGCGGTTACATAATCCTAGATAATTATAAAAATTTGATACCGTAAACTATTAAACGCAGCCCATTCACAACCAAAAAAAAGGCCTGACTCAAAAATGAGCCGGGCCTTTCTTTCTCTTTGATTAACAAAGAGTTTATATGGTGCCCAGTCGCGGAATCGAACCACGGACACGAGGATTTTCAGTCCTCTGCTCTACCGACTGAGCTAACTGGGCTTCAAAAGAGGGCGTATTAAAGCGGTTGCGAGATCAATAGTCAAGTAGAAATAAATAAAATTCGTTTCTTTCTTATTGGCCCGGCGGGGTGTAGCCATCAACGACTGAAGGCTCGTCGGTGAAAAGGAATTTTTCCATTTCTTCAACCAGAAATTTTCGTGCTTTCGGGTCAATCGGGCTCAGGCGATATTCATTCAGCAGCATAGTCTGGTGCTGAACCCACATACCCCAGGCTTCTTTTGAAACAGATTCATAAATTCGTTTTCCCAGATCTCCCGGGTATGTTGGGCGATCCAGTCCTTCTAACTCTTTACCCAGTTTGACGCAATTTACCATTCGGCTCATATCAAGTTCCCATTTCAGTTTGTAACAGTTCGATTTGTAACTTTTGCAATAATTTCATCACCGGCGTTGCGTAGCCGCGATCCTGATTCTGGCCAAGTTTATACCAGACTGCCGCTTTTTCTTCCATCACTATGTTTGTGTGGTTTTTCACTTTTAACAAAACCGGGGTGATATCCAGGTGAAAATGACTAAACGTATGTCGAACCTCGCCCCAGCAAACAGAGTCGCTCACTTCATACGGCATATTAGTCTCGCACCAGTCTTTCAGGTTTTGCTCGTCATCCACTTGTGGAAAAGACCACAGGCCACCCCAGATTCCCGCGGGCGGGCGCTTTTCAATAAAAACATCATTGTCCTCATTACAAAACATCAGCATCCGGGTTTTTCGCACCGGTATGATCTTTTTCGGCTTGCTGTGAGGAAACTCCACCACCGCATCAGATTGATATGCAGCACAATCTTCCATCAGCGGGCAAGCCTGACATTGTGCGTTTTTTCCGCGAACGCAGAGTGTAGCCCCCAAATCCATAATGGCCTGGTTGTAATCGCTCACTCGCGCCTCAGGCGTGTGATTTTCAGCCACTGCCCATAATTGATTTTGCACTTTGGTGTGCCCGTACCAGCCTTCAACACAGTGTAAACGTGACATCACCCGCTTTACATTGCCGTCCAATATGACATGCCGTTGCTGCAATGACAGCGACAAAATAGCCCCGGCGGTAGATCGCCCAATGCCCGGCAGCGCCAGCACATTATCAAACTCAACAGGAAAATCACCGGCATACTCATCACGCACCAGTTTCGCGGCTTTATGCAGGTTTCGGGCGCGGGCATAATAACCCAGGCCCGACCAATGGTTGAGAACCTCATCTTCAGTCGAATTTGCCAGCGTTATAATATCTGGGAAGCTTCGCATAAATTTTTGATAATACGGAATTACCGTTGAGACCTGAGTTTGCTGCAGCATAATCTCAGATATCCACACCCGATAAGGCGTTTTATTTTGCTGCCAGGGCAGGTTTTTTCGGCCGTGAGAATCAAACCAGGTCAGCAATTTGTCAGAAACCGCTTTTTGAGAAGTAGAGCCTTTAATAGTAGCGTTTTCAAAAATAGTGCTTTGCATTGAATCCATTTTTTTATTCGTGTTAGTCTTATTATTAATTAAAAACAGGGAACGACCATGGCCACTAAAGAAGAACAAGCGGTAGTGATTAAGGATGACAGCAACAACCTCAGCGATGGTACGCTTTTTTTCACTGCTTTCACCAAGGCAGACCGAACCGCCAGGGCGATCAAAATCTGGGTGATCTGCTGGATATTAGCCATTGTATCCATTCCCATCATTCTAGCGCATTATATTTTAGTTCCGGGTTTTTTAATTGCCGGGCCACTCATGGCGCGTTCCCGACTAAAACAAATAGCCGAAATGGAAAAAGTCGAGGGCGAGTGCCCTCACCATCACGGGCCGTTTACACTAAAAATGGAAAAAACCGATGTTTTACCCAAATGGGCCTATTGCCCTGAATGTGACAAGGGCATTCAAATCATTGAAAAAACAGAGAATACAGTCCCCGCGTAAGACATTATTCGCTTATTTTTTCGTCTTTTCTAGAATTCTTTCGCCAGACCGCGTATTTTTTCTTTATAATACGGGCTTTGATATTAAAGAAAATAGTAAACACACATGAAACTGATAATGGCACTTATTGTTTTAGGCATTATGGTGATCTCTGGTTTAGTCAGTATCGGCCTTTTCCTATTTCAAACCGGTATGTTTGGCTAGCGAGTAATTTAGTTAAACCGCCCGAGCGTACAGCTAAAATAACTGGCTCGCTTACATAACAACCTAAACCTCAATCAAATCAGCTCCCAAAAATATGAATATTATCGTTAATGGCGAAAACCACACTGTGCCTGACAATTGCTCAGCAAGATTCCTTGTTGAAATATTAGGCATGCAAAACGACAAAATCGCAATGGAAGTGAACCGGGATATCGTCCCGCGCAGTCAATATGATGATTTCACTTTTAGCGAAAACGACCAGATAGAAATCGTCCGCGCCATCGGCGGCGGCCAGCGTTAATACAACAGACAGAGACCCTAATATGAGCTCAAATGATTCTTTTACCATTGCAGGCAAAACCTACCAGTCACGCCTGCTTGTTGGCACCGGCAAATACAAGGACATGGTTGAAACCCGCAAAGCGGTCGAAGCCAGCGGCGCTGAAATTGTTACCGTCGCCATTCGCCGCACCAATCTCGGCCAAAATCCCGGCGAAGCCAATTTGCTCGACACTCTGCCTGCCGACAAATACACCTATTTACCCAATACCGCTGGTTGTTATACCGCCGATGACGCGGTTCGCACCTGCCGCCTGGCACGTGAATTACTCGATGGCCACAACCTGGTGAAACTGGAAGTATTAGGCGATGAAAAAACCCTGTTTCCCGACGTTGATCAAACCTACGTCGCCGCAGAAATTCTTATCAAAGACGGTTTTGATGTCATGGTTTACACCAACGACGACCCCATTGCCGCAAAACGCCTGGAAGACATGGGCTGCGTTGCAGTCATGCCATTAGCCGCACCGATTGGCTCGGGCCTGGGCATTCGCAACCCGTTTAACATCCGTACCATTATCGAAAATGCCAACGTGCCGATTCTTGTTGATGCCGGTGTCGGTACAGCATCTGACGCGGCAATAGCGATGGAACTGGGCTGTGATGGCATACTAATGAACACCGCCATTGCCGGTGCAAACAATCCGGTGCTGATGGCGTCAGCGATGAGAAAAGCCACCGAGGCAGGCCGCGAAGCCTTCCTGGCAGGTCGTATTCCACGCAAACAATATGCGAGTGCATCAAGCCCCATTGATGGCCTGTTTTTCTAAGCCGTTGCGATGACTTTAACCATACAACACGTCACAAAAGTGATGGCCGAAGCGCAGGATCGCCCTATGCGAAAGGTGCGCAGTTTTGCGCGACGCAGTGGCCGCATGACTGATAGCCAGAAAAAAGGCCTGGCTAATTTCTGGGATGCTTACGGCTTAGAATACACTGGCCAGATTAGCGATTTAAACGCGCTGTTCGGTTGTGACGCAGCAAAAAATATCGAAATTGGTTTTGGTATGGGGGAAAATATTTTGTCCCTCGCGAAAAATAAACCCGAAGAAGATTTTATTGGTATCGAGGTTCACCAGCCTGCGGTTGGTAATATTTTAAATAAAATTGATGAGCTTGGGCTGAAAAATTTAAAAGCGATGAACCATGATGCGGTTGAGGTGTTTACGCATCAAATTGCGGATTTGTCATTAAATAGCGTCAGCGTTTTTTTTCCGGATCCGTGGCACAAATCAAACCACCACAAACGTCGACTTATCGCCCCTGTCTTTGCCGAATTATTGGCGAGCAAAATAGCCAAAGGTGGGCATGTGTACTTAGCAACTGACTGGGAACATTACGCCAAACAAATGTTAACCGTGTTTAGCGACAACAAACATTTTCAAAATCTTAGCCCTACCCATACGTATTGTAAACGCATGGACTTCAGGCCTGTCACAAAATTTGAACGACGTGGCCTAAGACTCGGGCACGGTGTTTGGGATTTGATTTTTGAAAAACGATAACCGATATTGAAAATCAGAAAAAAACCACAGTAGAAAATATCTGCCGCGGCTTTTTTGTAAACAACCGTGCCGCCATTAAATCACTATTAAATTAAAACATAGCGTAAATTGTAATTAATCCGGCAACGGCAGCAACAGTGGCAAACAACTTGTCACCATCTGTGAATAAAAAATACGCGGAGGCAAAAATCGCCGGCGTTACACTAAACACCCCCATTGCGATTCCCAGCATGGTTAAACCATTTCCCGTACCCAATACGGTCAAATACCAGTGCCCATCGGGCGCTGCACCAATACCTTCCGCCCCCTGCCATATCTCGGCAACACTTTTGCCGTCCAATAACGACGAAAGCATATAACTCGGATCAAGGTAATTGTTAGTTGTCGTAAAGGTAATAACTGAACCCAGCAAAACAACAAACGCACCGGCCAAGGTACCCCAATAAATAATATCGCCATAAACTATACCCGCATACGATACCGGCGGACGCTTTTCTGTATTGCCTGTTTCGATGGCCCTGTTATCAGGCTGATCGTCTTTTAAATCACTCATAATAATTGCCTGTCTCTTTTTATTTACAGGATGGGAACATCAATACCAAAATAGCCTTCAATGCCGCGAGAAATTAGTTTCACACTGGTCATCAATAAAAGCACTATTAAAATATTACGCACAAAACCAGCATTGATTTTTGAAAGCACATGCGCGCCAATGATGCCGCCAACCACCTGCCCCAGCATCCACGGTGCCGCAAATGAGGCAATTAATGCGCCCTTCATAATATAAGGCCAGATTGCTGCAGCATTACCCATGGCGAGTAATACGCCGCTGGAAGCCGCCGAGACTTTTAACGGCACAGTCATCACCAGGTTTAGCACTGGCACAACGGCCCAGCCGCCACCTAACCCAAAAAAGCCGCCCGTAAAGCCCACCACTAAAAACAACAAACCACCGGGTAGTACTCTGACCGCCTGATAATAAATATTTTTACCTAACGACTCTTCATAATAGGCTGACGTTAAATTCATTTTTTCACTGATTTTGTCAATGAACTTACGTTTTGGGTATTCGTTTTTTGAGCCGCCCATGATGAACATAACGGCAATAAAGACAAGAATAAAGCCGAGCAGCAAACGCACCAATGCATCGCCTGCTTCACCCATGCTGTCGGCCATGCTAATGGCAACCTGTGCGCCCATCATGGCGCCGATAATAATCGGGATGGCGCAATAAAAAACAATGCGGATATCAGCAAGGCCCTTACGCATAAACGGGCCGGACGAAACCAGGCCACTAAACATCGCGACAACCAAACCGGTAGAGCGAACCAACAAAGAATCCATTGAGGTAAAACCCAACATCACCGGCGTAAACAAAACACCACCGCCAACACCGCCGATAACAGCAACAATGGCGATAACAAAGCTCATCAGAAAACTACCGACAACGAGCGCCCATGCGCCATCCGCGGTGAGAATATTGGTATCGTTTAACTCAGATAACAGTCCTATCGAGATATAAACCGCAACAGTACCGAAAATAAGCAGACTTAATTCAGGAATGCGCTTGATCAGTAAAGGCATACGTCTCCCACTTCAATATGTAAAAACCGCGAGAATGTTAGCATGAAAAATCACTATATTAGTGGTTTCTACTTATAGAAAAATCTGATACTGACATTAGTCACTCAAGCCCAACAAGCCGGATAAACCTTCGAGCCCGGTATAATTTAACGCACAATCGGCCTCAAGCTGCACTTTAGGTTTTGCATGATACGCAACACCGAGCCCGGCTTCGGCCATCATCAATAAATCATTCGCGCCATCACCAATGGCAACGGCCTGAGATGGTGCAATGCCGAGTTCCTTACATTTTTCCAGCAAAAATGCGGCCTTTGCTTCACCACCAACAATGACACCGGTGACGTTGCCGGTTAACACATCTCCGTCTCGTTCCAAGGTGTTAGACAAAGTGTAATCCAGATCCAGTCGAGTTTTTAATCGATCAGTAAAAAAACTGAAACCGCCGGATACCAGCGCAAACCTGATGTTATTTGCTTTAAGTTTCGCGAGCATTTCCTCTGCACCGGGATTTAACTTTAAACGCTGCTCATAGACTTTTTGCAATGCATTGACGTTAAGGCCTTTTAACAGGGCTACCCTTGCGATTAATGACTCGGCAAAATCCAGCTCACCACGCATTGCGGCTTCCGTCACGGCCGAAACTTTGTCTTTTACACCGGCAAAATCGGCAATCTCGTCCACGCACTCAATGTTGATTAGGGTTGAATCCATATCAGAAACCACCAGCTTCACCGCCGACCGGTCAAAATCGCCCGGCAACACATTGACATCACCGGCAAAGTTATTGCGTAAAGCTTGTATGGTTTCGTTATTGGGAGACTGTTCAAGGGTAAACGAACTTAAGTTCGCGCGTTGAAAAAAATGAGCCAATTTAATTGTGGGAGCCAGCTCTAATATTTTTTCTTCACTGATTTGCTCGCCCTGCAAAATTATTTTATACATAGATAAATCCAGTTAGTGACCATTAACAGCACAACTTAATCAATAACATCAATTGCCCAAATTACTCTGTTTTCTGTTGCGCTGTGATTTCAGTGGTGTTACATAAACCTAGAAAGATCAGTTGGACGCGAGAATAGAGTGCTAGTAATTGGTTTGATTGGCGTAATGAAAAAGTTTGCGTTCACCTGATTGGTGAATCAAATCTTTATCATATAGCCAAGCGAATCAAGTAGTTGTGCTCTAGCTCGTGGATCAACTGATCTTTCTAGTCAGCTATTCTAAAGGCATGAAAAAAGTAGTGGGAACCCTCAAAATAGTAATTTAACCATAACATTAATTACTATGCCTTAGGAGGTGTTCCCACTATGAAGAAGCGTACT
>Ga0316208_1000661_pt1 | contig 38527 bp, 23 predicted proteins | sample 3monopyrite_MG_FD_204944 | JGI IMG/M metagenome (GOLD analysis project Ga0316208, IMG submission 204944) | Microbial mat bacterial communities from mineral coupon in-situ incubated in ocean water Damariscotta River, Maine, United States -... | ecosystem: Environmental > Aquatic > Marine >...
CGCCTTCTTTAGGTAACACGCGCGTAAAATGAGATGACTCTGTTTGATAGGTAACATCAGTTGCTATGATTGGCCTATCAGGTAGATTGGGTATATCGATTAAACGATCAGGCAATTGAGATTGTGCATTGGCGAGCAATATAGGAGAGCATAAAAAAGTGTGGGCCATTTCCGGTTAACCGCTTATGGCCAGTTTTGTTTTTCCTAAGCATTACATATACTTTGTCCATAATAGATATAGTTGTTTCCCTATTTGCCCCACACTTTTTTATGCTCTCCATTATTATCGAACATTTTTTGGTGTTTAATAATGAAAAAAAACACAAATAATATGCTATTCAATCAATCTAAACTATATTGGTGGAGCCTCGATTGAACTTAATACTAGTTTGTATAACAAGTGAGCAAATACAGGCTAAATTATCAGCACATTTTATGAAATCTGCAAGAATAATAACTGTACAAAATATTACCACCTCTGTATCCAACTCTATATGAGGGTTTCAGAGTCACGTTGTAAAAATTGTCGGGATGGTCACAGAACCCCAACTTAGAAGTATCCTAACCCTTGGCATGTTTCTTTATCATCGTCAGGGTGATATTGGCAAAGAAACACCCATAACCTGTCGTCATGATAGTCGCAAATGTCACGATAATAGGAGTGTAGTAAACGTGAATGTGGTCGTAGGACTTACCTTCTAGCATCAACATACCTTCGGTAATACCGAAAAAAAGCAGCGATGAATAGAAACCGAAGACGCCAATAGCAATGCCCCAATAGGAAAGATCTACCAGTTTGATGGAATAAACGTTTCTTCCACCCATACGAGGCAGCAAGTAATAAATCGTTCCAATCATGAACAGTACAACACCACCAATAAGATTGATGTGTACATGTGCAAGGGGATCGATTAAGTGGCCAGGATTTGAATTTGGTGTTCCGATAGATACAAGCCACTCCCTTACTGGGCCAATGACTTGTACCATTCCTTGAAATGTACCGATAAACAACATGCCGGCTGCTGTAACCATAAACTTCACCAACTTTGGCGCTCTTTCTTCTTTTTGCATACAAAACTCCTCCTTCTCCAATCGAAAAGCGATTGGTTATGATTTTCCTTCGATATATGTATTTTGGCGCGGGTACTTTATAGCATATCCCTTAGAGGAGTTATAGGGGTTCTACCCATTTACGGGTTCTGTGACCATCCCGACTTTTTTTACAATGCAGCCCTATAACCCACATACTTAAAGGGCTACAGCGCCGATCACTTAACAAGCAGCTTTTTCAGGATCGATTTCAACACCAAACCGTACTAATATCCTCCACCTTTAGGTGGTAGATTATGAAACATCGTGCGAAAAACAAGCTGAGCATTCTCAGCAAAGCTGAAATTAAAGACTTGTATGCCATTCCAATATTTAACGTACTGCAACAAAACCAATACTTCGAACTAAGTGATGACGAAAAAAAAGTATTGGATACATTTGGAACAGTCGCTACTGCGGTTTATTTTATCCTGCAACTTGGATACTTCAAAGTAAAACCCGTCTTTCAAACGTTACTTTTCAGAGATTGTAAAAACGATACAAATTTTATTCTGGATAAATATTTTCCAAATATTTCTTCTCCAAAAGGTACCGTCCCTATCGCCACACATTATCATATTACCAATAAGATAATGGTGCTATTAAACGCACATCGGATGTCAAAAAAAGACAAAAAATCGATGATGAAATTATTACAGGATACCGTAACTGTTACAATGAATGCTCGTTACCTATTTGATGAGTGTTTGAAATATATTTATGACAGCAATATAGTACTACCTGGCTATAGCCTTCTGAGAAATTATATCAGTATTACTCGCAATACTGAACGGAAGAAGCTTGAAAGTATTGTTCAAAATTCATTGTCTACTAACTGTCAAAATCAATTAATCACTTTACTCGATCGGGAAACATCGCTATCGGGATTATCTCTCCTTAGACAGCCGGCAAAAGATTTTTCTTATCATCAACTCGTGACAGAAATGAAAACCCACCAATTAATTCAAGCGCTGTATGTTGAGATCACAGCAACAATTGAATTACTCAATTTGTCTTTGGATAATTTGAAACATTACAGCTCTCTTATCGACTATTATTCACTAACAAAATTAAAACGGTTTTCAATAGGATGTACATTACTTTATTTGATATGTTACACCTATTATCGCTATCAACAAGCAAATGAAAACCTATTAGTCGCGTTTGGATATTGGGTCAGGAAGCACAAAGAATATTCTCAAAATTACGCAAAGAAACTCACCATTAACAGCATGGATGATTTACTGGCTAATGTGGAACAGGTATCACCATTCCTTCGTGTTTTTATTGATGATAAAGTCGAGGACGCTGAGACCATTGGCGAGCTGAGAAAATCGACATTTCTAAAGTGTGATAGAACCATTCTCGTTCAGTTGTGTGAGAATATCGAATCCGCTTACCCTGGACGAAAATATTATGAATGGCAGTATTTTATTGAAAAACATGGTACCGTAAAATTCATCCTTCGAAAACTATTCAGTTGTCTACTATTTAAGTCAACAGAAGATAAATCGGTTTTGCTGAATCAAATTATTACTAGTCAAAAAGAAGTATCTGAAAATAAACTAATGGAAAAAATTGATCAACGCATTCTCAGTGCCAATGCAAAAAAATATATTGTTAAAGACAGTGTCATAAATCCCATGCAATTTGAATATTTTTTGTATCATAAAATAAATGAATCCATTAATCATCATGAACTCTATGTTCCAGATACCGTGCAACATGAACAACTTGAAACGCATTTGATCGACACAGACACTTGGGGGAAAAATAAGGCATTATTGCTTAAAAATGGAAGAATTCAGCGTCTTATCGATCCTATTGACATCACACTGTCGACACTAGAAACTTCTCTGGAATTAAAGTTGGAAAAATTGAATCAAGGATTGGCACTTGATAAGGTATCGATGTTCTCTATTTCAAATACAGGTAAGAGTAAGTGGTCAAAATCATTGTCCAAACTGGACAATAGTGTAAATCATTCTTTTTTTGATCAAATTAAAAAAACAGACATTGTGTCGATTATGCAATTCGTACAGGAACAAACGAGCTTTCTTGATTCTTTTGAACATATTTCACCAAGTGGGAATTCAAAGCCTGTCAAAAACTTGGACTTATTAGCTTGTATACTTGGAAATGGATTAAACTGCGGATCAGGTGAAATGTCAGGATTTTCTGATCGATCATTTTCGGTTCTTCGGAACACTGAAGCCTGTTATTTGAGATTAGAGACCACTAACAAATGCAATGATGCTTTATCCAATAAGATATCAGAATTAACCATCTATCAGCATTTTCAGACTGAAGATGATTGTGTTTATGCCAGTATTGACGGACAAAAGTTTGAGACACGTATCCGAACTTACAAATCGCGGTATTCATCTAAGTATTTTAAAGAGCAAGGTGTATCGGCATTAACATTATCCTGTAATCACATTGCACTTGCCACTGAAATTATCGGTTCGAATGAATATGAAGGGCATTTTGCGTTTGATTTACTTTATAATAATTCATCAACAATAGAGCCCGAAGTATTGGCCACGGATACGCATGGAACCAACCAAGTGAATTTTGCTATACTTGATCTATTCGGATATAAATTTTCACCGCGATACGCCAAAGTTCATAAAGTTTTTGACGACCTATTTATTATTGACGAAGAGGCACCTTATCAAGTACGGTTGAAACACAAAATCAATCATGCGTTGATCGAGTCACAATGGGATAATGTTCAACGTATTATGATTTCGCTTAGTCGTAAGAAATTGAATCAAAGCACGCTCATAAAAAAAATAAACAATTTAAAAACAGGCAACAAAACATTAGCCGCAATTAAGGAATACGATAGATTGGTGAAAGCCATTTATATCATAGAGTACATAGATGATCCTACATTACGGCGTTATATTTTGAGAGTCCTTAATAAAGGGGAAGCGTACCACCAACTGAGGCGAAAAATTTCTTCGGTAAATGGTGATAAGTTCAGAGGGGTTAATGATAATCAAGTTGCCTTGTGGAATGACTGCGCTCGGATTATTGCAAACAGTATTATTTATTTTAATGCTGTTATTCTTTCAAGCTTGCTTGAAAAATACCAAAATTTAAACAATCAAGAAGTGATTGATCTTCTCACGCGATTATCGCCTGTCGCTTGGCAAAATATAAATCTAAACGGAAATTATGTATACGCTGATGGTAAACGAATTGATTTGCAGGAGTTATTAAAAGGAGTTGTACCAAAAATAAGAGTCAAGAATACCAACAATAAATAGCGGCCAAATACCAATTAAACCTATGGATTTATGACTTTGGTTTTTCGATCAATAAACTATCGCCTCTGTAGCCCAGTGATTATGCTGGATGCAGAGGTGCATTGTAAAAATAGTCGGGATGGTCACAGAACCCGAACAACCGGCAGTAATCATTATGAAAAGCTGAAAGATACAATAGAGCGTCTTAGCGCCAATAACGTTAATGTATCCATGACAAACAAGACATACGGTAAGTCTTTAATACGAAGCTTCGTATATGAGGAAGATGATGGTAAACCCGCAACACACTGGAAGGTTTTATTAGAGCCTGACATTATACAATTGTTCGATGGTTTTCAATACTCCCAAATTGATTGGGCGCAACGCCTTAAACTTTCACCAATGGCAAAATGGCTACATTCATTTTATTATTCTCATAGAAAACCATTTGCATTTAAAGTAGCTACAATACATGAATTATGCGGCTCTAGTACCAAACACCTATACACCTTCAGACCAACGCTTAAAAAAGCTATTTTAGAACTTGAGAAAATAAATTTTATCGAAAAAGGGTTTATTGATACAACAGATAAACTTCAAGTTGTAAGAGTTTTACCGAAAAACATAAAAGTATAAGAAAACTAAAAAATTTACCTGGATTAATCTAGGTAAACTTTGCAATATTATCAATAAATCTAAACATAAATGTCCCCAGTACCCCATATTGGTTTTATTCTTCTTTTCGTCCCATTCAAAATTTGTTTATTTTCTCTTTTAAGGTATATACAGATCAAATTACTTTCAAACAACGCGACTTGATTGAAAATTAGTTCATTGCTTTAATTGCTATAAATAAACACTTTTTTTGCCTTATCCACAAACTTATCCCCATTAAATGTGGACAAGTTACCTAACACTATCGATCAGGAAAAGGTTTCTTCTTAAGGTTTCCAATGAAATAGAACTCAATTAACACTGTTCTTCCCATATACTATTCGCCCACAATGGGTTGTCGATAAACGGATTCCGATTGCCTTGGATTTCCATTACGCGATCATTTCTTCGCTTCTCAAAGATAGTCGGTAAAAAGGTATTGTTCCACTCCAGCAAAGTGCATAAGTCGCCAATCCAAGGCTCCTTTACCCGGTCGTTTGAATCACGAAGTGTTAAATCAGGCATATATTCAGGCTTTTCTTGATCACCAATTTCATATCTCACCGCCATATAAAAAATCATCCGAGCGACCTGACCTTTAGCGCGATCCGTTGGTTCAAATGATTTAGCCGTTTTATCCAGTCTTGCCGAGATTGTGATAATTTCACCACTATCACGTTTATCAACAATAAACTCGCCGCCATAATCGTAACCGTAATTTGAATGCGCTGAATTTATGTTTCTATCGGCAGGTCTAAGGTGGTGAAGATCTGTATAACCATCTTGCTTGCTTGATTTGAATCCACGGGACTTAGGCCAAACGTGTTCTCTATCCCAGGCATCATGATTACCACTTCCCCGATTAGCTTTTGAAATATGGCGAGGCTCATCAAGGTAGAGAAGTTGAATATATCCACATTTTGGGTCTTCGTCAGCGCAAACCGAATCGGTGTAAACTATCGCTTCCCACACATCCATTTTTTTTCCATCATACCAATCAGTATTACCACTGCGTGTATAAGGAAGGGGTTTATGTTTATCGATAATCTCATGAAGTATCGATTTTAACTCACTACCGTGTTTACCCTCGACGTTCTGGTAATAGTCGGTTGGTGGCAATGCATAGGCGGTTGTCGATACCGTAATCCAGATAAATGACGTGAGAATAAAGTACAGAGTTACTTTCATTAAGAATTTCCTCTCGACTTAAAATATTTAGCTTTGAGCATAGAATAGAAAATAATGACATTATTCATCATATTAGCATCGAATAAGGCGCAATTGAAACGGCTATGTTTTGAGAAAAAACGGCCTAGAGAAGGCCGTGTTCAGATTGTGAAGGCGCTGTGGCAAGACGAAGAATAACAGGGAGGGACATCTCCCGCTCTTCACACGCGCAGCACGGAAGAGTGGCGGAAACCCTGTTATTGTTTGTCGAACAGCGAAAGTAGTGGCATACATACAACGGGGGAATTAATTAAAATGGACGTGTTAAATGAGATGCAAGAGATTACTGATAGAACTAAATGACTAGAATTACTAAAAACATCACAGCCGAAATTATTGAGTTTAAATGCGAGCACTGTAATAAAGGTGTTTATCGACTCAATGAAAATGAAATCCCACTCAATTCATCACCAAAACAATGGCCTCATTACTGTACCCACTGTAATAACAAAGGGTATTTTACGGTGGTATACCCATTACTGAAATACAAAGGAAGGGAGTTCATGTTGCTGTGAGAAATCGCAAAAGTTAATTTCAGTGCAAATTCCTTTCGTTTACCAGTTTTTAATATAGTGGTTAATGAGCGTTTTGGCGGAGATCCTAACAGTTAGATCTAACTGCCGCCCATTCAGAACAGAAGTTCGGAAATTTATGGTAAGGTGCTGCTATGTGCCCTTCAATGCCATTAACTTAAGACATTTACTTTCACTATTATAGAGTTACAATTATATTTTACTGTAGAAATATTTTCTTTAAGGATAAAAAGATAATGAATCACGAAAAACCAAAAGATAATTGTTCAATTTTCGATTCAAATTGTATGTAATTTGAACAAATTAATTTTTTCACCAGAATTTGTTTCAGAACACCGTAAAAGTGAAAAGGATTTTACACGAAAACGAGCACTACCTTTCCCGCACCTTATAACGTTTATGTTGAATATGGTTAATGGTTCTATACAAAGTGAACTCAGTCGGTTTTTCCAAGTCGTCCAGAACGAACCTATCACTTCAGATAGCGTAACACCTGCAGCATTTTGTAAAGCGAGAAAAAAGTTTTCTTACTCCGCGTTTAAATCACTCAATACTCGTTTAGGCGAAACCTTTTACAAATCTGAGTTTGTTAAACGCTGGAATGGATTGAGATTATTGGCGGTTGATGGTTCAGTTACTAAGCTTCCCAACACGCCTGAAATACTTGATTACTTTAGCAAAGCTCGCTCGCATTCAAGTCGTCCTGCAGCACGACTTTCACAACTTTATGATGTATGTAATAAAATTACAGTTGATTTGGAAGTCGGTTTACATTCAACAGGCGAACGTGATCTGGCTGTCAAACACTTAACCTGTGCTGGTACCGGTGATTTGGTGCTATACGACAGAGGTTACCCTGCTACTTGGTTATTTATTTTACACAAGCAAAGAGATATTCAATTTTGTGCGCGCGCGCCACTGGACTCTTCTAACATAATAAAAGACTTTGTTAAATCCGGGAAACATGATTCACTTGTCACATTTCCGTGCGTAGAAAAATCATTGAGAAAATGCCGAAAGCTGGGATTGCCCACAACACCGATAACATTAAGACTGATTCGGATAGAGCTATCGAAAGGTCATTCAGAAGTATTAATCACATCATTACTCGATCATGTGCAATTTCCTCATAAAGAATTTCAAGTATTGTATCACCAACGTTGGTTTGTTGAGGAAGACTATAAAGTCATGAAAAGCCGGCTTGAAATTGAGAATTTTTCTGGCCTCTCCGTTGAAGCAATTCAGCAAGATATTCACGCAAAAGTTTTAACTAAAAATATCGCCGCAATTGCAATAATTGAAGCTGACTTAATCGCAAAAGAAAAATATAAACATAGAAAAATTCAATACAAAATAAATTTCACATACACGTTAAGTCAACTCAAAGACAATATCGTTCGTTTTGTAATGCGTATCGTGAAGGGTGATTTATTTGAGGCGTTTATCAAACAAATTGCTTGTGCAGTAAATGCGGTGCGTCCAGGGCGTAAATATGCGCGAGAAACAGATAAAGTCAGGCAGAATAAATACCCGGTAGCCTACAAAAGAGTGGGCTAGTGCTTAAGTTAATGGCATTGATGTGCCCATTGCGGAAGTTCAGATTAAGATTATGAAATTCTAAATATTCTCTATAGCGGACATTAAAGTGAAAATTTCGAATAGTGGAATTTTTATTTTTGGCGTTAAAGTAAAAAACTAATAACGTCAGGAATTAGCCCTGAACAGCCATTCAAATAAAATGAAAATTCCTGGGTAATTTCTCTAAAGCAGCCATCCCGAAAATCGACGTCCTATCTTTAAATTTTTTTCAAAACATGTTTTTTTGATAAAGCTTTACGGCAAATTAAGGAATTGAGCCAAATCAACTGCTCGATTTAATGCGGGTTTGCGATGAGTAAAAAATAACCTTGAGTATGATTTTTGTACTGAATATCCTTGCAGCATAAATAATAACAATAAAAAGTCACGCCGATGGTCACTGGGTCGCCCATTTAGATCAGGCACCCGTTCACTACGAAAGACGCCGGCCTGAACAAACCACACTTTACCCGCTAGTTCAAAACCATATTGAAACGTTCTTCGCACATGTTGAAGCGGAAACAGAGTATGGATTGCCGGCTTATGTCAAAAAGGAATTTGACGCTTTTCTCGATTGTGGCATTTTAAGTAACGTTTTTTTACGCTTGCTCAATAAACTCTTCACCTGATACAAAGGTTTCATAGCCAAATTCTCGGCCTCAAGCAATAACACGAGGGAATCCCGCATTGCTTGATCATCAACAATAAATACGGAAGAAACAGACTTCGTGTTCTTATTCCGTCGTTAATGGAACTGTAAGAAAGAAAGAAGCGCCTTTCCCAGGCTCGGACTTGGCCCATAATCGACCGCCATTAGTTTCAATTATAGACAGGCTGATAGATAAGCCCATACCCATGCCTTTAACTCCCTTGGTAGTGACGAATGGTTCGAAAATTTGTCTAAGCGTTTCGTTATCCATGCCGGGGCCGGTATCAGTTATTTCCGCTTGAATCATCCCTTCTTCATTAAGATAAGTACGGATGGTTAATTGTCGGTTTTCGGACTCCGATAGCTCCATGGCCTCTAGACTGTTCCGCACCAGATTAACTAACACCTGCTCTATTTGAATCGCATTCCCGTAGGCCTCAGGTAATCCCTCTGCTAACTCTTTCTCTAAGTAGACGCTTTGGTTTTTGATATCACTCTGGAAGAAACTCAAAACCACTTCCACTAAATAGTTCAAACCAACAGCTGTGTTTTGCGGCGCCTGTTTTTCCACAAACTGACGTAAACTGCGAATGATGTCACCGGCACGTCTCGCTTGCGTACCGATAGCATCCAATGCCTCGCTCAGTATTTCTGGCTGTTTTATACCGCTCGCCACTATATTTTGACTAGCAGCAGCATAATTGCTTATGGCCGCCAGCGGCTGGTTTAACTCATGTGCAATGCCAGTAGCCATTTCACCCATAGTGTTGAGGCGTTCCATGTGGGCCAGCTCGTTTTGGTGATTTCTGGCTTGTTTCTCAGCTTGCTTGCGCTGTGTTACATCCCTTAACGTACCCTCTACGCCTGTGACATTACCTTGCTCGTCATAGAAAAATTGCGAGTTTACTGAAATCCAAATGATGCTGCCATCCTTGCACACTCCCTCCGCTTCAAAGTTTTGTACAGCGCCGCCTCCTGCCTGCATCGCTTCGAGCATTTCTTCTCGAATTTCCGGGTGGCGCCAACCAATAGTTATCGGCTTGCCAATCAATTCCTCGGGTTGGTAACCGAAAACCTGCAACACAGATGGAGAGATACGAACGACGCGTCCTTCGTTATCCGCATGATAGTAGACGTCCTGTAAAGAATTCAGAATACCTCTGAGTTCACTTTCAGAGGTCCGAAGCTGACCTTCCGCTTGTTTGCGCTCGATGCCTACGGCAATGGAGTTGGCAATGGAGCCCAGCGACGACAGCACGTTCTCGTGCAATTTGTTGCGCGAGAACGATGTCATCACGCCTACCAAACGATCATCTACGAGTAGCGGATACCCGGCAAATGATGTTATGTTTTCCCGCCGAGCCCAGCCAGACGCATTGACGTGCGAGTCGTTGAACGCATCATTAGTTAGGTGAGGTACGCGTTGTTGAGCAATCAAGTCAATAATGGATTGGGCGATAGGCAGCGTGCTGCATTTGCCGACCAGGTACGTCGATATTCCCACGCTGGCTTGTAGTGCAAGTGTGTTATCGGGGGTGTTCACTGACCAGATTTGCACGCCCGCGGTCTTAAGATTGTAATTGATCGACTCTGCACATACCTGCAACATCTCCGGTATGGAAATGGCGGAGCCGAGCGCCGCGGCAACGTCAGCGTTGACGTTTGCTAGAACGCCACGCATCTGGCCACTTACATCCCGTAACACCGAGACCGTGCCACGCCCTTGCTCTTTGTCGTTCTCGTTCTCGATAATCGTCGTCGTGCAATCCACGTTGACCAGGGCGCCGGTACGAGTTTCCAGTATCGTTTCATCTCCCAGGTTCAGGACAATATCCTGCGTCGCAAGCGTATCGTTCAAGGCAATCGGGCAATTCGTCTTACTGTCGCGCAAACGGAGAACATCGGCCAAAGGCTTGCCTTGTGCCTCGGTGACGGACCATTCTGTAATCGCTTCAGCATGCTTGTTCATGTAATCGATCAGCCCTCGTTCGTCGGTCACAATCACGGCGTCCCCGACCTCATTTATTGAGCCAGCAAACCAGCGACTCACCTTGCGCAGCTTCGTTTCCGCATTATGCTTGTAGAGAGCCATCTCAATATTAGCGTGCAACTCGCGCTCGGCGAACGGTTTGACAATGTAACCATAGGGTTCAGTCAGTTTGGCGCGTTCCAGCGTCTTTTCATCTGTAAAAGCCGTCAAGTAGATAATAGGTATTGAATGGTGACTTTGGATTTGTGCCGCCGTTTCAATCCCGTCCATTTCGCCCTTCAAATTAATATCCATTAGAATAAGATTGGGCGGATTCTCAGCAACGCACTTAATAGCCTTGGGTCCCGTCGCGACGAGGCCGGATACGTCGTATCCCATGTCTAGCAGGCGCATTTCCAGCTCTCTGGCGATGATGATCTCATCTTCGACAATCATGATTAGTTGTTTGGTCACAGTAAAACTTCACTCTCGGGGTTCGCCATATCTTTGAAGATGATATTAAACATTGTACCGTTACTGGTATCCAGTTCGATCTCCCCGTCCATTTGCATCGTCAGGTCCATGACCAGTCTGAGACCGAATGACTTGGTCGTCCGCCAGTCGAAATCCTTTGGCAGGCTGACTCCATTGTCATGCACGATCAAGTGAAAAAAATCGTCGTCGGCTTGTGTCAAACTGAGATTAACCTCACCCTGACGGCCTGAGGGAAATGCATGTTTTAGCGCGTTGGAAATGAGCTCGTTGATGATAAGACCGCAGGGAATTGCGGTGTCGATTTGCAAAAACACACCGCCGATGTGGGTGTTCAGCACGACCGCTTTCTGATTGACAGAATAGGTGCGAAACAGCTCCACTGTCAGGTCGCGAACATAGTCTCTGAAGTCGACCTTCGCCAGATCCTCGGAGCGGTATAGTTTCTCGTGGATCAGTGCAATCGAACTAATCCGAGTCTGGCTCTCTCTGAAGATTTCCAGCGTTTTCTCGTCCTTGATATAGGAGGACTGCAGAAACAAAAGTGAGGAGATGACCTGAAGGTTGTTCTTAACACAATCTAGCACACTACATTATCCTGCATCCCCAGGGTAAAGTAAAAGGTCGCCCCTTGTTCTACTTCGGCTTCTACCCACATCCGGCCGCCGTGGCGCTGAATGATGCGATGAACTGTAGCTAATCCAACGCCGGTACCTTCGAATTCTTTGGGATGCAGTCGATGAAAGGGTTTAAACAAGTTCTTTTTATATTCCATGTCAAATCCTACACCGTTATCTTTAACGGAAAAAACGATTTCGTTATCTCGTTGTTTTTCGCTCATTTCTATTTGTGCGGGTGTTTTATCGCGGGTAAATTTCCAAGCGTTTTCTAAAAGGTTTTGCAAGGCAAGTGTTAATAGAGTCGAATCACCATTAACAAACATGTTGCCCTGAATCTGCCATTGGACTTTTTTGTCGGGATGCTCTTGTTCAAGGCGTTCTATTATATCTTGAGCTACCTTACTAAGGTTTACATTTTCATAGTTAAGCGCACTACGTGTTATGCGCGACAACTCTAAAATATCATTGATGAGTTGTGCCATATTTTTTCCTGCTGCAACAATCCTTGTTAAATATTGCAATTGCTCTGCGTCGAATTTTTCTGGCGCTTCCGCCATTAAGATTTGACTAAAACTTGTAATTGCTCGTAATGGCGTCCTTAAGTCATGGGCTATGGAATAACTGTAAGATTCCAGCTCTTTGTTACTAACTTCTAACTCAATTTTTTGGCGGTTAAGTTCTTCTTCAGCTTGCTTGCGCTCAGTAATATCCTGGATCGTTCCAAGTAACTGCGCTTGTTTTCCGCTTGCGTCGGATGACACATCTCCCTGGCCATTAACTACACGCTCCAATCCGGCCTCAGTTACTATTCTGAAGTCAAGGTTGTACGGTGTATTCTCATGTAATACCTTCTCTACAACATTGCTCACCAGGACCCTGTCATCGGGGTGTATCCTATCGAAGAACAACTCATATGATGGGACAATCCCATTTTGGGGATAGCTGAGTATTCGATAGGTTTCGTCACTCCAATACGTTTCCCCCGTATTTGGATTCCAAACCCACGAACCGACGTGCCCAACCGCTTGTGTTCTTTTTAGATGATCTTCGCTCTCACGCAACGCTTTCGCGGCTTCTTTACGCTCAATGCCGACAGCAATTGAGTTGGTCACGGAATCCAGTGATGACAGCACGTTTTTGTGTAATTTGTTACGCGAGAATAATGACATCACGCCAACCAAACGATCATCTACGAGTAGTGGATACCCGGCGAATAAGGCCATGTTTTCATGCCGGGCCCAATCTAGCGCATCGACTTGCGGCTCTTTGAATACATCATTACCATCATTACTTAGGTAAGGTATGCGCTTTTGCGCAATCAGGCCAATAATGGACTGGCCGATTGGCACTGTTTTACATTTCTCACTTAAGGGCGATGACATTCCTGCACTAGCTTGCAATACAAGCGTGCCATTGAGGTTGTCCACTGTCCAGATTTGCGCGCCCGCGGTCTTAAGATTGTAATTGATCGACTCGGCACATACCTGCAACATCTCCGGTATGGAAATGGCGCGGCCGAGCGCCGCAGCAACGTCAGCGTTGACGTTTGCTAGAGCGCCTCGCATCTGGCCGCTTACATCCCGCAACACTGAGACCGTACCATGCCCTTGTTTTTCGCCCTTCTCGATGATCGTCGTTGTGCAATCCACATTAACCAGGGCGCCAGTGCGAGTTTTAAGTATCGTTTCATCTCCCAGGTTCAGAACAATATCCTGCGTCGCAAGCGTATCGTTCAAGGCAATCGGACGATTCTTCTTACTGTCGCGCAAACGGAGAACATCGACCAAAGGCTTGCCTTGCGCCTCGGTGACGGACCATTCTGTAATCGCTTCAGCATGCTTGTTCATGTAATCGATCAGCCCTCGTTCGTCGGTCACAATCACGGCGTCCCCGACCTCATTTATTGAGCCAGCAAACCAGCGACTCACCTTGCGCAGCTTCGTTTCCGCATTATGCTTGTAGAGAGCCATCTCAATATTAGCGTGCAACTCGCGCTCGGCGAACGGTTTGACAATGTAACCATAGGGTTCAGTCAGTTTGGCGCGTTCCAGCGTCTTTTCATCTGTAAAAGCCGTCAAGTAGATAATAGGTATTGAATGGTGACTTTGGATTTGTGCCGCCGTTTCAATCCCGTCCATTTCGCCCTTCAAATTAATATCCATTAGAATAAGATTGGGCGGATTCTCAGCAACGCACTTAATAGCCTTGGGTCCCGTCGCGACGAGGCCGGATACGTCGTATCCCATGTCTAGCAGGCGCATTTCCAGCTCTCTGGCGATGATGATCTCATCTTCGACAATCATGATTAGTTGCTTGGTCACCGTTGAATCTCGCTCTCTGAGTTCACCGTATCTTTGAAGACGATCTTGAACATTGTACCATTACTGGTGTCCAGCTCGATCTCCCCGTCCATTTGCATCGCCAGGTCCATGACCAGTCTGAGACCGAATGACTTGGTCGTCCGCCAGTCGAAATCCTTTGGCAGGCCGACTCCATTGTCATGCACGATCAAGTGAAAAAAAACGTCGTCGGCTTGTGTCAAACTGAGATTAACCTGACCCTGACGGCCTGAGGGAAATGCATGTTTTAGCGCATTAGAAATGAGCTCGTTGATGATAAGACCGCAGGGAATTGCGGTGTCGATTTGCAAAAAAACGTCATCGAGGGTGGTGTTTAGTACGACCGCTTCCTGATTGATAGAATAGGTGCGAAACAGCTCCGCTGTCAGGTCGCGAACATATTCTCCGAAGTCGACCTTCGCCAGATCATCGGAGCGGTATAGTTTCTCGTGGATCAGTGCAATCGAACTAATCCGGGTCTGGCTCTCTCTGAGGATTTCCAGCGTTTTCTCGTCCTTGATGTAGGAGGACTGCAGAAACAAAAGTGAGGAGATGACCTGAAGGTTGTTCTTAACACGATGGTGAATTTCCTTGAGCAGCACTTCTCTGCGAAGCGCTTCCACCCGTTGGGCCTGAGCTGCTAGACGCTCGGTAATGTCTGCAATAGTTCCGATGACAAACAGACCTTCGTCTGTCTCGATCGGATTGAGGCCAATCTCCACAGGGAAAGTGCTGCCATCCTTGCGTAGGCCATGTAAGTCACGTCCGCGGCCCATACGGCGGGCCACCGGTTTGTCAAAGAAACTATCTCGTTGCCCCGGATGCTCGACACGGAACTGCGGGGGGATCAACATTTCAACCTTTTTCCCCAAGAGTTCTTTGCGTTGATAACCAAACAATGATTCCGTATGGACGTTGACCATTTGCATTTTGCCGTCCTGATCAATCATCACAATCGCCGTGGCTGTTGACTCTACCACTGCGCGAAAACGATTTTCCGCTCGAGCTCGTTCGCTATTATCCCGTGTGATTTTGGCATAGCCGACGTGCTTGCCAGTCTCGTCATACACGGCCGTAATCACGACGTTCGCCAGGAACTTCGAGCCATCCTTGCGCAATCGAATTCCTTCATCTTCGAAAGAGCCGTTAGCTAAAGCCATCTGAAGCTCGGACTCCGGCTTGCCGGCGGTCAAGTCCGCCTCGGGATAGAAACAGGAAAAATGGTGCCCGATGATTTCTTCCGACGTATACCCGTTCAAGCGTTCGGCGCCTGTATTCCAGGTAACGATATTGCCTTTTGGATCCAGCATGAAGATGGCATAGTCGGTGACACCTTCGATGAGCAAGCGGAATCGTTCTTCGGACCGAGCCAACTCGGCCGTACGTTCCAACACACGCTGTTCGAGCTGTGTGTTAAGCGTTTGTGTAAGCGTCTGTTCCTCAGCCAGGTCTTCTAGGATGTTAAGCACGGCTTGAGTGGTTTCGCCAGCGCTTTCTTTCTCATCCTGAATATCTTCAAGAATGTTCAGCGTGGCATTGAAAGTCTGCTTCGCTGTGAAGGCAATTTCCTCATTGATCTCATCCAAATCTTCTTTGATCATAGGCGAGGTGGTGTATCTTGCGCGGCGAGCTGGGTCGTCAACTCATCAATTTTCTTTTTCAACTCAATCATTTTAAGTTCCCTACCAACAGTTAATTTCTGAAAGCGTTCAAGTTCGATGAGACGTTCCATTTCGCGTGCCCTTTGCTTGGTAACTTCGGCCTCTGCCTGTTTCTGAGCGGTAACGTCACGGGCGGCGGCAAACACACCCAGAACATTTCCTCGCGTATCTTTGTAGACTGAGGCGTTGTACAAGACATCGATCAAACGGCCATCCTGATGACGGATTGTCAATGGATAGTCAGTAACGAATCCCTGCGAAAACACTTGCTGGTAACCCTCACGGGCCTTATCTGGATCGGTAAAGTAATTGGAGAAATCGGTACCGACCAGCTTCTCCCGTGGCAAGCCTGTAACCTTGATGGTCGCATCATTAACATCAGTGATTTTCCCTTCGGCGCTAATCGTCACCAGCGGATCAAGGCTTGCTTCAATTAGACTTCGCGCGTATTGTGCCGCCTGTTGTTGCGCTGTGACATCGCGGGCAGCGGCGAAGACACCGAGGACCTCGCCCCGGGTATTCTTATAGACCGAGGCGTTATATAAAACCTCCGTTAAACGGCCGTCCTGATGACGGATTGTCAATGGATAGTCAGTAACGAATCCTTTCGAAAACACTTGCTGGTAACCCTCACGGGCCTTATCCGGATCGGTAAAGTAATTGGAGAAGTCGGTACCGACCAGATTCTCTCGCGGCAAACCCGTGACCTTAATGGTCGCATCATTAACATCGGTGATTTTCCCTTCGGCGCTAATCGTCACCAGTGGGTCCAAAGCCGCTTCGATGAGACTGCGGGCATACTCGCCTGCTCGCTTTTGTGCAGTGACATCGCGAGCGGCAGCAAACACGCCGAGAACATTTCCGTCGGTGTCCTTGAAGACCGAGGCGTTATACAAGACGTCGGTCAAACGGCCGTCCTGATGGCGGATCGTTAATGGATAGTCCGTGACGAATCCTTTCGAAAACACTTGCTGGTAGCCGTCCCGCGCTTTTTCCGGCTCGGTGAAGTAATCGGAGAAGTCCGCACCGACCAGCTTCTCCCGCGACACACCTGTGACCTTGATCGTCGCGTTGTTAACATCCGTAATTTTTCCTTCGGCGCTAATCGTCACCAGTGGATCGAGGCTGGCTTCGATCAGGCTGCGCGCGTATTGCGCTGCCTGTTGTTGAGCCGTAACATCGCGGGCGGCGGCAAAGACGCCCAGGACCTCGCCCCGCGTGTTCTTGTAGACCGAGGCGTTATACAAGACGTCGGTCAAACGGCCGTCCTGATGACGGATTGTCAAAGGATAGTCCGTGACGAATCCTTTCGAAAACACTTGCTGGTAGCCCTCACGGGCCTTATCCGAATCGGTAAAGTAATTGGAGAAGTCGGTTCCGACCAGATTCCTCCGCGGCAAACCTGTGACTTTGATGGTTGCATCGTTTACATCGGTGATTTTCCCTTCGGCGCTAATGGTCACCAGTGGGTCCAAAGCCGCATCGATCAGACTGCGCGAGTATTGCGCCGCCTGTTGTTGAGCGGTGACGTCACGAGCGGCGGCAAACACGCCGAGAACATTTCCGTCGGTGTCTCTGAAGACCGAGGCGTTATACAACACATCAGTTAAACGACCGTCCTGATGGCGGATGGTTAACGCATAGTCAGTTACAAATCCCTGCGAAAACACTTCTTGGTAGCCATCCCGCGCTTTTTCCGGCTCGGTGAAGTAGTCCGAGAAATCTGTGCCAACGAGTTTTTCCCGCTCTACACCAGTAACCTTTACCGTGGCTTCGTTGACATCGGTGATCTTTCCTTCTGGGCTAATGGTCACCAGTGGGTCGAGACTGGCCTCAATCAGGCTACGGGCGTAATCCGGCGCCTGATGTTGAGCCGCGCTGTTCGTTACTACAGTATCTACCATCGGTCTCTCCGTTCTTTAGCATGGCGTGTTTTTAATATGCAACTTTAACATGCAACTCTAATATGCAACTTTAATATGCACAAAGTATCATCGAAAATTATATCCGCAATAACGCAGGTTTATTATTATCGGGATATCCCGAAATCTTGATCGTGTGATACCCTCGTTCGGGCAAAGATTGGCCATCGATGTGTTCGACTTAGTCAGATCAGGGGCACTATGTGGTCATGCCCCTTGACCGGCTAGACTGCTCGACCTTGATTCTTAGATAAATCCGTGGAGAAGTCAACGTTTATGGATTTTAATACATGCTCCACTTTGGAGGGATGGCAGAATCCACCATGCTGGAATGGCGAGGGAGTTGGATATGGATATTGACCTAATGAGCATCACTTCTTTAGAACCTGTTGCTAGCGAGATAATGGGAAGTTCATACTTTAATCTACTGGACATTTCAAGTACGGGCAAAGCGCAGGATCTTAGGAATTTTGAAAAGTTTACGATTTTGGCAAAATTGGAGAAGACCCAGATATTGGCGCCAAAAAAAAGAATTCTTCAGTTTTGTCAGGAGAATGTTCTCCGGCTAAATTGCCTGAATATGTAGAGTGAATTACAGAGGGCAAGTTAATGTGAGTCTCGATTTCGATCCTTTATCTGTTCGATTCTCAATTACGAATGTCAGTAGATAGCTAGTACTTGCCGTTCATACTAATTTTCGAATTAACTATTTCTCATCGAAAATTTTAAATTTAGAAAATTTGTTGAAGGGCTGGTTTCGCGACATACTTTTAATTCGAATAAATTCCACGAAGGTCTGCGTCAGAGTGAAAACGGCCAAATAAGGATTAAGATTTTTTTGAAAAAATTTAAATAAATCTATTTAATTCGGCTAGTTTAAATGTCCGCTTTTCTTATTTGGAATGATGAATATAAGTATTTTCTAAACGTCCGGAAATGGCCGAAAGTACATATAAAACCACGGTTAGCGAAATTGCTAAATAGCTAACAGTAAAGAAATACAGTAAATTATTCTAAGTAAAATTTGATTTATACAAAGACGAGTTCTTTTACTATGGAAAAGACGGCTTTAACAGAAGAGATGGTGTTAAAAGCACTATTTGCAACCAAAACGCTTTTATCAACTAAAAAGAAAGGAGCGATTACGCAAGTGTGGAAAGGTAGCCAACACCTTGGTGATTTTTCAAAAGAAGAAGGTTCTGTCAAAGCGTGTAGATATTGTTACCGCCGGAGTAAACCCGCAGTTATTTGCCGCAGCTCCGCATAAAAAAACGAGAAATGAATGTCCATTTTCACAAAAAAAATTGTTAAAAAAATAGGTGGATATTATTCGGATATAACAGCTAAAATTGTGAGTATCTACTCAAGCCAAAGAGTGAAAGTGGTTTCGTCGTAAGAAAGGCGAGCACAATTTATCGCAACAAGAACAGTAAATTTCCTTGTAATCTGGTTTGTTTTCTGACTTTAGGGGGTATATTGGTGGTGTGTTTTTTGGGCGGCAGTATTAGATCACTTGGAGATGTAACGCTGGAACCCTTATGCGTCACTTTATTTCTAATTTTAGACAAATAGCGTTTTTGTCTGTTCGCATGGGCAAGTCGTCCCTTAGGAGAATTTTGATAACGGATGCTAGCTCTACGTTTAGCATCTAAGCTCGCTTTCGGCGCGCATGTCGCACAATAACGATTACCCCTGTCGCAACGACCGCAAATTACGTTAAAGGAACGACAGCGCATACAGCTGTAATAACGCGCTGTGTCCTTCTTGTTTATAGTACTCACGAATTTAAAACTCCAAATGATGACATCCGGTATTAAAGTAATTTAATTAATTTTAATATCATTTTTGTTTTTAATAAGAGCATAATTTGTTCGAAATTGGATCATTGATTTGAGTATGCGCTAAATCACTGAAATGAGTCAAAAGATCGAGCTGCGGCAAATAACTGCGGGTTTGGACTGGCGTTAACAGATATAGAGGCGAGGGGCTTACAGCATTTAAGCAAGACATTTTCCAAAACGAAGCTGATGCTTTGAACTGGATAGCAGAGAGTAAAGATTAAACTTGTGAAAATCGGATACGGCAGAATTTCAACCAATGACCAAAATCACGACTTACAAAAAGATGCTGTGAAAAAATCTTTCTTGATACCGTAAGCGGTACAGTCACAAAACGGGTAGAACTGGAAAAAGCAAAAGAACAACTAAGGGCAGGGGATGCTTTAATTGTTTGGCGTTTGGATAGGTTAGGCCGTTCTCTACGTGATTTGATTGATTGGGTTAGTTGGTTGGAGCAAAACAAAATCGGTTTTGTAAGCTTGCAAGAAAATATAGATACCACGACACCAGCAGGAAAATTAACTTTTCACCTGTTCGGTGCAATGGCTGAATTTGAAAGAAACCTGATACAAGAACGAACACAAGCAGGGCTTGCCTCTGCAAGGGCTAGAGGTAGAAAAGGGGGCAGGGCAAAGCATTGCAGCCCAAACAACAAATAGCTCTTAAACAGCTTTACAGTGCGAAACAGCACACTATTGTTGAACTATGCGAAATGTTTAAAATTTCAAAACCTACGCTTTATAGTTATGTGAGAGAAAGCGGGTAATTATTAGGCATCTTAGTGTTTTTTATCAAACACAAATTGTAAAAATAAATATAATGGGACTTACCACTAGACACTGGGGACTGGAGGTTAATTATATTAGTTAGTGTAGCTTAAATGGTTACTATGTAACATGATACTGTATTAGCGGACATCTACACCCAGAGCAACTAGTCAAACTCGTCTATATCCTCACGTCATTTATGACCAGTGCATTTCCTTGAATTACGTTATAAACAGGTGCATTATTGCTTGCAACAGAGCTTAAGTAGGAGCATGAACATGAAAAGTGAAGACAAACAAGAAAATTCTAATGTAATTCCAATGAAGCCACAAAAAGCTGCCCAGAAGTCAGAGCAGAAATGGGGTAAAAATGTAATGAAAATAGGATTTAGCATTGTACCTTCTTTGTTACTTCGTGCTCAAAGACGACTTGGGCTTAACCCAACACAACTTGCAGTACTTATACAATTAGCTGATTACTGGTGGGATAAAGAGCGAAACCCTTATCCATCAAAAAAAGGATTAAGTGAAAGACTTGGATTAAGTGAACGTCAACTTCAACGACATATAGCTGAACTTGAGAAAGCTGGGTTTGTTCAAAGAATTGAAAGGTTCGCTAACCACAATGGAAAACAAACAAATTTTTATGACCTTTCAGGACTTGTTGAAAAATTGCAAAAACTAGAGCCTGAATTTAGAGAGGTTCAAGAAAAAACAAAAGCTATGAAAAAAGGCGTTGAACGAAGGGGCGGAATAAAAGAAAAAAAAGCCATTTAACTTAACTAATTACAGCGGTGTAGCTCAGACGGAAGAGCATCCATGTTTACTTCATACATTTTAAAGGTTATGGAACCTCTATTGTATGGGCAGGAAGGTCATAGGTTTAAGTCCTATCGCTCCCGATTATTTTAAAATACCAAAATTTCAATAACTATGATTTACACATATCTGAGGGCAGAGGATTAGAGAAAATATGAAGAATAAAACTCTAGTTCTGGCGACAATTTCTTTGCTTTCGATTACTGCGCAAGCAATAAGACTCCCTATAATCTATGAACAAAATGAAAAGATTTCGTTATTTCTTTTCTAGAATAAAAAGGAATTTAATACAGCATGGCTATTACTTTTCACCCTAATGTAGGGCAATTGCTTATGTGTGACTTTATAGGCTTTAAAGCTCCTGAGATGGTAAAAAAACGCCCCGTTCTTGTAATTACTCCACCACATAAAGGTGGTTCTAAATTAGTTACTGTTGTTCCTCTGAGCACCTCTAAACCTAGCACTATAATGGAATATCACTATCAAATACCAAATCAGTGTTTACCTAAAACTTCATTTTTTATGAACTCCGAAACTTGGATTAAAGGTGACATGATTTATACGGTTGGTTTTGATAGATTGGATTTAATAAAAATAGGGAAAGACTCTCAGGGAAAACGAACCTATTATAGAAACAAGCTAGGTCGTGATCGAATGAGTGATATATACAAATGTGTTTTACATGGTATAAATCTTGGCGACTTATCGAAACACTTATAAATATTATTTATTGTATTTTCCTTGAAAATGGCCGATACAGGTCACATAATTAGTGTGGTATGTAATAGTATTACGTTGATAAAAACACGTTAGTATAATACTATTACAGTGTTCCTGCTCTACTTCGGTATCAGGCATTTGAGACTACATCAAGGTGCGTCCCATGTAGCCAGCCCAGCCAAACGATGACAAGTTAACTGGCGCTGAGTATCAGGCTCCTTCGGGAGCCTTTGTCATTTTCTAGCCTCCAAATTTCTCCTTTCAGTAAAATACAATAAATCTTAACATTTTCAATAACTTGACAATATATTAAATACATGATACCCTTGACAAGCTTTGTTTAGAACTCAGAAGAAAAAGACGAAATTCTAAACAAAGCTTGTCAAGGGTTAACCTAATAAAATCCTTGTATATCAATAGGTTAGGGAGCCTCCTTAAATATCTACTTTTGATTTCTAACCCATCTTTTTTATTTTTAAAACACTCCATTTTAATTCCCGATTCTTTCATTTTTAAAATACGAACATGCTTTTTTAAGTTCATTTTCAACATCCTTGACAGGCTAATTTCTACACTAATTATAGCGGAAATAATAGATATATACAAATAAATCATATAGTTATGCTATGGAGCAAATGAGAGCTGGGTTAAGGGAATAGCATTTTAGTATCATTCAAAGCCCCCATTGAGGACTTTGGTTTCTAGTTTTCATCGGTCCGAATAATGGTTAAAACTAGGTACTGGGAATATTGCTCCCAATTGTCGCACACGTGCCGCTACAACCCTCGTAGAATATAGCCTATAACGGAGCACTGGTATTTCAAACGATTCTATAATTTTGTTATTTGAAAGGATATAATCAAAGACTTAGAAGCCAAATGCGACAATTGGGAGCGATATCTCTAGGGCCTCATTATACAAAGATGCATTGGATAAGGCAGAGAAAGCAATAAATGAAGGTTATTATGGCGCTGGCAGATGGTATGAGCATCAGAAGAAAACATTGGAGCGCACTGAAAAAATGATCCAATTGCTGGAATCATCCGAAATTAAAGATGGCGCAGTGGTTAGGCTTCGAAACGATTAGGAGTTTAATCTGTTGAAACGTGAAATTGCTGCGAGATCTTCGCAGCCTGAATTGCCCAAGTCCGGGCCAGATAAAGATGTGAGCATTGTTAGAAGGTGATTTTGGCTAAACACTTAACAAATAATGATATCGAGAAGATTATCGGTATGCTCGATGTCTGGCAAGGAAAGTTAACCTGGGATGCGCTTTGTGAGGCGGCTAGTGCGAAAGAAGCCTACTAGGGAGCCCCTAAATGCACAAAAAAGAATAAAACAGGCATTTGCTGATAAGAAACAAAAACACCACCTTCATTTGCTATTGCTGGTCAACGTATCAAGAGGCTGGAAGAGGAGAATGCTCGATTAAAAAGCGAAAATAATCGCCTTTTCGAACAGTATGTGATTTGGCAATATAACGCTTATCGCCATGGGTTGAGTGAAGGCAAACTTAATGCTCCTTTGTCAGTGATAGATCGTGAAAGCACAAACTAACGATTAGAAATAAAAGATTCAATGAATAAATAAAGCCAAAGCGGCTATCAACAAAAGAATTTGAAATAGGTAAAAACACAGATTATGTTCGAACAAACCTTTAAAAATATCGACGACATTTTTCACAAAGATGCGGGCTGCTCCAGTGAGCTCGATTACACCGAGCAATCCTCATGGATGTTGTTCCTCAAATACCTGGATGATCTCGAACACGAAAAGTCTCTCGAAGCCGAACTGATGGGTAAGAAATATCAATACATCATCGACGAGAACCATCGTTGGGGAACATGGGCCGCGCCTAAAGATGCTAATGGCGAGTTTGACCACAACAATGCCTTAACCGGTGATGACTTAATGGACTATGTTGATGGTGAGTTATTTCCCTACCTCAAAGCCTTTAAGCAGCGGGCAAAAGGCCCCAACACTATCGAATACAAAATAGGTGAAATCTTTGGTGAGATAAAAAATAAAATCCAAAGTGGCTATTCCTTGCGTGACGCATTAGAAAAGGTAGATGAATTGCGTTTTCGCTCCCAAGAAGAAAAGCACGAGCTCTCCCACCTTTACGAAACTAGAATCAAAAACATGGGCAACGCAGGTCGTAACGGCGGTGAATACTATACGCCTCGGCCACTGATTCGCGCCATGATCGACGTGGTACAACCTAAAGTTGGTGAAACCATCTACGACGGTGCTGCGGGTTCCGCAGGCTTTTTGTGCGAGGCTTACGACTACTTGCGTCAAGGTGGTCGGGATAAGAAACAGCTGTCCACAAGCGACTTAAAAACTCTGCAAGAATCCACCTTTTACGCCAAAGAGAAAAAGTCACTGGCCTATGTGATTGCCATTATGAATATGATCCTTCATGGCATCGAAGCACCTAACGTGATTCATACTAATACTTTGGGTGAAAACTTAGCCGACATTCAACCCAGTAATCAGCACGATGTGATACTTGCCAATCCTCCCTTTGGTGGCAAAGAGCGTAAAGAAGTACAACAAAACTTCCCGATTAAGACCGGTGAAACCGCCTTTTTGTTTTTGCAGCACTTTATTAAAAGCCTCAAGCCTGGTGGTCGTGCGGCCATTGTGATTAAAAACACCTTCTTGAGTAATACTGATAACGCAGCTATTGCTTTGCGCAAAGAACTATTGGAAAACTGCAACTTGCATACAGTGCTTGATTGCCCCGGAGGTACTTTTTTAGGGGCGGGAGTTAAAACTGTTGTGCTGTTTTTTACCAAAGGAGAACCCACGCAAAAAGTATGGTTCTACCAGCTGATTGTAGGTCGGAATATGGGCAAAACCAATCCGCTCAATGACAACGACTTAAAAGAGTTTGTTGTCCTGCAATCAGGTTTTAGCGATTCAGATAGGTCATGGTTGCTCAATGTGGCAGACATTGAGCAAAGCACTTGGGATCTATCGCTGAAAAACCCTAACACCGAGGAAGCCGCCGCCCTGCGCGAGCCCAAAGTCATTATTGAGGAAATCATCGCGCTGGATAAAGAGAGTGAAATGGTTCTGGAAAGTATTAGGGAATTGCTGTGATGGGATGGGCAATTGTTAAGCTTGGAAGTATTTGTCGAATCGAGCTAGGTAAAACTCCATCACGTTCAAATAAAAAATTCTGGGATGAAACCAAAGCAAGTAATAATGTTTGGCTTTCTATCGCCGACCTTCCTTTGTCACTTAAGCCAATCATGCTTGATAGTAAAGAATATATTTCTAATGAGGGTGCGAAACTTTGTAAAGTTGTTCCAAAAAATACTCTTATTGTAAGCTTTAAGCTTTCTCTTGGGCGGTTGGCTATTACTGGTCGAGACCTTTATACAAACGAAGCTATTGCTGCGCTCTATATTCAAGCTGACGCTCAAATTGAGCAGGAATACCTTTATTGGTATTTGTCGTTTTTCGACTGGGATGATGCTGCTGGAAGTGATATTAAAGTCAAAGGTAAGACACTTAATAAAGCCAAGCTCAAAGAGATAGACGTGCCAGTACCATCCATCTCCGAACAAAAACGCATAGTAGCCATTCTCGATCAAGCTTTCGCCCACATCGAGCAAGCTCGCGTTAAGACCGAACAAAACCTCAAAAATGCGCGCGAATTGTTTGAAAGCTATCTGCAGCAGGTATTTAGCTCGCGCGGTGAGGATTGGCATGAGACTGAGGTAGGTAATATTGTTGAAGTGTTAACTGATTATCATGCAAATGGCAGTTATAAAGTTCTCAAGCAACATGTGGAGCTCAAGGAAGAAGAGGATTTTGCATGGATGGTTCGAAGTACTGACTTTGAGAAAAAATTTAGAAACAACAAACGCTATATATCAGAATCAGCATATAACTATCTTAAAAAAAGCAAGTTGTTTGGTGGCGAGATCATTATGAGTAAGATTGGAAATGCTGGAAAAGTTTATCTTATGCCAAAGATTGAACGGCCATGCTCTCTTGCAATGAACTTATTTTTACTTCGTCTTGATTCCTCAAAAGCGAACAATGAATATGTATTCCGTTATTTGAATTCCAGTAGTGGTAAAGCTCAAATTGCACCTAGGCTTAATGGTGCCGCGACCCAAACTATTACAAAAGATAATGTTCGAAGCCTTTTAATACCGTTAGCATCATTGGATAAGCAGGAAGAAACAATTAATAAACTGACGCAATTAGAGGTTGAGATTGAGAGGTTAGAATACCTTTATTTAAAAAAGCTTCGTAAAATTGATGATTTAAAAAAATCCATCCTACAAAAAGCTTTCACTGGCGAACTGACTAACAAAGTAACTGAAGGGGCAGCTGCCTAATGTCCACTGCAAGGACTCGTAATGAAGCCGACACTCGCGCGGACTTAATTGATCCTAAGTTAGTTTCTTTTGGTTGGACTCAGGTAGAGAGTAGCTATATTCGTCGCGAGGTGATTTGCCCTGGTCGAATTATTACAGGTGGTAAACGCACCAATAAAGTACCTTGCGACTATGTTTTAACCTACCAGGGCCGGAAACTGGCTGCGGTAGAAGCGAAAAAAGAAAGCCTGAGTTATGCCGAAGGGGTACGCCAGGCCAAAGACTACGCCGCGCGATTACAATGTCGTATTGCCTATGCAACTAATGGCCACGAAATTTACCAGATAGATATGTTTACAGGTGAAGAAGGATTAGTAGATCATTATCTTTCACCTGATGAGTTATGGGCATTAACGTTTGAAAAGCCGGAAAAGGATTTTACCACCACTTGGCGTGAGCGTTTTGCTACGGTGCCTTTCGAAGATAAGGGTGGTAATTTCTATCCCCGCTACTACCAGGAAAATGCCATTAACAATGTGCTTGAAGCCATTGCTCGTGGTGAAACTAAAATTTTATTAACATTGGCCACGGGGACGGGTAAAACTGCGATTGCATTCCACTTGGCCTGGAAGCTTTTTCAAAGTCGCTGGCGTTTAAAGTCACGCTTACAGCCTGACGCAGAAAAACGTCGTCCCCGTATTTTATTTTTAGCTGATAGAAACATACTGGCTGACCAAGCTTATAACTCTTTTTCGGCTTTTCCTGAAGATGCCTTGCTACGTATAGCGCCCGACGAAATTAGCAAACAAAATAAGAGCAGTAACGAACTTGAGATGAACGTGGTGAAGCCAGCCAAAGTGCGAGCGACACAATCACGTAATGTGCCTAAAAATGCAGCGGTGTTTTTTACTATCTTCCAAACCTTTATGACCGGTAAGGATAGTGAAGGTAACGATGCGCCATATTTTGGTGATTACCCTGAAGATTTCTTTGACTTTATCATTATAGATGAGTGTCACCGTGGTGGTGCGAACGATGAAAGTAGTTGGCGCGATGTACTAAATTATTTTTCACCAGCTGTGCAGTTAGGCTTAACCGCCACACCTAAACGTAAAGACAATGTGGATACCTACAAGTATTTTGGTGATCCTGTTTATAGCTATACCTTAAAACAAGGTGTGAATGATGGTTTCTTAACACCGTTTAAAGTTTATCCGATTGTCGGTACTATGGATGAGTACATTTATACTCCCGGTGATGGCGTGGTGGTTAAGGGTGATCCAGAGCCCGGTAGGCTTTACACAGAGTCAGATTTTAATCGAATTATTAGCATACCTGCACGTGAAGAAATGCGGGTACGTTATTGGATGGACCTGTTTAACCCTCACGAAAAAACCATTGTTTTTTGCGCTAAACAAGAACATGCCGGTGAGGTGAGAGACTACATTAATCAATACGCCAAACAAAAAGGCTGGACCACTAATGCAAATTACTGTGTACGCGTCACTGCAAACGATGGTGCTGCCGGTGAAAGTGATTTAAGAACCTTTCAAGATAATGAAAAAACGATTCCCACAATCTTAACCACTTCACGCAAACTCTCTACCGGGGTAGATGCTCGGAATGTGCGTAATATTGTATTGATGCGTCCTTGTAATAACATGATTGAATTTAAACAGATTGTTGGTCGTGGTACGCGCTTGTATGACGGCAAAGATTTTTTTACCGTCTTTGATTTTGTTAAAGCGCATCATAACTTTGCTGACCCAGAGTGGGATGGTGAACCGTTACCGCCAGAACCCTGTAATGTTTGTAATGAGTCTCCATGCACTTGCGAAAAAGAGCCGTGTGAGGTTTGTGGCTTTAATCCTTGCTGCTGTCCCGCTGAAGTTTGTTCAGTATGCCAAAACGAGCCATGTACCTGTGAGCAGGCGGCATGTGAAGTGTGCGGTGAAAGACCCTGTGTTTGCGAAGTTACTCCATGCCCTGAATGCGATAGACTGCCTTGTGTGTGCGATAAAAGAGAAACCATTGTTATCACATTAAACGATGGCAAAAAACGACAAATCAGACATATTTCATCGGTGATGTACTGGAGCCCTGATGGCGCACCCATTACCGCCCGCGAGTTTGTTGAACGTATGTTTGATGACCTACCGCAGTTCTTTGAGAATGAAGATAAGCTTCGTGAGATATGGAGTGATCCAACCACGCGTGAAAAGCTCCTTCATGATCTCTCTGAAGCTGGTTATGACACCGAAAAGCTCGATAGCATGAAAGACCTTATTGATGCTAAAGATAGTGACGTATACGATGTGTTGGCTTTTATTGCCTATGCTAAGGAAACTCATACACGTACTGAACGAGTAGAGAAATCAAAACCGACTATCGCCAAGCAATTTGCTAATCATAAACAACGTGAGTTTATTGATTTTATACTTGAAAAATATGTACAAGATGGTGTGCACGAATTGGCAGAGAGTAAGATGCGCAGTTTGATAGAGCTCAAATATAATACTATTAGTGACGCAGCAGCAGAGTTTGGCTCACCGGCAGTGATACGGGAGACGTTTGTGGGTTTTCAGAAGTATCTCTATATGGGGTACTGATATATGAAAATTATAAGTATAAATACACTATTTTGTTATCATAATGGCAGCTCTAACAAACAGATAAAAGAGTGGCCGCTTAAAGGTTAGGCTTAGGAAAAAAGCTCAGTGTCAAAGTAAATTAAGGAGGTGATGACTGTGACGAAGGTCAGCGAACGTTTCTTTAGTGTTGCCCTAGGCGTACCTGCATTTACTCTATTTGGTTATTGGATTGATGGGTGGAAGTACAGCATGGGGGCTAGAAAAATATTTTTTAATAGATGGAAAAGCCGTTCATCAGGATATTCAAAGTAAGCGCCGAATAAACTCTGCACTAGAAATTTCCTGGCTATATGGCTAAACTTAATCGATAAAATATTTTCAATTTCGGCGACCGTGTTTGCTTTAGTTAATTCAGTTAATACCTGCTCGAATTAAGCATAGTGTTCCAACCCATTTATTTTACATTCACAAATAAAAAACAGAAAAGAAGGCAGCTATAAACCTTCTATGTCCAGTAACTATCATTACAGGGCATAAAGAGAAGTGGCCTAATTTCCCAATCGCGGATCAAAAATGAATTTTTTTTCGACGATGGGGTACCGGGGACATATAGGGGTACTAGGGACATATCCGCAACCTGTCGCACGCACCGCTGAAGCCCTCGTGATACCTAGCCTGTAGCGGTTCATTGGTTTTCATCTTGTCCCTATTTCATCGTAATTGGGCTCAAAATTTCTCCCATTACGACCTAAATTATACGCTGGCAGCAATGGTGCCGCGCCGGTCTATGTAAAATTACTGCTGAAATCTGCGACGACGTACCAAACCTAACCCGAAGAGAGCAGCACCAAATAGCGCAACTGTGGACGGTTCAGGAATAGATGCTTCTTTGTATAATAACAAGTTTAATGGTCTATGAGGGATGGATGGCCCACCTAGTGCGTCTAGCGTAGCGATGGAATCCCATGATTCCCAATCTCTTACCTCCACGTGATCCTCCTCCAAGGGATCACCCACGTCAATAGTAAAAGCGCCTAGGCTAATCGGGTTGCTTCCCACACCCGTCAAATAAGCGAAAGCGTCCACCCCTAGGTCTACTGATACGCCGAAATCACCCTCAGCCCATTCAGCAATGTCAAAGTTGCCACACCATGGGGCACCAGGCACATTACCACTGCAAGGTGTCGTCGATACTCCGAGGCTCGCTGCGTAGAAGTCGTCAGCCACACTCGCCGTCGCAATAGACCAGCCCTCAAACGAGTGACCACTCCCAGCTGCGATAGCCGCTTCAGTATCTGCATACGAGAGATTGAACGCATCAAATCTACTGTACTGTCTACCTGTGTTTGTATCCATTATGTAATTTGTGGTGTCGTCCGTTGTTAAATAACCATGCGTAATTACCGTAGCGTAACTGTATGGACTAGCTAGCAGGGCAATCATTGCGATACTTCCTGTGATTAATTTCATACTTCCATCCTTTATAAAGTAATTTTATTATTTTTAAACAAATTACCAGTTCGCAGTTATCGGGCCATTAGGGGTTCTACCCATTTAGGAGAGCATAAAAATCCGGGGGGCAATTCCCAAGCTTATAATTGTGATAGCCCATTATTACTAAATAATTACAAGAACTTATTCTAAACTATCTGACATTGCACTCCAATCTGCCCCCTGGATTTTTATGCTCTCAAACCATATCACTGGTCTTTTAATTTCTTAGGAACATGCCTCTCCCCTAGGATTCCAAAACTGCGTAACTAACTTTCGCGCATCTGCAATATCAACTTCTCCATCGCCATTGAGATCATATGACGGTTCATGTGGTTCAGGACCTCGAATATCAGCGAGAACGATGTCAAAGTCTATGCGGTCAACACATCGATTACCATCCAAATCACCGATCACTTTGATATTTAACACAGGTGTCGGGGGCGTGGTAAATGCAGTTGTTGATAGAATGTTTGTGTCGATTTTTTTCTGAGCATCAAATTTTCCATCGCCATGACCACGGAAAAAAAGAAACTCTGCATTCAGCGGCTTACCGGCAATTGAAGCGTAAAGCCCGGCAGCTGAAATAATATCTAAAATACCATCATGGTCTGCATCATATGCTTGAAATTTTCCGTGGCCAGGCTTATCGGAACACGGCCCGGGGGGGGCGTCACATCTATTTTCTTCAAGGTCGTTACGAGTATCAAATGCTTCGACTCCACTTTGATCAAATTTTCCGTCTCCATGACCTTTAAATAAAAATGCTGCACCAGGGTCTCCATCATCATCCTGGCCGACAAGGGCGTCTACTTTGCCATCGTTGTTAAAGTCTCCCAAAGTCATAAATGTAGCTGGATGATGATTAGTTATGAAAACAAAGTCATCTTCTTTTATAAATTCACCATCTTTATTTTTATCATATAATTCAAACTCCCCACCACTTTTACCTTTAAGTAAATAAACTCTCGAGCTTACAGCACTACCTTCCGTTTGTTCACTAGCAAGCATATCCGGAATGTTATCACCATCCACATCCATCAGTGTGTTGCTCATACCCAGTGTCCAGCCGGTAGAGATGGCGTGGAAGTCAAAGGTGTTAGAGACTTTGGTAAAAGCACCACTTCCATCATTAAGATAGGCATTGCCTTTGGCGATCCAATACAAATTACCACCAAAGTCATGGTTAATGTTTTCCAAAAAGTCTATATCACCGTCGTTATCAAGATCGGCAGTTAATAAACCCAAGCCGTAGTCAGGGACGAGTAGTGGTTTATTTTGGCTAAGAAAATAGGTCGCTTTGGGATCGTTATCTAAGTTGAAAAGAAAGGTTTGGTTAAATGTTTTCGCCCCGGTACGAATAAACAGGTATAGACGGCTCGGGTTTTCATTGGTTGAAGCAATAAAATCTAACTGCCCGTCACCATTATAATCGGCAATAGCAAACTCGCCGTAATTGTCACCGAGATTATCGCCAATGGGGAATGTATTGTCAGCAAATGTACCGTCCCCGTTACTAAGACGGACAGTTATTGAATGTTGGTCATTGGCAGTTAATATAAATTCAGGGGTATCCGTGCTAGTTACCAGAGAGTATGTTTGCGGTGCTTCAGGAACTGTCGAGCCTTTGATCTTAATTATCCAATCTCCAGCTATCGGATTAGAGACCACAACCTGTTCGACATTATTGATGTAATCTTTTCCTCTTATGGCATTATTTCTAAATTCAGGTGAATTGAATTTTTCTTTTTCATCCTCTAACATTAACCACTGTTCGTATTCATCTCCATGCGGGTAAAGAATCCATGGTAGATATTCAGTATCATCGGGTGAAACAACAACTAAATCGAGATCATTTCTCAGTCTTTTGCCAATTGATAAATCTCCTCGATAATCATCCCAAACTACTGTTGCCTTTAAACTCAGGGTATTGCCTTCAATAATAACTTTATAACTGTGTTCTTCTTCATGAAAGGTGATGCTTCCCTCAGAGTATTGGTTATTATCTAAAATATGAATTGCCTTTTTCGCATCAATTCTACCGTAGCCGAATTGATAGTCTGGCCCAGGATTACCTAGATCCTTTGCAGTATGGATTAAAAGACTTTTATAAGTTGATGGTAAAGGTATGGCGGTTTCGTCTTTTTTTAACTGTCGATACTTTTCCAGCATCAGTGCGATGGTGCCAGATACTACTGGTGTGGCATATGATGTTCCACATTTTTCTGTTGGTAAACCATAGTGCCCGCTTGGATGACTTAGGTTGGGCGGAAGGGTTGACGTTATGCCATCATCTCCACCCTTTTCACAGCCCGGCGCAACAATGTCAGGTTTAATCCGCCCGTCACTTGTGGGGCCTAAGCTACTTCCTTCATATACTACCCTGCCGTCGTCCAGCACTTTAGCATATTTATATAAAGTATCATTGTTAGAGTTTGTGGCACCGACAGTAATCGTATTTTTAGCTGTACCTCCACCCGGTCCAATTGTGTGAAAAGGCCCCTTAACTTGTTCGTTCCCTGCAGCGAATATGATTGGTATCTGTTTACCATATAAACCTCGGACAACCCAATCATATTTAACTGAACGCTCATCGTATTTCCCTAAATTGTATCTAGGTGCCCATGAGTTATTGGAAAGATCAATACCTTTCAAAATAGCGGCTTCATGTTCTTCTGGCTCACTCGTTTCAGGATTGTATTCCTCCTCATACAAATAGGAGTAAAAGAATACACTCGGTGCCATACCGCGCCACTGAGACTCTGTGCCACCCATATTTTGGCTTTCACTTCCATTACCACCAAGTGTACCTGCTACATGAGTGGCATGCTCCCCAGGGAACCCTACTTTATCGTCCTCTTCTACACTTAACCTGTCGTGAAAATCTGAATGGCTTGCAATATGAACTCCATTTATTATATTACTAGGATTAGAACTTTCCCACATCCCAACTTTAACACCGCTTCCGCTAAAACTCATTTCGCCCACATTTATATGTGCTTGTACAGAATTGACTCGTGCTGCTGCTCGTGCGCCGTCATTGGCATCTTCAGGAGGTGAAGGTATTTCATCTATCCATTTTACAGAATCTTCAGAGGCCAATTCATGTAGCGATGTCTTCGGGATGTTTACAATCCAGTCATTGATCATACCTGGCCCACGAATGGAGTTCCCATATTTATTTAAAACTGCCTGATTTAAGTCCTGTGGTGTATGTTTAAAAAAAGTGACAGTCAATGTAACTGTTCCGTCAAGATTGTTCGCCCAGCCTCCGAAATCGCCGTTCAAAATTTTCGGTTCGATTTTGTCCGTTTGCTCTAACATCACAACTGATCGGACATCTGCGTATTCCGTTACAGACTCTATGGGAACAGATATATAGGCATACCAGGCATTATTTGGAATGTAAGAAAGAAGCTCTATCCCTAGGCGCTTCCATTGTTCTTTTTCTGCGTTATTTGGGAGTCGTGTTAGTTGAACAATAGCATGGAGCTTATCGATTCTTCCATGTTTCTTTAGATTTTCTGCTTGTAGTTGATTTAGGGATACGGCATCAGTAACACTGAGACTTGTTTCTGGAACGAACTGCCTTGATTTAAGAAATATTTTAAACGATTCGCTGTCTGCTAATACCGCGTTACAACAGACGAGCATGTTTATTGTTAAAAAACTTACGCATAGGAAAAAGTTTTTATTATTAAATCCCCATCCCTTTCTGTGTAATGTGACCATCCTCATTTCTCCTTTTTTTCACGTTAAGAAGCGTCCCATTTTATTTCGAAATAGAACGCTCCTAACTATCAACTTATAAACAAGATGCTCCTCTAGGATTGGTAAAGTATGTTACTAACATGCGAGCATCTGCTATGTTGATCTCATCATCCCAATTTAAATCTAGGGATGAATCATAAGTTGTGTTGCTTCGAACTTTAGAAAGAATAAACGTAAGATCCTCACGGTCTATACAGCCATTCGGAACAAAATCTGGGATCGGGTGATAGAGACTGCGGCCCCAGCTAATGTCCCATAAGTAAGTCATTGGATTAGTTTGAGTGGGGTTGGATGGGTATCGAACAGCCCCCCCCACATTAGAATCATCCGAAGTCCCTAAGAATTTACCGTGATCACCATCCTGAACTCTTGCAACAACTGTAATCCTCCCATCATCTTTGGCAAATGGAACTAAGTAATAATCATCTCCACTATCAATCCGTTTTACTGAGATAGGTTCTCCGTATAATGTATTGTTATAGGCTTGATTAAACTTAGAATTTTTGGTCAAGGTAAATTCTTTTTCAATGCCGTGAACTGCGGCATCGATGGCACCTGGGGCCGCATCTGCAAGCCCCTTTGATTCACGCAGTACCGCACTTCCTTCTTTTTCTGGCGGCTCGATAACAGCCTGATACATACCAATACCTTCAATAGGTTGATAGTATGGATTAGTAGTGTCAATCCAGTTTTTAGCAACAACAAACTCTCTGTCCGTCGCTTTACTTGGGTCATCAACCCAAAAGCCTTCTATATCCAATTTATTTTTATCAACTGCACCTGAGCTTGAAAAAGGTGCGCTAGCAGAGGCTACCTCGACAGTTACCCAATTATTATAATTACCTCTTGTAGGCACAGCTATTCCATAACCATTAATAAAGCTCCAGTTAGCCATGGCATACATAATCTCGCTAACATCATTGCTTTCAGCAATAAACCAATTAAAAGGGCCTCCAACTGCAGTGTTATCACCGTTACCATCACCGGTAAAATGTTCAAGAATTGATTGAACATTTTCAGCAGAGTATGGGCCGTTGGTTGTAATGAAAGTATCTACTTCATTACAGTTCACAGGGTCTACCGTATCAGTCCAGTCGATCGCTGATAGATTGTTTGTTATTGCGGAAGTAACAGCAAAGGCGGATTCGCCCAAACAACCAGCATCAGTTACTTTCACATGATCAAATGGTTTCAACACAGTTGTGCGGCTAAGATAAGGACGGTAATTATGCTTTGTTACTGTCACATTTATATATTCATCTGGACGGCCAGTCGTCGCCAATTCTCCACCAAGGTCAATCAAGGTGCCGACAAGATCAATCGTTGCCACACCATTGCTTGAAGTTGCTGTTCCAATAATAACGCCGTTTTTGCTCAGAGTTACAAGTGCGCCATCTAAATTAACATAGTTATTCTCGGAGATCTTTTGCCTGACTTCCACTTTGTAAGAAGTTGCATCTGAAGGTATTACAGAATCATGGTAGACAGTAATAGCCGGTGGTGGCACGTCGTTTGTTAGCATCAGTTCGTCTATGACGATCCGTCCCTCATTCGAGCCCCACGAGGGACCGAAATCAAATCGCACCGCCACAATATTTGTCAAGTCCAGGCCGCTCCCATTGGTAAGAAAGTCCGTCAACCGAATTCGGATAACTTCCATCTCATTATGCCAACCGCCGGACCGGGCGTAGGGCTGTTCTAGCCCTCCTCCGTAAGCTCCAATATTGATCGAACTTGTGCTCCCCGTTCCATCGCGTAGCGTAACATTGAAAGTTAAATCGCTAGTCTTAGTCAAAGTGAATGGGTGCTGGGTTCCCTGTGCTCCACGGAAAGAAAGGTAAAGATCGTCTGAGAAGTCTCGCCGTGATGGAATAATCTCCCACTCGTAATATCGATCGATCCCATTCCAGTCAAACACAATGCCCCGACTGTCATCTGAAGAGGAAGCCTGAGTTGCTCCGTTGAAAGGATCGCTTGTATTCCAGCTAAAGTCCCCATTGTTGTCATTGAGGTTTCCTTCTGTTAAGTTCGTCACCGTATAGGTAACCGATCCACCTGAGCTACTCACGCTCGCTGAGATTTCGGTTTGATAGTCGTCAATCATGAAATTACCGTTATCAGATCCATTTCGGTATTCATGGGAGACAACAATGCATGGGTTTGAGAGGTCTATACCGATAGGATGAAAGCTCTCGTACTGCCGCCAGAGAAAGTCGACTGCGGGAACATTTCCATCCACGAAATACTTAGTCAACGGTAGGAATAATCCTTTCAATATTTTATGAACTTCTAACTTGGGTGTGACGTGACAAGGGCCAGTAAATACGGATCCGCTTGCATCATGGAAGTCACCATGACCTGTGCCCTGTACGGTTGTAGACATTCGGTACTTCGTCGCCCGTTCATGCAAATGGTAAGTCTGACAAATATCGCAATTTGCGGAACCACTCACATTCGCATCACCGGGCGCAGTCCATAAATGATAGTTCACATCATGAGGATTGGAACCGGGCGTTTTCAAGAAATCAGTTGGAAGCATGCTGCTTAGCAGTACGACGTCGTCAATAGTGAAGCGGTTAGGCGTATAGTCGCTGTCGAATAGCCGATCATATGCTCGTGTGATACCCTCACCTCCGCGGCTGTGGCCGATCCAAGTAATACGATGAGAGTCGATATGCCCGTCTAGTACACCCCCAGAGATCGTGTCTTGGTGGCCGACAATGTAATCAGTGTTTGTCAGCGTCGTTGTGGAGGCTGTCTCAATGCCAGGACCGGTGTTATTCTGGTGGCTCATCACGATGTAGCCGTATGAGGCCATGTGATTACCGATGTGATCGTACCAAGTATAGTCGTGACCATTACCATGGCTTATCACAATCAACGGTAGCTTACCCATTGTAGAAATATCAGTTGGATAGTAAGTATCCTGACCGAGCCACGTACCGCCGCTATAGATGACTTCCGTCACCGCTAATGGACCCGGTTGGCTAACATCGTGGACAATATACAGACCCGCTTCACTACCAAGGCCATCAATGTAGTCATCAGTGCTTAACACACCGTTTTGATCGATGTCGATCACCACATCATAGCCGACGCCAAGCCCGATACCCGCATCGGCGTCTAGCTCATTGGGGCCAGCCACCTGGAATGTGTTAGCCTGTACTGTGGAACCGCCGAAGTTCACCGTCAAGGGGTTTCCCACAACATTGTGCAGCGATGGATCGGACATCCACTGGGCCGCTGTCTTGGCCACAACTACATAGATATCACCCGTCTCGCCGACAATCCCTGGGAATCTTGTCGGATCGATTGCCACCTTGACCGTGGCATCTTTATTGAAAGCCTTAACATATTCGAAAAACGGATACTTAACTAACGAGTTGCCTGCGAGCTGAGTTTGCCTTTCCGGTGGCGGGACTTGTCCGAAAACAGGGCCTACTGATGTCACCATTATTAACAACATCACAACGCAGAGCCAGTCAGCCCAGCTCCCGCTCCATATTGATTTCAGAGTTAATTCTTTTGAGCTCGCATTCGATCGAAAGCAAGGTGCAAGGGTTGCCTTTCTGCCGAATAACTGATTGGTCATTGATATGCACATGCTTTTTTTCCTTGTCAAATGAACCTAACCACCTACAATTTAGAGAAACTTGTTTTGGCTTTGATTGTGGATACGTGGGAATACTCGGTGTGTTCTATTTCGTTACCGGAACGTTGAACATTTCAATCAACTCTCTTTCATCTGGCGAATACTGCTGAAGAAGTGTTGAAAAATGAGGCCTCAGTGCATCCCGGTCTGCAACAGTGAGCCTCTCTCCACCTTTGGTCAGGGCAGCCTTGACCTTGTCGAGAGAAAACGGCTTTATGCCAACTGTCAGTGCAGATGCCTTCCTCGCAGTATTGATGTCAATACGTTCTGGCAACTCCGGCGCGCCAAACCAGATCGGGGTTTTTGCTATGTCAGGACTGCCGGGTACGATGGCGATAACATGACCGGATGAATAGCCGATGTTCACGCGCTCTGCAGTCTGCTCACCTACGTACAACACTGGCTCCGCTCTTTGGCGTGGAAATACTAGTGTAGTGTATTAAATTGTTCGTTGATATATAATATACCCTCTAATCATAGTGTATTGAGGGCAAAACAATGCCTGCGCAGATAAAAATCATTTTGTCATCGGAAGAAAAAAGCCAACTCGAA
>Ga0316208_1000662_pt1 | contig 38499 bp, 30 predicted proteins | sample 3monopyrite_MG_FD_204944 | JGI IMG/M metagenome (GOLD analysis project Ga0316208, IMG submission 204944) | Microbial mat bacterial communities from mineral coupon in-situ incubated in ocean water Damariscotta River, Maine, United States -... | ecosystem: Environmental > Aquatic > Marine >...
TTCCGTAAAGCAGCAATAAAAAATAAGGGCCCGTAGCTCAGTTGGTTAGAGCGTCCGACTCATAATCGGCAGGTCGAGTGTTCGAGTCACTCCGGGCCCACCATTTTTAACACCCTTACAAGCCAGTGTTCATGGAACCATAGTTTGGCAGTAATTGACAAACATTGGTAACATATGGAACCAGAAGTGTCACATCCCCCCTTTAAGTAGACATTTGGAACGCCGAGCTTTCTGGAAATTTAAGAGCGCATCGAACAACATATCAAGCGAAGTTTTTTAGCCAACAATTATCTCCTCCATCCATTGAACAGCCTCATTCACATTTGCCATAACCTTACATGGGAAGTCATTTTCCAATTCAAGATGCCGCTGTTTTAGGAGTGCCATCAGAGGCTTTTCCGTCATGAACGCATCGCAATACCCAACGGCAGCGGCTGCATGATGAAAATCGTAAAAATCATTCTTTGATAATTTCCGCCCTTTGTCCCAACGTACAGCGGCATGACACAACGAGTTAATATGCAAAGTAGGAAGTGACAGAGCAACTCGCTTTTCTGTAATGAGGTTACCAAAAAATGTATGCAGTTTTCTCTCATGCTCTAGCTTCTCAGCTTCCGTGGCTACATGACTTCTCCCCGTAGATTTTTGGTATTCGCTTTCAATCCAAAGACGGGGAATGCTCATAAACAAACTTAGCCCTCCTCGGAATTCATTGGTATACACCTTCTTGAAATTCTTAACCTCGTCACTATGTTGCCGATTAAGATCATTTATATTATCGGCTATATTTTGAAAAGAGTGCCCTTTCAGAATATCGCACTCTTCCAAATGTTCCAGCATCTCAACCAGCGGAACATCCCACATGTGATCAAAAAACGCTTTCTGAAGCGCAAGCTCAACATCAGCCGTAAAAGGTGTAGAAGTAGGATGAACGACTCCAAGCACGTAGCTTAACTTTGACCAAACCAACTCTTTGGTCTCATGATTCATTTTAGGCTCGCATGTTGACTTTGTCATAAAGCCGACAATTTCTTGAGCTACACGTTGATCGAAAGGAACAACCGTTAAGCCTAGACTAAGCTCATCAATCAATTCAGCTGTAGCACGGCGAGTGTACAAATCTTGTTGCTTCAGCAATTCAAGAAATATTGATTCACTAATTGGGCAAATAACAGCACCTCTTTTAACAGATTCTCTCAGCGCGCATAGAAGATATTCCGAGCTAGACTGTTTAGACCTCCCCAGATGTGCATCACGTAGTAAAATCCAAAAACGTTTATCAAGGTACACCTTTGTAACCCCATCAATAGAAGCACTTAATTCAACCGATTTAGATTTTGCATGTTCATCGATTGATATATGTGGATACTGCCGATGCTTGTTTATTGTATCTACTAGTTCACTTTGTTCGGTGTATTGCATAGATAAACCTTGTCGCTTCGAGCTGAGCTAAATAGATTATCGCAGCAGAATTTGTTTTTTTGCTATCAAAATATAAAATTGCCACTTCCAAGACGAGTCACTTTCAAGCCAATTGTTAGATGCACTATTCATCGTCACCTCTAATGTAATGATGGCTTGGTACGTCAAGCTGGCCTACAGGGCCAGGATTCTTATGCTCTTTAATAGTCTCATTTATGGCTACAAACTCTACAAAATACAAAAGTGAAGAACGAACAACCTTTAAAGTATCAATAAGGCTATTTGTGTACTCCTCAATGGGATAATGTTCTACAGTTCTAGACTGTCGAGCACTAGAGTGTCCGCTAAAATCATGAAGTACGACAAATCTATGGGTTGAGGCATTTCTCAGGGCACCGATGCTTTTAAGAAATCCATTTTTTTCCGAAAAATCTCTAGAGATTTCAGTTAAAGCTATTAATGCTGTGTTTCCCTCAAAAATAGAGTTTTTGACTTTAGGCTTCCATTCAAATATTTTGTCATCTTTGATATGCCAAGCGTTCTTAAAATGAGCGTTTTTGGCACCGCCGATCTTAAGATAATCGAGAATCGAAACTGCAATTTTATCTAGAACATCTATGGCTGATCTTTGCGCTACTGTTAAGAGCGAATACTTAGCTCCATAATTCCCATAGTCAAGTGTATCTGAATAGTAGCCTGTATCTGGAATTTCAGAGTTCATCGCTTCATAAGCTAACCAGCGTGCTAGGATATAATCAGATTTCATAACATTAAACATAGAAAATATAGGAGGCACTCCACTTTCAGAATCTAAACCCTCCCTAATAGAGTGAATCCTTAAATCGTCCCATCTTTTGGTACTCATCTCGGTGTTTTCTATTGTTGGGGATAAGGCCAGTCTATTTTTTAATACGAACAGCTCATAATCACTGAGTTCAACTGTATTAGATTTTTCATCTGTAATTTGATACGAAGTAATTTCTCTACGAATAGCTTCCATAGCTTCAGAACCAGCATATTGTTGGATTCTATGCATTGAAGATTCAGTAATAGCGTTATACTTATTAATTGAGTGCTTAATGGTGTCAGGGTTACCAACCCCAGAATCTAAGCAATATTTTAGTATTTTTGCGGCACCTGATGAAGCCACCCCATTTTCAGGATCACTATTAAGTGCATTGTTATACGCATCAAACGCTTCTACCCAACGATAAGATGAGTTAAGCAAATTCCCTAAGTTAGTACTTGCCTGGGTTGAAGTATCTTTTATTTCATCAGATTTAGAGACAATGCTAAATAATCGTCTGGCATTACTTCTAGAGTTATGTGTAGATAAATACCAATTAGGATCTTCAAAGTGGACTAACTTTGCTGATGCGTGTAACCCGTTTGCCAAAACATATTGTAATTGCACGTTATTTGGATGAGCTTCTAGCAATGACCTAGCAATATTTAATCCCTTTTCAACAGATTTTTTGTCAGATAAATCGTAACCACAATCGATCAATATTGAAGACTTGAGCGCATCCGTTTCTCTACTATCTGGCAATTCCATCACTCTTAGAATAGCTTCTTCTGGATCTGTGTGTGATAGACCAAGAATTTCTTCTGAAATATTTACCATGCCTCCAGCCCCACTCAGTATCTAATATTTAAGGATACTCAAGTGCTCTTATGAGTACCTTATTCGCTACCAAGGTTATAATTAATAAGTAATTCTGTATCCCAAGCGGTTGTTCCACTAAAGAACTTAGAATGAGGCCTAAAAAGAACAGGATTTGGCGATAAACGCCCCTCAGATGCTAAAGGTTCATATAAATATAAAACCAATACATATAACCCCCCAATAGCATTTAATACATTTTCGAGGTTAGCTTCATTGTAATGATTATGTCGTTCATGTTTTACATTGTTATATGATTTCCACCAATACGGATTCTTTCGAGGTTTTCCAGTCCAGTTTACCCATGGCTGTATCTCCAAACCATACTTAGGGAGCAAAAGTTTAAAATCGCCTACATTCGGAATTGCAGCAGCAATTTGATTCCCATATTGCCAGATATTCTTTGCTTTTGAACTACGCTTAAGTTTCTTACATATTTGTTTTGCAACAACATCAATTTCTGATCCTGCACCCAGAAGAAGAGAGGCAAGTTCAATTGAATATGTCTTAAAATTTTCTTTAGAAAACTCGACATATTTCGTTACTCGCAATAAATCTTCTTCAAGGGCCAGAAACTGGCGCCAGTGAATTGGTGATTCCGATTCTGAATGGTTTATTCCCATATATTCCTTTTTTCAGTTAGCGCCTAAGTATAAGACAGTATATATATGAAGCTGCACCTTTTAAGCTTGTCCTGACATAATGACCTTAAGAGATTCAATTTTTTTCTTTATTTCATCAAATGTGATTATTTCAACATCACGGCTATTGCTTCTAAGGAGCTCAAATGAATATTTTTGTTTTTTAGTTAAATCAGAAAACGCCCCGACAAGCACAACACATTTTGAATTAAATGTTTCAAATTGCTGTTCACTTTCTAGCTTTAAGCTCGAAAATGTCTTTTGAAATTTATCTCTCTGGTTGAGAACTTGATTAATACAGCCAGTAAGTTCTTTTGTGGCACTGAACACATCATTCCCTCTATATGGCGCATCTTCAAGGAGTTTTGTTTTATGCGTTTTAATTTCAAAAAATGAAACATTATCACTTAGACTATTTTTTATTAGGAAATCTGTAAACTTCCCACCTTTATTCTCGATTGATTTTCCACCAACATATGCTTCATCTTTATACAGGATAACAGGTTGTGAAAACACAGAAGAAAACACCCAGCTATTTTCTTTTAAAAACTGTTGCCACTTTTTTTCAAGGGTTGCAGTACCAGTAGTTTGTTTGAATAGCTTATCAAATTTTTTTAATGTTTCTTCTATATATTTGTTATCGACTATTTCCTTAGTTTTCTTCAAAGAATCACTGGTTAAGAAATCTGTACCTATAGATAGTTTATCAAATAACTCTGATATTGCTTTTTTATCGCTATCAGAGAATTCATCAATTGAATTCCCCCATGATGATAATGATGATGAAAGAGCGTTAGCTATGTAATTTTTTTTAGGTTTTTTTGCTATTGCTGGAAAAAGATCATGCATTACAGTAGCTAACACTGAAGCTGTTTCAGCCTTGTTTTTCTTAAACACATCATCAAAAGTGTTATGTAAATTTTGAAGAGACCGCTCACTTAGATGCAGTATATTTTTAATTTTATCTATTTTTGTCTCCCCTCCTTTTTTAATGATAACTTCTTTGAAATTAAAATTATCATTAATATGTTTAGAGAATGGATTAAGTTTTTTAGTGAATCCGTAGCCAAAAACTGGTGATTTTACTGTACCTACCGGTGGCTTACCTTTAAATCCTAAATATGTGAATTTTTTAATAGTTCTATACTTCTGCCCACCCTCAAAGCCTCTAGGGTAATGAACAAACATATCTTTATTCTTATATACTTCTTTTGATAATTGCTCGATGTTTTCTTCGGTATCATAGAAATAATAGACAATTTTAGTTGCCATATTCTTTTCTATTTTTTCACCTTTAAATGCAGTTACCATGATATTTATTCCGTATACCACCTAATTTAATAGGTTTCCCCTAAAATTGACGCCCTGTTAAACATACACTATTTGAATATTTTCTAATGCGTTAAATCACTTAACCTACAATTCACGTATTACATGAAATCACTTAAAACAGAATTAATTTCCTGTATATAGGGAATCTAGACGGATAACATATAATGTATTTATTTAAAAATCTATAGCTTTCACAATCCCACTATCGTAGTAACATCGATTCACATATTTACATTTACATTTACACTGCCAAGACAAAACCTAACAACTCAAACTTAAGTCATTTCAAGCACCTACTCTTACCTGAAAGATTAATGATAAGATCCAAATATATGGCCAAACCGACGAAATCAATGAGCTCTAAAAAATCTGCAAAAAAGAAACCGGCTCCAGCAACCCGACGATCAACTAGTGGTGTGGGTTTCGAGTTTGAGGATCTGATAAGCGCCTGGCTTATGGTAAAAATGCTGACAGGTGAGCAAGCTCCAGCAATCGGTGGCGACGGTATTCAGCTTCAGGCACAGGTTTCAGCACAAGGCTGGCACATTGATGATATATTGCTGGCAGCAAAAAGTGACACAGGCGAGATTAGGCGCCTGGCAATATCCGCAAAGGGCAACCCACAAGTCACTTCTTCAGGCTTACCAGCAGACTTTGTTGCTCTTGCGTGGAAACAGTGGAACGATACTCAGAGTCCGATGAACGCATCATGCGATGGACTAGCGCTGGTGACACGCGGGAACAATACTAAATTTGACGCTACCTGGAAGGAAATAAAAGACGCATGCAGTGACTCTGATACCGACTCTGCTGTTATGCGCATTAGGGGCAATACAATACAATCAAAGGTCTTTGACAGCGTTCAGAAGCCTGACAGGGAAGAGCCTGTAGCATCTGATGCAGAAACGGTTGAACTCATCCGACTACTGTATGTGATGCCACTCGACTTACAGCTCGACCACTCTGATACCGAGACCCAGTCAATCACGCAATGCCGACAACTCCTGGTGAGCGGCAATGCATCGGAAGCCCAAAAGCTCTGGGAAGAGCTAGTTACCATCGCAACAAATGTCCGTCTTCGCCTTGGTACTATAACTCTTGAGGATCTATGGTCATCGCTTCGCAAGCAGTTTAACCTTCATCACCACCCTGACTATTCGCGTGACTGGGAAACATTATCCAATATCACAGATGATTACAAAGCGCGTATTGCAACCCAGTTACCCTCAGGCTACAGCGTCCCCAGGACGGAAGAGAAATCAAAACTTGAAACTGCCATTTCTGCAAGTGTAGTAACTGTGGTATCTGGTGAATCAGGCTCCGGTAAGTCAGCGCTAGTTAAAGATGTACTTGATACACAGTTCGGAGGCTGGACACAAGTCTGGTTCGGCCCAGATGAACTAAAGACTGCACTTAGCGCTGCACGTCGTGGCACACTCCCACTCAGGCATGAGCTGACTCAGATACTCAACTCTACGACAAATCAGAATAATGCCCTGGTTATCGACTCTGCAGAACATATCGCTCCATCAGAGTTTAATGTCATTCAGCAGCTGATCCAAGGCATCCTCCCAGACACAAGACAGGTTGATGACAGTGTATGGCACGTTATTTTTATCACTCAGCCCCAAAGCAGAGGAAACATCGCAGGGACTATATTAAATGGTCACCAGGCTACTTCAATTGAGTTGGGGCCTCTCGACGCGTTAGATGTAAAATCAGCGCTAATGGCTTCGCCATCACTTAACTGGTTGACTGGTCATGACGAGACTATCGCAGCTCTAACAAACCTCAGAACCCTGGCGTGGGTAGAGAGCGCTGGAACCTCACTCAACTCACATGCAGGGAAGCTAACATCACATACTTCCATTGCTGATCATTTATGGGGGTACTGGACAGAAGGCCGAGCAGATGCTCAAGCACTCATGATGCGACTCGCGGAGCGCGAAGCATCCTTCGAGAGAAGCTTTCCACTTACCGGTCTAGATTCAGCAGATGTTACAACATTTACTCAACGGCCAAGTGAGCTGCCTCTTCACCTGAATCAACGAACCAATAGTATTGAGTTCGAACATGACCTTGCTGCCGACTGGGCACGTTTTCAGTTCCTCAAGCAAATTTGGATGAACACTTCACAGTGGGCACCCCTCGCTGAGAATCCGCTCTGGACAAATGCTCTTAGGATGTTGGGCCAGTACCTACTTAGACAATCAACGAAGAGCGGGTCTGCATGGGATACATCATTTAAAGCGGCGGCGGAGTCTGAACTCCGACTGGCAGGTAACATCCTCCTTGATGCGCTCTGCCTTGATCCTGAAGCAGAACGTTTCCTGACTGAAAGAGTTGATATGCTTTTAATGGATAATGGCAAGCTTTTCACAAGACTGCTTATCCGTTTCCATCACATCGGTACGGTGCCAGCTGGCGATTCTCTCAACGCAGCCTCATCACTCGAACTATATATAGAAACACAGTTTCGCTCAGTCATTATTGGGCGCTGGCCTCCAATCCTTAGATTCATTATCTCACAGAGAGGGAAACTGAATAATTTAGTATCCACCGCCCTTGCCAAAGTCATCCATACCTGGCTCACCGATATTCCTCACGAGTTCATGAATGGCACACCAGTGCCGTTTCGTCGCGAGCTTGCAGAAATAGCCTTAGCAATGGTGAGAAAGGTACAGGTGGAAAAGGGGCACGGTGTAATCTACTCGTCCCGCGAGCCACTATTATATTTGGCTCCGCTCGCTGGAGCCTCGGATTTACCCGACGAGATAGGGATTTGGGCGTTAGAACTTGCAGGTCGAAGAGAAGTCGCTAAAGAGGTCACCGAACGTATCTTCGAAGTTCGTCTTCAAGAAGCTAAAAAACGAGCAAAGCGACTTCAGACTGACCCAGTCTACAAGGCTAAGTACAAAGCACGTCGACAAACCTCACCTATAAGCAGTTTAGGTCGTGAAAAGCTGTCTCCCTGGCCTCTAGGAGCGCGCCGAAAAGTAGACATGGACTTTCGGGACGCCTGCTTAAAGAATAACGGCATCAAGCCATTGATGCACGCATGCCCGGGTATTGCTTCTGAGGTCTTGCTTGCTCTTATTATAGAAGATCAACCGGAGCGTGATTATAGCTCTAGCCGACATGAAATCGAGTTAGGCTTAGAGTACGCTCAAGGTGGTTACCCAACGGCATTCTGGAAAAGCCCGTTCTTCACGTTTCTCCAGATCGAGCCTAATGTGTCGCTCGAGGCACTGATTGCGCTTGTCAACTTCTGCACAGAGCGATGGACTGCAGAAATCATGGACGGGCTCGATAAGCCTGCACCTGGATTGACACTACAACTGGCACAAAATAAAAAGATTTTCATAGGTGGATACCAGGTCTTTGACTGGACTCAATCCAGCTCTCTTCATAATGGTCATCTCTTTAGTGCTCTCGATGCACTGGAGCGGTGGCTAACACTTCAGCTTGATACCGGTATCGATATCACACCCTACATTGAACAAATACTCGAAGATGGTGCATCTGCATCACTAATAGGCTTGTTGATTAATGTAGGAAAATACCATCCTTCTCTCTTTTCAGGTGTACTTGCACCAGTATTGACTGACCCATATGCATTCTATTGGGACAGGTTACGTGTCGAGCAGATCGGTAACAATATTATCGGTTGGAACAGCTCCCAGGAAGGCAAGGAAATATTCAATTTCGCAAAAAGCTGGGTACTTTCATCGCATCGACAGAAGACGTTACTAAGTGTTGCTGTTGAACTACTACACACCAATGATGCAGTAGCAGAGCAACTTCAAAGCCTTATTCCTAATTGGTTACTTCCTGAAAACAAGAAGAGCGCCTTGGAATTTAAAATACTATTTGCATGTCTCGACCAGAAAAACTACAAGGCAACTGTCGCCTCCGAAGCAGGCAATGAGCCTCCAACTTTCGAGTACCCCGATAATCTCAAGGCTGAAATCCAGTCATGGCAGAATGAGAACGAAAAGCCACTTCAGCACCTATTATTGCCAGAACACTGCGAAAAGCTTCTCCGTGCTCAACAAATTCTAAACGATGAGGATGCGGCCTACTTATACAATCTGTTTAAAGAATGTGAAGTCGAAGTAACTACGACTGGGGCAAAAGAAGATGAAAGTGACAGGTTCAGATGCAGAATTTCAATCGCGTCAGCTCTAATCGTCCTGGCCGAAAGTTGGTTGAATAAAACACCAAAAGCAAAAGAAGACTGCCTCTCCATCATCCGAATAACATTAGGCGAAGTCACTTCTACTACCGAAGATTTTCGCAGCCGCCGGATAGGATATAACGGCGATAATCTGATGTTTGCAGCTTGCGCTGTCACACATCTCTGGATAACCAAGAACGACCAAACACTTGAATGGGAAGCATCACTACTTAAGCTTCTCACAAGTGGTGATTCCAATGCCACTGGCGCAATTGTGAGCATAGCCTACCGTCAGCGCCAACAGCTCGGCCCTGCCTGGTGGCGGCTTCTCCAGGCTGGTTTGCTGTGGTCTGGACTGATAATGCTGGCACCACATTACGAAAAAGACAAAAATGCAGACCGTATTTGGGGTGTATGGCTTGCCAGACTGAGACGCTTTCCCCTAAAGGGTGGAGATGCCTCAATCGATGATCTTAATATAGTGCGTATCGCCGCCGGTTGTCAGCGACTGGATTTTTACAGACGCATGCGCGCCTTCGAATCTGGAAAAAATCAATGGCGAGGTAAGCCAGAGCGAAGAACGGGCATGGGAGTCGCAAACGACTATTTAGAACAGCTTTTCCATTGGCTAATCAAGGGAACCGGTACAAGTGATTGGCCTGAAGATACCAGACTCTTAGAACAGCTCTGGGCATACGAGGCGGGGCATGCCAAAGAAAATTCTAAGAAAGACTATGGTGAATACGGCCTTCTAAGCCATTTAGGCTACGATTTACTATTGAAACTCGCTGAACTTACTCTTTCTGCTCCTGAAGCAGAAGCGCGACTAATTTGGGAGCCCGTGCTGAAACATGGGCCTCAGGCACACTATGCAATCCAACACTTCATCAGTTGTCTTTTTCAGCATCTACAGAATGATGTTGACCCGCACGCATTCGAGCATATCTGGCGGGAAACTATTGAATATGCACTTGCTTCTAAATGGGACAAGCCAGGCCTATGGTTCTATGGTGAACGGCTAACTTGTGACTTACTAGGTTTCAATCACGAGGCTGCACTTCTACAATTAGAATCAGGTACTGCCCTTCGCATGCGAGATATTTACGAACGTTGGGCAAATATTCATTTAAAAAATGATGAAGAGTGCACTACACGCTTCTGTTACTTCCTTACTACAGAGTTTGGCGCACCACTACGCCTCGACGGATTACGTTGGATTGCTAATATGTTCAAAGCAAATAACCCGTCTGACTACTGGTATAGAGAAGGCACAGGTAAAGCTCTCATTGAACTGATCAACACATCACTAAATCAAGATACACATGCTTTATCTAGCAACAGCCAAGCGCGGGAAGCACTCGTTGAAATCGCTGCTACACTAGCAGCCAAAAACATCCCTACAGCATTGTCTCTTCAAGAGAGAATCAAGCGATTACGATGAAAATATGTCTTCTGTTTCTCTACTCAGCAGCTCTTAATGTCGATCTAGTGATCAGGCAAAACAAACCATAATCCCATCCTCAATAATACTAATATTCTATGGTACATTTACAAAAAATGTATGTTCTTTCAGAGGTTGACGTTTGTGGTTCGAGTATATAGACGTCTGCTGCGGGCTTTCTATATGTGTAATTATCTGATTTACCCCTGCACACTTTAATTTAGATGTAAGCTTGGTTTTATTGTTGGGAAAATCTAAATGCTCTTTATTCAAGGGTTTTGGCTTGAAGTACTGTATTAAGCTAGCTTCAAGAGTTTCTACAACTTCAGGAAAAGTAATATCCTTACTATCCAACTCACCAGGCTTATATAAAACGATTGACACGCTCCTAAATAAGTCCCTGTCATTCAATTCAGCCAAAACTGATTGAAGTTTTTTATGGCCTTCACCCAACCTTTCCTGAGCTGTCCTCCCATTTTTTGCTGCCATGCCTATATATTCAATTTCCAAGGGTATAAGAAAATCTAAATTTGTTGCATATGAAATCATAAAGGAGAGATCACAAATATATTTTTGACTAGAATAGCCATTAAACAAATCTAACTCAAAACTATCTAAATCCCTTCCATATTTGCAAGCAGATACTGAGCGCATAGGTAAGATCGGAGAATTAAAACCCACAACCTTAGTTGAAGATTTACCATTTTCTAACTCGTAATATATTTTAGCTTGGAATTTATCATGCCCAGTTTGAATTACACTTCCTTCTATAATTTTGAATTTAGTATGTGTAACTAGACAATAGGTATGAAACCCTGAAAAATCACCATGAAAAAATAGACGATGATCTTTATTTAATTGATGAACATATAACTCATCATCTCTTGTTGGAGCCAAATCTAGCAAACCTATACTTCTAGGCTGAACTACCGTAGCTGGTCCTGATAATAAACATAATGCCAATTAACTTACTCCAATTGCTGACAATTACACACTTAAATATGGTTCAGTAAATAATGTTATATACCTATTAGAATAACACTCCATTTGTAAACCTCAAACTTTCCTATCTACAAAGTCAAAAATGCATCCTGTATGGCTTTTTTTAATATAAATTTAGGCAAGCCTGTTTCTTCTCTTAAAACTTTGTAAGCTTGCTTTCGAGACTTATGATATCTTTCATATTTATCACTACCAAAATAATCCATAGCCGCTATTTGGGCTTTGTATCGTTTTTTAAGCATAAGTTTCTCATGGAATTCTTTATGCCTTTCAACTATTTTCTTAGCTAACATTGGATGACGATAATCAATATAACCAACGGATACATGATTAATTTTAGAAAGCATCCTTAGCGATGGAGGCACATCCATTTCTGTGACTGATTCTAAAAGCTTCTGATAAACAGCCTGATGATTTCGGTATGTTTTCTTCTTGAGCTGCATAAATTCAGGCCCTATTTCATTTATCCAATCATAGCTGAGCCTTCTAGTTACTTTATTCGCATTCCCACTAATAAAATCAAACAATGACATGCCTAAAAAAAAACATATTCTACGAATGACCTCTAAGTTTATTGACCTTTTATAGTGAATAACTGCGCTCACCTGTTTTTGAGATAAAATTTTATACACACCTCCTTTTTTAAGCTCTGATGAATATCGCGAATTTAGATATTCAAGCGAGGCCCGAGCACCTCGGAGATTAAAATTATCAGGTGCATAGGTAGATATATCAGATAATAAAACAAATAAATCAGATCCTATTAATTCCCACGAATTTATAACGTCTTTCGGTAGTAATTTTGTTTTCCTACTTGATAATGAGTGGCCACATTTTTGACAGACACCTAAATTACATTTCTTTACATAACCATCCTGTTTTGCCCCACATGCCTGGCACTGACTTACTAATGCAGTTCTATGCGTGTGACACGCATCAACTCCAGTTAAATGCCAAATCAATTTGAAATAGGAGACCTGCTCTAATTTCTCCATTTCTTTAAAGCACTCTGGACACCATCTAAACCCTGATATGACTTCATTCCTTGATCTACCTATGTTTCTATCTAAAAACCATAAGACACTAGATTTAAGATTCTGACCAGTCATTAACTCAAACAAATCAATCAATAACTTAGTTGATTCATTTGGCCTTATTACATCTTCCGTTTTTATGTGCTTAGGTACACCTGGATATTTTTCTTTATCACTTAGTTTCTCTAAACCGTAATGATATGCAAAACGAATCAACTCGCCAACATGTACGCCATGATCAAACGAAATTCGATGAAGGTATGAAGGAAAGGACTCTACATCAGCAGTGTCTTCACCACACAATGAGATAGGATATAATTTAATTTTCATTATTTCCTCCCAAGCATTCTATTACCTGGTTCCATACGCACAGCTTTTCTCTGAAATGGTTTACTACATTTTTTTTTAGATATTTTGGTTTCTTTGCTAGAAATATACCTTTCAACAACATTGTTACTGAACTCTATTTTTCCACCATAAATTTTCTCTTCTCCATAAAATATTTCATTCGCCAGGCCCTTTCGACTTGAATAGGATAATACGGCTTCTTCAAGGATCTTTTTCGTTACTTTCTGATTACCTGCTATTGCAAAAGCTGAAGCTCTTTTTAACCAAAAGTAAAGTAAACCAATACAACCAAACGATCCTTCATAAAACATTGAAATATCCTTAACTAAAGGCTTAACTGTTTTATGAAGATCCATAATTTCTTCATAAGCCATCAAAATTCTAGCAAATTCCTTAAGATCTTCTTTATCTGTATAATATCGTGGGAAGTGTATTTCATGCTTTCTAGCGGTTAAGTGAGGTGAGTTTTCAATAATGTCTAGTATGGGATAGGTTCCCACAAAAACCAGAACGACTTGTGCTGTTTCAGCCAAACATTTCAATGACTCCATTACTGCACAAGGCGCATTAGACCCTTTAGTTGTATAACGAACATGCTGAATTTCATCTATAAATAAAAAACGTGTTTTACGTATAATTAAAGCACGTTCTAATGCCAACCTAAGTTCTGACTCTGTTTTTCTATCTATTTTCTGACATGCAAAATCATCATCAAAGTTATTTGCAGATGAGTAAATAGGATTTTTAACTGCCTCTAACATTCTTAACGTAAAAGATTTTGTTTGGAAAATTCCATTTTGCCCAGTATTAGCAGCACTCACTGACACGACTGGAAGCAGCCCTGAATCTTCAAATCTATTACCATCGCTGAGTTTTTTTGACATTTCCTTAATTAACTCAGACTTTCCAATTCTTGATGGTCCGACAATGCAAATTACTTCCCCTGGAGATGCCATAGTTAACATAACAAAAGCCTTTGAACATACCTCTCTCCAATTTCGATGATTTATTTTAACTTTCCATTTTTCTTTAATATCATTATTGAGATCCATCTATCACCCCCAACTTTCACGTTTATAAGCCTTTATATCAACATATTTAAAATCATCAAAAGCCGACTCATCATCACCGCCACTAGATTTATCTTCAATTTCAGCCACTGGAAGCACATCGTCTAGCCCTATCATTTTATTCATTTCCCGTATAATTTTTGCCAGCTCAAAATCATCCTGTTCTTTAATATTTATTTTTAATTGCGATGCTTCATACTTCGTTAAACCCTCAACAATTTGCATAACCGAGCTTTTAGCCGAATAGGTATTAATCTCTGCACTAAAGCATGGACACCATTCATTTTCTATAAGCGCGTAAATGACATGTGGATTCTCTGGATCAATTCTAACTTCAAGCTTAGTTTTTTTACCTCGGACTTTTGCTATATTTGGTGTGAAATACCAAAGCTGTCTAATGTGAATTCCTTTTTGGAAATTCACAGTATATTTTTTAGTTTCCACAGCAGTTGCTAATAAAAACTCTGAATCATAGTTAATTTCTTTGGGTATAAAAGGATATTCTCTTTGGCTTATATCAAATCTTTTACGTGCCGACTTATCATGATGACCACGAGACTTATTATCTCGCCAGTCACAAAAAGCATTAATTTCTCGATAGAAATCTTCAGGTTTTAAAATGGCAGATTTCTTTGGGGACTTATTACCATCTACAGCTCGGGCTTCTTCATAATCTGCTAAATTCCCTTCTCTTTGTGTTAACCACTGCTTTTTAAATTCACCAAATAAGCCTTCAACCTCACCCCCAAATCTTGGATGACTTGCTGGCCTCAAGGTGTACTTAATGGAATAGTGAGCCAATAAAGAAGCAAAATACACTGACCTGAAATCACTCCCTCTATCAACTATTATCTCCAGGGGTAATCTCCCGTGTCGTCGAACACATTCTCTCATTACTTTTGCCACGGAACGTCTTGATGGATTTAGAAATGATATTGATACCGCTAATACAACAGATGAGAACAAATCAACAATAGCCGTAATCCATGGTCTTTGTACATACACACTCCCATCAGTTGAATAAAATATTAGATATATGTCTGCTAGATAATGATCAATAGCTGCTTTTTCCCATGCCACTTGTGCTTTTAATGATCTTTTCTCAGGGTCAGTTGGATCTGCTACCGCATTTGCTCCACGCTTCCCTGTACGTAAGTACGCGATAACATCAGGAGGTATTTGATTAAGATGTTTTGTAAATGTTCTTCTTGAAACCGGATCGAAACCTGGGTGATACTCATTTGCATAGAGCTTATACCTGACATGACTTCTATAAACTGACAAGCCTTGACTTACAGCATGTACAGTCATCAAATATTCCGTCAGACAATCTTCTACAACTTTGCATATTTTTCGCTTATTATTACCACAGAGGTAATATCCTGGAATCAATGATTGAAAAGCACTTAATAATTGAGCTTTTCCATCTTTAATTTTACTCTTCCATCTATAGATACTTCTATTTATATCTCCACGCTCAACACACTTCAATCTGTATAGTGCAAATTTAGCTAGCTTTTCTGATGGAAATATTTTAATTTTTTCTTTATTCAAACTTCCATCTATATACACCTTTTCTTTATTTGCAATTTCAATGGCTTTTTCAAGAAGGTCTTCAGATGAAGCCACCAAACAGCTCTCACCAAGCGTAATCAAACTTCCCTTTAAATCTGCTATCAAATAGCCTTTATCGATCATCTGAATTAGCGGTGTATAATCATCTAATTCAAGCTCTTTTTTTAAGTCACTTAATGTCCATGCGAATGACTTTTTAAGCTTGCTCTTAACTTTTGAGTACACCTCATCTAAATAAGATGGCGCGCTACGCGCCTCAATCATCATTGATATATTGTGAATTAAATATCTAATTTCATGTTTATACTCATAAACATGAAATTTTATTCCAATCTCATTGAATTTTTCTTCTGCAGGTATATATCTAACTTCACCAGAATCTGTTCTTTTCCAGTCATCAGGGTAAAGCGCAATCTTTTTATCAACTTCATCCTTTGTTTTTACTTCAACCATTTCTACACCAGATGTAGTTAACAGTAAAAAATCACCTGTATATGAAGCTCGTCTCCTTACACCATTTTTGTTAATCTTTCTAATATTAACAGGCTCTGGCTGATCATATATTTCTAGAACTTTAGTTTTTAATCCACCAGTTTCCTGACCATTACTAAATTGGCACAAAAGGTGAAAAGCATTTTCAGGAGAACCACTCTCTAATGAGATTGTCTTACCCATAATTGATGATGGAGCCCATGAACTCAGACTATTCTTAGCGTGCACACCAACCATTCTTGATGGTTCATTACTTCTAACCATCTCCACATATTCTCGAGCTTGCTTTGACAGTTTATGTTCAAATATCACATATCGCTTATATTCACTTTCTGTAAGCATAGAAACCCCCTCTGTCTCATGACTTCACCTTTATTTAGAACGAGCGAAACCATAGAACTATAATTGTTCATTTTGATGCTTGACGGACGGGATTTTAAATGTAAAACTTTGATTACCACATCGAAGTTATTACTTCTAAAAGGCCGAAGACAAACTATTTGTTTTTGGCTTTTTTATTTTTTACGTTATCATTTTTCTCTCCAAATCTTATTATTTCTTATGAATTTTTTGGACTCGATTGGACAGGCTTAGACACTTCCATTTCACCTATACTTTTTGCAACCTCATCCGTCTTTGCATAAAAACCTGCTTTATTAGGAAATTTATATAGAGCCACTGGTAAAACATCTCTTGCATGCGCTTTTCTTACAGCACCTGTTGTTTTATATTTAAATACTTCTGCAACATCTTCCAGCGTTAGAAGCTCACCATACTTCTTTAACAATCGATTTAGACTCTTATAAAAATTATCCTGATTAACATTCATTTCCAATGTTTTCCAAACATTTCTCATTATTAAAATTTACCAACTTAAATTTTAATGTCAATGAGCGGGACATAATGTCCCTGCCTGTCACAGAGGGCTCTTAGCTTGTTTGTTCTTTATTTTTTTACCACCTGTCTGAAACATAATATATAAATATCTTGTCACTTAAAAAATTGACTGGATGGTTTACATTAAATAAAATATGCATTAACAATGCCTGCCACGCCTCTCTACAGAAGCGCACCCTGGCGGGTCACTTTTTCTGCAGGCACAAAAAAACACCCGAAGGTGCTTTAATAAAATATGGCATGACATTTCAGCTCTAATTGCGTGGTGTGAGAGGCCAATATAAGAATAATAACTTAATTGTCTAAGCAATAAAACCCTGTAATTAGCCTCTTCATTAACAAGTTAATTATGTGACCTACTACTTTATACGATATGGCTTTTTTACTCTTATTTCTTGTTAGCCACTTAACTAACTTTCTAGCTCTATAAGCTTGCTTCTATAGGTTTATTATTGCTTATGCATTCAATTTTTCACGACAACATTTTTGATGCTATTACTAACAGTCTAGAAATGGCTTCATAATTACAAATGCGTTCTGATTTAATGATAGTTATCCGTGACATCATAGATGAGCGTACCTTGAAGCCCAAAAAAGCTGCTTATAAATTGGGACTGACTCAATCACAAGTTAACTATATCCAGATCGGTGAGATAGAAAAAATTTCAATTGATATACTTATGAAATCCCTTTTTAGACTTGGCTTTAGATTTAGATCATTTTATCAAAATAAACAATTATCAATCGACGTGTGGTCTTTTAAGTCTCATTAGCGGTCAGTCATAAAGATACTTCATAACTTCCGCATCATCAGGAAAACAGACCTTTGGGCAACAGTGCTGACAGAGCATTTACGGCCAAAAGCAGACATCCAACGCTTTGCTAAGAGGCGTGTTTTTTATGTCCGTTTTAGCTACTTATTAGCCAAAGCTTGTATTGTTATAAGATTTATAGTCTTCAAATGCTAACTGGTTGGTTTTTTCTATATCTAAGTATGCATAATTGTTCTTAACATAATCCATGAACTTGCTATATGCAACTGAAAAAGATCTGACGTCGGATAAGTAATCATTTTCATATTTATCACGTAACTCCCAATTTAGGGCCTCATGTGCTTTTATAAAACGATGTAGATCCCGATGCGCGGTTTCTCTAAAATGCTCGCCATGTGACACAAAAGCAATAAAAGCGCTATAAAAATCATTAAAAACTTCATTTAGATCTTTATTGTAAATATTGAACGATGATGATTCTGCAATACCTTGAACTCCATAAAAATAATGCAGAGCTGGGTCGTAAAATTGTGAGAACAGACCCCTTTCTATAGCTTGATCTAATGCATTAGTATTTATTGATTTCAAAATATCATATATTGTTTTTTTATCTTTAGTAACTGTAATATCATCAATAATAATTTTTTGCTTTTTTTCTTTTATAAACTGAACAAAGTAGAAAAATGCTGCCACTATAAGGCATAGGACACCTATAGCTATAAAAGTAATTTCAGGTCCGTTATTAATTTCAGCAATAAATGTTGCGTCATCACTTTCAACTGTAAAAGATGCACTTACTGCTAGCAATGATGGCACACCAACAAGTAAAACACCCAGTGATAAAAATGTTCGTATTACTATGCTCTCGAGCTTAGGGTTGAGCAACGAGTTTAATTTTATCAGCAGTATCTCTTTTAATGTCATCTAGTCTCTCTATGTGGCTAACAGTGAATTAGACAGAATGTTGATTTGTTGGCTGAAGCAGAATTCTGTATAACATTGGCGGACGTCCTGTTCTCATTATGATGTGTGTGTTTTTGGATATTATGCTAGTCCTTATCCAGTAGCAAGCACTGTACAAACAGCAAGTTATGAATAGGCAGTTTATCAACAAAAAGTTTTCTCTATTCGATAGTAGGGATATTTGGACTCAGAGCAAAAATTCGTTACAGGCCGTTTAGGGTCGATTTCACCCTTACAGCTTCAATTCTCCGACGTCCGATTTGTGGGGCGGTCTCAACCGGTCAACGCAACACTATAATCTTTAAATAAAAAGATGGAGTGTTGTAAATGGCATATAGAACCCGAATTAAATACACACCGGCACAGAAAGAAGAAATATGGAATCGCTGGAAAAAAGGTGAGTCACTCACCTCAATTGGTCGGTTGTTTGATCGGCCTTCTTCTTCAATTTTCAATATGTTGGTGCCGACGGGCGGCATTCGTCCACCTGCTCGCAAGCGATCCAGCCAGACACTTACTCTTTTTGAACGTGAAGAAATTTCAAGAGGCATTGTGGCAGATTTATCCATTCGCTCGATAGCTAAGTATTTAAATAGATCCCCTTCAACGATCAGTCGTGAAATTAAGCGCAATGGTGGTTATGATAACTATCGAGCGACACAGGCCGATCTTTCTGCATGGGATCGTGCGCATCGCCCCAAGCGTTGCAAACTGGCTTGCAATCACACACTGAGCCGAACAGTGGCCATAAAACTTCAATTAAACTGGTCACTGGAGCAGATTTCTGGATGGCTTAAAATTGAATATCCAAATGATGAGAGTAACCACGTGTCACACGAAACTATTTACCGCAGTTTATTTGTACAAGCACGGGGCGTACTAAAAAAAGAGCTGCAACAATACCTTAGGTCACAACGAGCTATTCGTCGTTCTAAACACGCCAGTTTAAAAAAGGATGGCCTAGGTCAAATCACCAACGCCATATCAATCAGTGAACGACCCGCCTCTGTAGAGGATCGTGCTGTGCCTGGTCATTGGGAAGGTGATCTTATTGCAGGCTCAAATAATAGTTACATTGCGACATTAGTAGAACGTCACACACGCTATGTCATGCTGGCGAAAGTTAAAAACAAAGACACAGAAAGTGTCGTATCAGCACTGATAAAACAATCAAAGAAGTTACCGGATGAGCTGTATCAATCACTGACCTGGGATAGAGGTAAAGAGCTGGCCGATCATCAACGATTTACATTAGAAACCGATATAGATGTTTATTTTTGTGATCCTCGAAGCCCATGGCAACGAGGCTCAAATGAAAATACAAATGGGTTGCTCAGACAATATTTCCCAAAAGGCACTGACTTATCGGTACACTCTCAAATTAAGCTGAATGCTGTGGCTCGACAGTTAAATGAGCGACCACGTAAAACTTTAGAATTTGAGACACCAGCCGAACGATTTAATGCATGTGTTGCGTTGACCGGTTGAGACCGCCGGTGATAGACGACCTTACGATCTACCTGAGTCAATGACCAAGTTGGACTTGCTATATCTGGTCATATTATGGTTTTTTACACATTCCAAATAGAACTCTGTCTCTCATATGATATCTAGTAATTTACAAACCATATTTATACTACTGACAAACTATGGTATCAACTATGTGACATACTATGGTTCCATGAACACCAGTCTGTTCGTGTACCCATAAAATGAGCATATTGCTCACTTTATAGTAACAATGTTACTTATTTTGGGTACAGCCACATAATTTCAGGCAATCTATATTTCATTTGACGACTCAATCACTCTTGTCTAGAATATTAATCAATAATGCCTGCCACGCCTCTCTACGATGCGCACCCTGGCGGGTCACTTCCAAATTCAATTAATGTGAAAGCCCACTTCCATAAGGGCAGCACCTTATATTTTCAACGACAACCCTTCTGAAACACACGCCCATAGAAAAATAGTATATAGACGTACTAGATTACATTACCCGAATTGTGCCTGACTTTTAGTTAGCTAGTTAATACTCTTATTATTTATAAAACCAACCCTCTCACTCAACCCTCAATAATCAATAATCAATAATCAATAATCAATAATCAATAATCAATAAAAAATCTTCTTGCAATCATCGTCATTTTTGACGATACTTCACAATCATATATATTCGAAGGCACAAACATGGCATTCCCTGGAGGAAAGGGCAAAACCTACCAACACATTATAAATTTGATGCCACCACATCAAATTTATATAGAGCCATTTCTAGGCGGTGCATCTGTTGTCAAAAACAAAAAGCCTGCCCTGAAAACTATTGTTGCAGATATGGATCAAAAAAGTATTTTTAATTTGGGCGCGGAAATACCAAACTTACAAACACAAAAAACTGATGCGCTAGACCTACTGAAAACACACGTGCTATGCAAAAAAACACTGGTGTACTGCGACCCACCATATGTACAAACAACACGAAAAAAACAAAAAATATATCGTTACGAATACAGCAATAAACAACATGAGAATCTATTAACATACCTTACTAAACAATCATGTATGGTAATAATGTCCGGATACGACAATCAGCTATATAACGACATTTTAACAGGCTGGAACAAATCACAATTTCAAGCACAGACTCAAGCAGGGACACGCACAGAGACAGTTTGGTATAACTATCCGGCTCCACAAAAATTACATGATAGTCGCTATCTAGGTAACAATTTTCGAGATCGTCAAAATATTAAACGCCGTCAAGAAAGATTACGCAACAAGATTGAAAACATGCATGCTACTGAACGAAATATTCTCATTGAATGGCTTATATCTAACTATGTAGCATAAAGGAAAATAATCATGACACAGTTAACCTTTATTGATGTTGGGTCAACAACCATACAGATGGAATTCCCTGAAGAAAACACTGAAGTGTTACCAGGTGTTACATGGGGAGACGTAAATGGATTTCCTACACCTGCATACTGGGCATATCGCGTAATTGAGCGTCGCTTAGAAAAAAAACCAATACAATACAAGCAAGGTAGGTCACTACTAGAAGAAGTAGGCGCTTGCATATTAGGTGGTCATGGCATTCCAGCATCAATGGGAAAGGCTGCATATGAACACCTTAAATCAAAGGATGTTTTTTCCGGAAAACCACACAAAGAGACTCAACTTTATAAATGGTTATCAGAACCCATAGATCATCTTGGCAAACCTGCTAAATATAGATTTTCTAAACAGAAAGCAAAATATTTATATAGCGCACTAGAAGAACTAAACACAAATACCCCGCCTCTAAGCACAGGCAAAGAACTTCGAAATTGGCTCTTACGTATTAAGGGTATTGGCCCCAAAACCGCATCTTGGATAGCACGAAACTGGCTTGAAGCAGATGACGTAGCCATTTTAGATATACATATTTACCGTGCAGGCTTATTAGCTAGGTTTTTTAGCCCCGAATTAACCGTCGAAAAAAATTATTTTGAATTGGAAGAATCTTTTTTATCGCTAGCCTCAGCTTTAGGTGTTAGCGCTTCAGAGCTTGATGCTGTAATGTGGTATGAAATGCAAAACTCAAATTCTGTACACAGATTACTGAAGAGCCTACAAAACAAGGAAACTTCCCAAAGCACTTCACATAAGCCCAACGAGCGACAACCCAAGCCCCAACAAATTGCGTTGATCTGATAATAACTGAGCCTCATCTTGGCCAGTTATTCCTAATGGACAAAATGCATAATTCAAATACTCTGAAACCAAAGAGTGCGTCGCCTGTATTGCACCAGAATCTCTCCACATTGCTGACTGCGCATGATCATATTTACCTGAAATTCTAGTGAAATCACCCACGTACCATATAACTGCAGCAATATTAGACGTTTCAAAAAAGCCTCTAGCATTTAATGCCAAATTTGATAATTTTTCATGATCAATATAAAGCCTTTGAAATTGATGATTTAATGAATCGTATCTATTCCAAACATTCTCTCCAGGAAATAACACCAAGCATTCCACAACATGCAAACCTCCCGAAGATATAACAGGTCTATGTTCAGTTAAAATACCCTGTGAATTTCTGTCACGGTATAGCGTCCTATTTGCCATATATAACAAATAGCCAACTTCATCTTTAGTAATGGTTTTAAATTGACGCCTCGTTTTTCTCTTCTCTAAAACATCTCCAAAACTCACATTCATTGAAGCTTCAGGATAAGGCAATTTGACAACATTATTAGATGACCAATTGATTGGATCAATGACAACAGGATCACTCTTTGGAACTGGACTTTTTAGTTTAATCACAATATTCAGATAAACCTTCCAATATTGAAAAATACTTATTGCACCCTCGACAGTTATGGCAAGGCGTGTCGTTTTTATGACAAGAGTGAGACCATAAAAGAAGCTCTGGTGGTATTCCTGATTTCTTAATCAGCTGGGTCGTTGTCATACTTATTGCTGGCGCAGTAACTTTCAACTTTCCTTCTTGTAAAATCATTAGTTGGTTTAACGCACTATAAAACTCCTCGACCCCATCCTTATGAGTTTGGTCAGAGCTCACACTCCCTACAATTAATTCTGAAAGACCGTACCTTACTGCCACCATACCACATAACGTTACCAGCAATTGATTACGAAAGGGCCACCAATCAGACTTAGGTGCTATCGCAAGTGGCTCATTATTTGAAAGATCACCAGAGCCTACTGAGGAACAATCTGCAAGCAAAACATGGTGCTCAATATTCAAATGCTTCGAAATTTGTTGAGCTGCAGCTATCTCTGCCTTAGCTGATCGTTGGCCATAATTTACGGTAAAAGCATATTCGGGTCGTAACCAATATGCTAAAGCAGTAGAATCCATGCCTCCAGACAAGAGTAGTCCACGCTTAATCAATTTAAGTGCCAACTTAATTGATAAATAGAACTGGAAAAGTCACGACAAACTAAACAGCCTGTGCCTTCATACATTTTTAAGTGTTCATCACTTGCATTTTCGGAATAGATTATTACAGGTATCCCACATTTTATAGCATAACCGATTTCAAATAATGTTCCTGGATCATTCCCATCAAAAAGAGCATAAAGCGCATCTGATTTTTCTATCGCGTCTATATCATGATGAACAACTTCTTCAGCGGAACCAGGGCCTACATCATGATACGGAGAAAAAACATCAATGCCTGTATTACATAAAGCATTTCTAGCTTGATTTATAAGCCACATTTCCTGCAAATTAAAAAATGGGCCCGCAAGATATACTTTCTTTTTTGAATTATCGTGGCACTTCAAAGCACTATATTGTTGAAAAAGCTGATCAACATTATTTTGATCTGGAAAAATTCTGTTTTCACAATAAAAAGCCGTGATAACACTCGCATACCTCGCGGCATCACAAGGCGACAGTCTTTTTTCCATCCAATAGTATGAATATGCTGCAACAAAACAGTCCCCAGATCCAATTGGAAAAATCACATCTGTTTTATATGCCGAAATCCAATCTGAATTATTAGAACTATCTCTTATATACGCACCACGTTGGCCACATTTAACAACGATCACTGCAGCTGATTCAGAACATAACAAGGATTCAGCAATAGTCTCTATGCTCATCTCATTAGAGGCAGACTCACCGTTTACTTTATCAAAAAGCTTTCTCGCTTCTGCCTGATTCAAGATAATGGAAAGCTCTTTTGCTTTATTTTTTGTCTCACTAAACAAATCAGGAGATATTGAATTTTGGGGATCATAAACCAATCGATCAGCCGAGACATCACTACTTGCCTCTAGCATTCCGAACACAATCACATTATCTGCCTTCACTCGAATTTCTATTTTCAGATCTTTATCTATTTGATATACATCAGGATAAATATTTGGGCGCGACAATGGATGCTCATATTCAAACACAGGTGTGCATGAAGAAGATTCTATATGGAACTCACATTCCAATAGAGAAAACTTTTGTTGTAACTTTGAGAGCAATCGAGACTCAAGAACAGAGTGCAAATGCGTACCTGCTTCTTGTGATAGCTGAGCAATAACTTCTGCAGCACGCCCACCAGAGCCATGTATTTCATCTATTCGAGGCCAATGACATATTTCTGGATAACAACCACCAACAATGTGAATTTCCATATCTTTTCCTTATGCTGGAGAAACAAATATTTTTACCTGAGCGCCTTTAATTTCTCGGACTTCAGCTTCATATTGATAACCTTTGTCTAAGCATGTTTTGATGACATCAGAATTTTTTACTAAACCTCCCGCAATATCATTATTATGAAGTATTACAACTGTTTCGACACCTACGGACACATGGATTTGAATATCTAAAATATCTCCAACAGACAACATTGACACCACATTAGGCTTGGGACTACTTAATACTGTTTCAAAGGCAAGAGAGTCGCACGATATAGCTCCACCACTGTTACCCCCATAATTACCCCCTGACGAACCCGAATCACTACCTGTCATTTTAATTCTCCTATTTTTCCCTACAAGTTAACAAATATACAACCTTAATTTTCTTGATGCGATTTATTAAAAATAGTCACGTTGTTATATTACAGTAACCTTCTCATGATTTTCTCATTTCGGCTATGAACCTTGAAGGACTCTGCACCCTAACATCCCCCCACGGCATGGTTCTTTTCATAGGATATGACACGTAAAGCCATCGCTTAGCTCGTGTTACTGCAACAAACGCATTATTTCTTTCCTCATTAATATCTTCTTTTGTTTTAGCTCTATAATCTGGAAAAACCCCTTCACACATACCTAAAATAAAGACAATATCTTTCTCTAATCCTTTCATTGTATGAACCGTACTTAGAGTTAACCCATTATTAATCGCATCTTCTGTTAATTGCCCCAATGCTTTCGCATTCTTAAATGCCTGAAGCGAATCCCCTAAACCTTTATGCTTAAATCTCGTCCAGCTTCGCTTGAATTCCTCTAACTCAGATATGCTGCGTTCCAATTCAGATTTATCTGAGTCTGATTCACTTTCTGACGCCATCTCTTTAAGTTTTTTCTCAAATACACGAAAAAATTTTCTTATATTTGGATCATCAACATCCATTTCACATACAGCTTTAATTAAGTCAGATTGCAATTCTGGAAAATCTATTCCTGTGTTTAAGACTTCACTTGCCCATCCAATCAATACATTTTCACTCCCCCAACTAGAAGGAGACACAACCCCTAATATCTTACTTAGTTTTTTACCATCCACCCAATCTTTTGGATTTAATTTTATTCGGATCGAGTAATCAAGTATTTTTCCAAACAGAGAACTCGGCTCCTCTTGCCTCTCACCTTTCTTTAACGTATATGAAATGCCTTCTTCTTCCAAAATTTTTTCTAGAGGAAGAAATACAAATCTATTTCGAGCAATCACCACCATATGGTTTAGAGATATATTACCCTCAATCTCTTCATGTGATTTTAAATTGATCAAATATTTAACCTGATCAATTAACCATTTTGCTTCCGAGAATTCATCAGCCGATGCTTCAATTCTGAACCCTCCAGGCAGTGCAGCATCTAGCTCTACCTGTGTATTTGGTCTCAAATTATTTGCGACACTTATTATTGCCTTACTGCTCCTATAATTCTCTTTTAGCTCATATTCACTTGGTGAAAAATCAACCACAAACTCATTACATAAATATTCGGATGAAGAACCATTAAAACCATAAATCATTTGATGAGGATCTCCAACCATCAAAACGCTCGAAATTACATCACCACATAAAGCTTTTATAAATTCATATTGGGCCTTATTTAAGTCTTGCGCTTCATCTATACATAAATGCTTGTACTTTGCTCTATAGACATCCGCAATCCACTCCTGACGCAAGAGTAATTCATGACCACGAATCAAAATATCATCATAATCAATGCCGCCACTTGATAACAACGCATTTTGATAGTCTTGATAAATTTTCCACAACCGTACACCATTCGAATAATTATCTAAAACTTCTTCTTCACCTAACAATTCACGCTTTATAGCTGAAAAAGTATCCATATAATTTTGCATTATTCTTTGTCGGTCGCGCTTTTGCTTAGAATCGGAAACATCAAGGTATTCATCAATATCAACACCATCGTCTCGTAATGATTGTAAAAACACTTCCATTCGATCTTTATCACGATCATATATATGCAACTCTGATGGAAGTCCAATTGTGTGGCCATATTGCTCTATCATTCGTTGTGCAACTGAATGAATTGTTGATATCCATGCTCTCTCTTCCGCCTCCTCACAATCCGATAAACGCTGCTGCATCTCTTCAGCTGCTTTATTAGTAAATGTTAAAGCTATGACGTTATCTTTTTTAGTATTCTCAAGTATGTGCCTCACACGTTCTGTTAACACTCTCGTTTTACCTGAACCAGCTGAAGCTAAAACCTGGATGGCAACACCTATATCCTCCTCAACAATTTCTCGCTGATTTAACGATAAGGAAATCATAATTTAACTCCAGATTTAATTTGTTCAAATAGTTCAATTATTTTTCCCGGCATTTCCTCAGGCTCTAACTTACATAATTCTTCGGCAACAACTTTTGCATACTTAGGCTTTTTAGTATCCAGAATATCCAACATCGCTTTGTAACGGCCATCCTCATTCTCATAATCACGTAGTGGAGATTCAAAAATAGGTTGGTTACAAGTTTCACAGCTTGGTTTATCTGATTTTACAGCTCTCATTGGAGTTCCATGTCGCCTTCTTATCCACTGATCTATTTTTTCATCTCCATCAACATTCTTTATTGCTTCTTCAATTACTTTTTCATAGCCACTTTCTAGCAAATACCCTTCGAAATCCGTGTTTTCTAAAATCGTTATATTCTCAGCCATATTTATGTCAGTTTCTCCAAATACTCTCTCATAATGACTTGTTAAATCACTTATTGTTTTATCTTCTCCATCACTAAAAATAAAAACTGGGATATCAAAATCATGCGCAAATATTAGAAATGGTCGATATTTTGCCCCAGAACCACTAACACCTATAAAATCTATACCAAGTGAAAATGCGTCCTCACCAAAATACTTTTCAAATAACAGTGGTAAAGTTTGCTCTTCTGTTTCGCCCTCTGACAACACAATTGCCTTTGAGAATAAAATCTCTCCTCTTGAGTGAATTACCTCTCTCTGTATCTTTCGCCTATCTTCTGGCTCAATATCTTCATTTAGTCTATTAACACTAGCTCTGTCACCTGAAATAGACAAAATCCTCAGCTCGCTCTGATCAGCCAAAGCTGCTAAATATGGTGAATGTGAACTTATTATCACTTGACCATTTGATTGAACGAGTTGTTTATATATTGCTCGCTGCGCATTAGGATGCAAATGAGCCTCTGGTTCTTCAGCGGCGACTACTGGAAAAAATGGTTTTTCTTCCTCTTTGTGCTTATTTTCCATCAAGTCTTCAAATGCTTTTACTGTAAGCATCGAAGCCCAGCTACGTGTCCCCATACCGTGATATTCCATGGAAAATGAACTATTTTCTTTTTCGCCAAAGTGAACAGTAAACTGTTTTGATAGGTCACGTATTTTTTTAGGGAACGGAGTGATTTCAGCTTCACCGGAACCATTAAATGACTTATTAAGTCTCTCAAGATGAGTTTTCAACGCTTTTAATGGTTCGCTTTTTTTAACTGCTTCTTCGTTTATAGCTGCCACCATTGATTCTAAATGTTCTATATCGGACGTTTCATACTCAATACTCGATAGAACCTTCCCAATAAAAGATGAACGCTCACGCAATTCTGAATGGATGTCCCGTTGGGCATCAATTGATATAAAAGGCAAAGAATCAAACTTCTTACGCACCGGCTTTTGTCTACTTGGCACTTCTTCTTTCCAATGTTCGTATTCTGGCCATATTTTCAAGGCAAAACGTTCGGTAGAAAAACCTCCCTTAATAGTATCCCGTTGGCATTTTGTTCTTAGCGCGAAAAATTGTTTCCCACTTGCTTCTGATTGAACTCGATCCTCAAACTCTTCTAACCAGTCAGCATCGAAAACATCTATACGCTCGCCATTTACATTCACGGGTATAATCCGTAAATCCACCAGAACACTTTCAGCTGCACAGTCATTTTCATCTATATAAAAGTCTTCTTCAGATATATATCTAGAATAGTCCCCAAGGGCCAGCTGCAAAGCTTTGATCACGGATGTCTTTCCGGAGTTATTTGCTCCTATTAGAACAGCAACTCTAGAAAAAGGTATTTCAATATCTTCTATACCCCTAAATCCGGCTACACGCACGACATCAATCAAAATACTCATTTACTCTCCCTATTTTTTGAAGACCATTTTATTAACCATCATTTTTATCCGACCAAACAGCGTATCTGTGAATTGAGACATCACTACTTTTTACTCAACAAACCAATCAGTAGAGCTCCTAATGCCGCACCTACTAATAAATGCCCCATGCCTGAGCCTTCTTCTTTCTTAGCCTGAGTGGTATTACCTCTTAATTGAGGATTCACGGTAATGCCATTATTTTGCAATTGAGATATCATTGCATTTAGTTGGCGGTGTAGCTCATCACCAGGCACACTCAGTGCGCTAGCAGCCTGGAACATCTGATCAACTGAGAAGGCAGACTTCCCGCCTTCAAGGCGACTATAACTTGCCTGCGAAAGCCCCATGCGTTGAGCCATATCTTTCTGCTCAACACCCTGAAATGTTCGTATATTGGCTAGTACCACACCTAACACAGCTGAATATGTGGTTTGATCTATATTCATCTTTACTTCCAACAAACTTTAAATATTTAAATTAATTTACCATTGACAACAGAATATGTATACGTTTAATGTATATATACTTAAAACGTATACATATTGGGTAGATGTAATGAAATTAAATATAGAAATCGGTGATCTTCTTTATCGCAGCAAAGACCTTGTGGAGCATGCAGGGATATATATCGGCAATAACCAGGTACTACACAATCAACCAGAAGAGGGCGCTGTTATTACCAGCTTTGATAAGTTCGCCAACTATAGAGATGTAAAAGTAACTTCCATTGCTGGCACCAATCACTCTGTGTTAGCAAAGCGCCTAGTAGATATTTTAGGCAATACTAATCACTACAATCCTCTAACAAATAATTGTGAACATTTAGCAAGCTTTATGATTGCGGGCAGAAAGAAGAGCCCACAAGTCCAAGCCTCTCTTATGTACTCTATTATTGCCGTCATGGTTGGTGCTCATGCCCAGAAAGGGCATTGGTTATTATGGGCTACTGGTGGCGCACTAGTAGGGCTGCTAACTCATAAGCTGACACAGAAATACGATTTCATTGTTAATCCTGTGTCAGCTTAATCAAGCAATAACTGCCCTTTATTTCAGAATCTACCCCGGCCATCAATTGACTAGGCTAGAGAGTGCAGCATAAGCATTTTGTATGGCTTGCTTAAGAATAAATTTAGGCAGTCCTGTTTCTTCTCGAAGCACTTTATATGCCTGCTTACGTGATTTATTGTATTTGGAGTATTTATCTTCTAAGAAGAAACCCAGTGCAGCTTTTTGTGCCTTATATTTCTTCTTAAGCATTAATCGTGATTTATGCTCCTGGTGCTCTTTCTTTATCTTTTTAGATAATTCTTCAAATCGATAATCTATATACCCAACTGAGACACCTACATATTTTGCTGTCCTTCTGAGTGATGGTGGATTTGACTGACTACTCAAAAAATTATTAATTCTCAACAAAATCTCTTCATGATCTTTAATGACTTTTTTAACTGGCCTCATAAATGCGGGACGTGCGCTTGTAAGGTTAAGAACAGGGCCAAATGTTAATTGAGATAAGTCACCAACAATAAAATCAAATAATGGAATCCCTAATATATAAGCAGAACGGCGAGCGATCAATAAGCTAACTTTTCTTTTAGTATTACGGAAAGGCCTTCGAAAATCCGATAGCTGCTCTAGCAACTCATAATCACTATTATTCAAACAATAATTCAAAATAAATTCATATGATTTAACTATACCGTCCTTAGGTAAATCTTTTCGATTAATATAACTTAACTTATTTAAGAGCATCAGCACATCATCACCTGCAGAATACCAGCTATTTGAAAAGTCATCCTGACTTAAAGATGTATTTCTTTTCATTAAACTTTCACCACAATGCTGGCATAGATTATTAGGATACTTTCTAATCATCGTATTTTGTTTCTTATCGCATTTCGGACATCTACCAAGCAATCTCGTTCGATGTATATGACAATGCGTAATTGAGCTAACATGCCATATCAATTTAAAATATGGCGGCACACCTTTTATGTCCATTTCTTTAAAACATTCTGGGCACCAAAAAAATTCTTTTCTAACTTCATTAATACACCTTGCAAAAGACGTTTTAAGAAACCAGAATGTGGACTTATAAAATTCCTGCCCTGTTTCTTTTTCAATAAAATCGACCATTAATTCATTTGCTGATCCCGTTCCAACGAGGTCATTACTAATTAGTATCTTCGGTACTCCATTTTTATCTTTATATTTTTTAACTTCACTTGTATTCTTCCTGAATATGTATCTAACAATTTCACCAGCAGACACTCCATGCTCATAAGCCAATCTATACATATAAGAAGCGAAGGACTCCGTTTCAGGAGTCCCACTCTGTTGTAACTCAATTCTAAACAAATCACTCATCAGTAATTAAATCCACTTCAGTTCTATTGTTCTTTTTATGTCTCTTGGGCTTGCTCTGAAATGGTTTATTAGAAGAGATATTTTTCTTTTTAGGTTTAACCTCATCAGGAGCTAATGAATCAAAGAAATCTTCTGAAATTAAGTTTTGTTCCCCAGCTTTAATCTCTTTATATATTTCTTCCAAATCATTTTTGGGAAATCGAGTCTTCATTAATATATTTTTAGTTATACCTGCACCATGTATCGCTGACATAGCACTGGCTCGTGTAAGCCACCCACGCAGCAAACCAATACAACCCAAAGTTCCGTCGTACAACAGATCAGCAACATCCTGTAGCGAGTCTAGTTTAGGGCTTAGTTTTACTACGCGATCATAATGCGCAAGAATTAAACAAAACGCCTCCATATCCTCCTCATTAAGCTGGTACCGTGGCAAATGCACTTGATGCTTTCGACCAAGCAGGTGCGGTGACTTCTGCAGTACATCTAATATTGGATACGCACCTACCACAACTAACACAAGACCAGAAGCCTGAGCTAGACACTTCCACGAATCTATTATGGCATGGCCCGATTCCGACCTTTTAGTTGCGTACTTCGCATGCTGCGCTTCATCGATAAACAGGTATTTAGTTTTTCGCGCTATAAATGCCTTCTCTAGTGCTAAACGAAGCTCGCCCTCTGTTGCTCGACTTAACCTTTGAAATACCAAGGAATCATGCAAATCATCATCCTGCAAAGAAAATACAGGGTGTTTAATCGCATCAATCATTCTTTGTGTTAATGCTTTGGTTAAAAAACTACCATGCGGCCCTGTATTCGCTGCCTCCACCACAACTGCAGGAATCAATCCAGTCTCCTCATAACTCAGGCCTCCCGACAAAAGCTTAACCAACTCTTCAATTAAGCGTGATTTCCCTGCCCTAGAAGGACCAGTAATGCATACTACATCACCTGACTGTGCTGATATCAGAAGCGCGAATGCTTCAGACAAAGCTGTAACCCAATTGCGGTGTGGTATTTGGATATCAATATTCAGTACGTCTGTCGTTATTAGATTCATTATTTAGCTCCCCAATGTTTAATGTCTACTGCTTCAACAACTGATTTTTTAATACTTTCAAATATAGAAGCGGGTTGATTTTCATCTGATTCATCAATATTGATAATCGGTATCGTTTCTGTACCACTTGATACGCTATCCATCTCACGCATCATTTTGACCACCAATTCATCTGCTTCTAATTTTTCAGCTTTTCTAACTTCAGCCGCATCCAACTGCAAAAGACCTTCAACAAATTGTGAGACATGACCTTTAACGGAGAACAAATTTAATTGAGCGTTTGAGCAAGTAACCCATGCATTCTCAATCAGCGCATAAACAACATAAGGATTTTCTGGATCTATACGAACTTCTAACTTACTTTTTTTGCCTCTAATTTTTGAAATATGTGGGTGCCAATACCAAAATCTCCCAATATGAAGTCCTCTCTGAAAATCAACTTTATACTCCTTAGAATCTACAGCTGTAGCCAATATGAACTCATCATTGTATTCAACTGGTATACCAACAAAGGGATAATCCCTTTCATTATTTTCTTTTTGGATTTGAGGTGAAACAATCCTTGCACCATTACACTGACTTTCTCTCCATGAACAAAAAGCTAATAACTCTTTATAAAAGTCATATGGCTTTAATACTGCAGTCTTCTTAGGTGAAAATTTTCCGTCTACAGCCCGTGCATTTTTATAATCTGCAACATTTCCTTCTCTCTGGCATAACCATATTTTTTTGAATTCACCAAAAAAACCTTCGATTTCACCACCGAAACGAGAATGAGAAGATGGCCTTAATGAGTAAGTAACCCCATAATGAGCCAGCAGAGAAGCAAAGTAGACAGATCTAAAATCAGATCCTCTATCAACTATGATTTCATTCGGTAACCGTCTATGCCTTCTTACACAGTCTCGAATAACTTTTGCATCAGATTTTTTAGATGGACTACTGAATGATATTGTCACTGCAAGTACTTCTGAAGTGGACAAGTCAATCATAGTAGTCAGCCAAGGCTTCATGACAAATACATCTTTCTTTAAATTAACGACCAAATACATATCGGCAAGATAATGGTCTATTGCAGCTGACTGCCATGCCAACTGTGGCTTCAATGATCTTTTATTTGTGTCTGTTGGCTCGACAAGCGCATTAGCAGCACGTTTACCACCCCGTTTATAGGCAATAACTTCAGGTGGAATTTGAAGCATTCTTTTTTTGAATGTTTTACGAGAGGCTGGATCTGAAAATGGATGGTATTCAGATGCCATTACTCGATACCTTATATAGCTTCTATAATCAGAAATACCTTTCCGGCATGCATGTTCATTTAATAAATAATCATTTAGGAATTTTTCAACATTAGCACTTAGTCTCGGTGTACGATTACCCCTAAGATGTTTCTGTGGAATTAACGCTTGAAATGCAGTTATACCTATCTCAATTCCTTCTCTAATTTTTTTGTTCCAGCGAGTAATGCTGCTACTTTTCTCACCAGACTTAATTCTTTCTATCTTTTTTAGAATTTCCTCAGCATATTTATGACTTGGAATTTTAGTAATTGAATACTGTTCTTTATCATCTCCACTGTATAATTTACCTCTATCACGCAATGCTTTTGCTTCACTTGCCAGAACTTCTGACTTTGCAACCACACAACTCTCTGGTTGAGACAAGAGCTCATCTCTAATATTGATAAATAATCGCCCAGAATCAATCAACTGAATAATTGGGGTATAACTAGTGAGATTTAATTCTTCCTTTAAATCGTATAATGTCCAGCCAAAGGATTTATCAAAAACTTCTAATATTTCGTTTTGCAATTCTTCTGATAACCTATCTAACTTTCTTGACTGAATCATCAATTCAAGATTTACAACCAGGTATCTCATATCTTCAGAATAAACAAACACCTGGTAATTAAGACCTATCTTTTCAAATGCCTCTTTAGCAGGAATATACTCAACTTCAGTTTTTGAAATACGCTTCCAGTCATTAGGCTTCTTTTTTAGAAGTTTCTTAATTTCATCCGCTGTTTTGACTTCAATTATTTTGGGTCCATCCTTAGCTATTACCAAGAAATCGGCGGTATAACTACCCCAGCTCTTTTTACCCTTTATACTGGTACGACAAACCTTAATTGGTTGAGGTTGACTCCAGATTTCTAAAATCCTGTCATCATATTCGCTGAGTAGAATAAATGATTTTTCAGGCCCTCGGCTTTCAGAAGAAATCGTGTGCCCCATCTTCTCTGATACATACCACGAACAGAGATTTGATTTAGCTGTTAATCCAATTTTTCTGGAGTCATATTCTGTACGGCATGGAGCAATATACTCTCGGCCCGACTCTGGTATTTTGTGTTTAAATATTAGATATCTATTAAATTCTTTTTCTTTAAGCATAGGATTACCCTCCGCTCGAGCGTTTTCTCTGAATTACAGGCGAAAACAAGCCTCGAACTAAAAAATGTTCTTATGGGTACTTGACTGGCAGTATTTTGGGAGTAAAATTTTGAATTGAGATCGAAGTTTTTACTTCCCTAAAAGCCGAAAGCAAGTAATTGTTTTTGGCTTTTTTGTTTCTACAGCATAATAGCTCCTCCTGATATGTAATTCATTTATTGGACTCAGTTAGACAGATTTGGACAAATGCATCATTTCAATGCTTTCAGCTGCTTCATCGGCCCTCGCAAAATACCCAGCCTTTTTAGGGAAGCGATGTAATGGTACTGGCAAGCTTCCCCTTGAATGCGCCTTCCGTACTGCATCTACCGTTTTATATTTAAATAATTCAGCAACTTCTTCTAAAGTAAGAATTTCACCGTATTTCTGACGTATTGAATTCACTCTCATTTTTAAACTATCACACATAGAGTTATCGCATTTCATCACGGAGTCTCACTCTGTCTTATTTAGGCTTGAAAATATCAAATTATAAATGTAATTTCATGGTTAAAAATTTTCTATTTTTCTGATATTTTTTTACCAAAGAGAAACTAATGAAAAACTCTATAATTTCTTCAAATAACAATCGTAAAAAATCTTGCGACTTAGCAGGGGTGCAACGTACACGATTGACTATCGAGTACTTATTACGCACAGAAAGAATTGATACTAAAACGCTTCAAAGAACGTATTCAGGTGAGGCTGAAGCATCCAATGCTATAGTAAATTGGTTGAAAGGATTTCATGTAATGAAATACAACAGTATCATTAAACTTAGAAAGCTATATCCCAATAATGATTTTTATAAAATATATGAATTGTCATTATTTGATTTGCTAAAAAATAAGCCTATGACCAAGAAACAATTAGAGAAGTTAGTCTCTCCATATATTGACACTTCAAATCATCTTGATTTCTGGGATTTCTCTATTTATCAAAATGGCGACAAGAACGGTAAGCTCACACCTCTATCTTCTAATATAGATACTGAGTCCCTTTTTCAACGCGGTGATTTATATGGTTTTATGGGCATTCTATACCATGTTCGCATGGCAGAATGCACTAAAGACACTGACAAACATCTATTATATATGTCTGAAGCTTATAGAGCTCTTCCTGGACTGTGCAGGTATACACACTTTAAAAACCGATGGAAGGAGTTTTATCATTTACTTCTTGATTTGCACATGAGAGTAAAAACAACCTGGTTCTTATTAAAACCCAATATAAAGCTTATCAAATCTCAAATATTTGCTAAAAAGCATCATACATTCAGAATTTACAGGTCTCGTCATCCCATTACTAATAAATGGATTGAACCTGAACCCCCATTTATTCTATCTAGTTTTAAATCAGATAATCTCACCATGAAATTTATGCACCAGATCATCAAAGCCTTTGAAGCTCCATAAATAAAAATGAAACATACCGCAGATAACTGATAGATATAGGCTTATTCCAATTGCATACCAACTACTCGTAACAAAATATGCAATCATCGAAAATAGAACCATTCCATAAAGAAAATATATCCCTTTTTCGGTTACCTTCTTCATTACTGGAGATGCTTTAGCCCATAGCTGAGATGAAAAAACTCTCTTAGTAAAAAATACATCTATCATAATAATAGACGACAATATGAGCCCCATCATATAAGGCCAACCAAATCCACTACCCACAGTAAATACAATTTTCATCAGTGATTCATCAATATTTGGCACCAGCATAAAAATTGCCGCTACAGTAAAGCCAATAAATACTGATACATCCTTTCTATATAAGCAATTCATTAGTTTCTTTATCATTATCAGTTTCCATTTTAGTTGTTTTAGTTCTAATGGCGGTCGAGTTCTTCATTTTCAAGTACACACATAAAAAGAATTTGGCACAGCCACATAATTTCAGGCAATATAGATTTCGAACACCCAAAGAATCTGAATTACAGAAAAAATGTGACTAGATATTCTTAATTGAACGTAAAGATCTTAATAGAATTTATCATTTGTTAATCAGTCTTTAACTCCACCCAGATAGGGCGATGATCTGAAATATAATGACGCAGGTAGGCATTAAAGACCTTAACAGCCTTTGAATGTGAATGCGTTTTCAAAAGCGCACTCCACTTACTTCCAAATACCACAGCATCAAAGTCAAAAACACCATAATTACTAATGCGACTTCGTAGTGAAGTTGGAGCAAATGCAATCTGATCATAAGTTTTGTCATTACCGAGGTTAGAACCACCTATTCGTGAAATGCTTTCTACCCGTGCCATACTTGTATCCTTATATAAATTGACAGATATCCACGAAAACTCTTCTAACGCCTTAATCGTTGCTTCATTATGTTCTACATTAGGTACATTCATATCTCCGAGCAATATAATATCTTTATCCCATGCATTACCACCAACACTTCTATCCTTCGCCCATTTAGCCAAAGCATAAATTTCTAGCACTCGACGCGCATATTTAAGCCGGTCTTTTTCTTTGCTTGATTGCTGAAATTTACCAAAATATAAATGAACGTTCGCCAATACAAAATCTATTTCACCACATGAAAAACTACCAATATATGGATTACGATCAAACGGCGTAAATCTTATATTTTTAAATACCTGGATCTTGTCTTTCCTTTTTTCACGGTAATGAACCTTTACATTTCTTTTCGGATATTCACGGGGACGCAATGCTATTTCTCCGAATAATTTCCCTGGCGATACTTTTTCGGTGTTATATACATAAGCTAGACGCTCATCATTCCCTGCCGTATCAGACATAAAAAAATCGAACTTATCTCCCATAGCACCTACAATCTTTGTAAACTGTCGATAGTCATCATTAATTTCTTGTACTGCTATAAGATCAAAGCGCTTCAGAATATGAGCGACAACTTCACGCGCGCCTTTACTACGTCCTTGCACGCCAAGATTAGCTATATTCCAACTTGCCAGTAACAATCTATTAGCCTTTGATACTGGGACTTCACGGTTTGTGAAGTGATGATCAAGGGACTTTATCTCTGTATTACTGCGAATACGTAGTGGTGGGGTTGGTTCAGGGAACGGTATGGCCATAATTATCTCCTTATATCCTTTTGATACTATTTCTCAACATCCAACTCATACTAATGTAGGTATAATATATACAGGCATAAAAAAAGCACCTGAAATCAGGTGCTTTTTAAGATTAGGGGCATGACATTTCCGCTCTAATTGCGTGGTGTGAGAGGCTCAAGGCACCAATATATTATAACCAGATTACACCGTCAAATTGATGTAAATACACCTAATCCATTTTATGGCAACAAACCGTATTCAATTTATGGGTACACGAACACAGTCAAACTCCAAACATTTTTTTGGCGTTCACGCTTAACACCCAACTCGCGCTTCCTCCCAGACAATAAACTAGCACATTGCTTTTCGGACAGCCTCGAATATTCGCTACACACTTACCAC